>Ga0272448_1002802_pt1 | contig 21409 bp, 17 predicted proteins | sample YNPCB0191_FD_202220 | JGI IMG/M metagenome (GOLD analysis project Ga0272448, IMG submission 202220) | Hot spring sediment microbial communities from Yellowstone National Park, WY, United States - YNP-CB-019-1 | ecosystem: Environmental > Aquatic > Thermal springs > Hot (42-90C) > Sediment... | reverse complement strand
TTGGGTTTTTAGAGTTGGTGAGGAAATACCGCGCTGCTTTCTCTACAACTGCGAGCATAACCTGGGTGGGTATTGACCGATCGCGAGCTGCGCTGAATACAGCAGCTCGACTGCTTCAAGAGTATCGTGCAGCAGAAAAAACCTTTGCTTCCCCTGCCTGCACCGGATCGTTTCAGCAGGCACTGCTTGCCCCTGCCCACCTGCGCACAGCGCTCCGCAAATATGATAACCCGTTTCATATTATAATTGCAGGTAACGTTGTTACCGAACTGAATCCCCCAGAGGTGCAGAGACTGTTACCGGAAATTGTAGAGCATATGGAACCAGATGGACTTTTACTGGTTATTGATCCCGGCACGAAAAAATCCTTCCCAAAATTTCTTGCGCTCCGCGAGGCAGCGCTTAGGAGTTCGCTTCTGCAGGTGTATGCACCATGTCTTCAGTTCGCGCCGTGCCCGCTTGTGGCACATTCTTCTGCGTGGTGCCATGCACTGCTCCATTGGGAACCTCCCCGCTGTGTAGCGTTATTGGACAGGGTACTGCCATTTGATAAAAAGAGTGGCATTGCATACTCCTATCTTGTCTTCACCAAGCAGCCTGCTGATAGACTTGCACCATATCCTGATGTCCCCCGCGACACGGTCTGGCGGGTGGTGAGCTCAGTTATGCACAGTCGCGGAGAAGAAAAAATGTATGTCTGCAACGGCAGGCAGCGTGTTCTCCTGCGGCGACTTATAAAAAATGCAACCAAGAGCAATTCTGATTTTCCAGAATCACAGCGCGGCAGTCTTGTTGTGGTCAGGGATTATGAGGACCGCGGGCATTTTTTTGATATCAGGCCTGAGACAGTGTTTCAGAACCTTTACCTACCCGGCTCTCTGCTTGTATAATTGTCTCAAGGGGTATGGTGACAGCAGGGGCAAAATTGTTTGGGTCAGCACGGTAGCAGTATGGTATACCTAAACTGAGCGATTTAGCAAGGGGTTGACGCAGTAAAACACCTGCAGGCAATAACGTTGAGCGGATTCATGCGGTTTTATAGGTTCACCCAGAAGGTGAAGGGCACCGCATGCTGCACAGGTAGGCTGGGGTGTCTGCTGAGCATGAGCGAAAACGTCATTGCCTGCAGGTGATAACACCATACATCGCTTAGTACCGCTGCACACAATAAAGGGGTCTATGATAAAGGTAACCGGTATCATGTTGCTTTCTTGTTTCTGATGATTTTGTTCTTAAGCCCCTCCGGTGAGGGAGGGGTGCGGGGAGGGCTTTTCTGCCCCCATCCAACCTCTCCCTAGTCCCGCAGAGCGGGATCTACGACAGGGGAGGCTTACTGAAATGGCGGAGAGAGGGCAAAAGAATAACAGCCCCCTTTATTGTGTGGAGGCGTACTGAGCTTGGGGTATCTTAAAACACTTTAACCAAAGGGAAGGAAAAAAGGCTTGAAGATGCACACTATGATACCCTATGCACTTACCCGTCGTGATTTTTTTTGCCTTGCTGCTGCGGCTACGGCAAGCCTTGTCGCAGGTTGTGCTGTAAATCCTGTCACCGGGAAGATGCAGCTCATGCTGGTCTCGGAAGACACCGAAATTCAGCTTGACCACGCCAATTCACCCCATCAAATTTCTTCTGATTATGGCGTGGTGCAAGACGCAGCGCTTCAGGCTTATGTTCAGGAAGTGGGAAGGCGGCTGATTCCGGCGGTGCACCGTCCTCAGATGCCGTACGTATTCAAGTGCGTGAATGCCGTCTATATCAACGCCTACGCGTTTCCCGGCGGCACGATTGCTGTTACGCGCAGCATGCTGCTCAAGCTCAAGAATGAGGCTGAGCTTGCCTCGGTGCTCGGGCATGAACTAGGGCATGTGAACGCTCGCCACACAGCCCAGCAGATGTCACGAGGCATTTTAGCCCAAGCAATCGTCGGCGGTATTGCATTGGCTGCAGGAGCTCGCAGCGAAGGCATGGGCAGGCTGGCATCTGAGCTTGGCATGTTCAGTGCGGGTGCGCTGCTTGCTTCGTACAGCCGAGACCATGAGCGGCAGGCAGACGCATTGGGCATGGAGTACATGGTCAAGGCAGGCTACGGACCTGACGGTTTTGTAGGACTGATGCAGATGCTCAATGAGATTTCAAAACAACGTCCGGATTCGGTCAGTATTTTGTTTTCCACACATCCCATGAGTGATGAGCGCTATCGCACCGCTCTTGATATGGCTTCCTCCCAGTACAGCGCAGCGAGGAAAAACCCCTTATATCGCGAGCGCTACATGGATGCGACAGCACGGCTACGGCTGCGCAGCAGCGCAATTGAGACGCTGCAGAAAGGCGAAGAAGAGATGGGGCAGCAGCGCTTTGCTTCAGCCGAAGGGTTCTTTAAAAGCGCTCTTCAGCAAGCACCTGAGGACTATGCCGGGCTGCTGCTCATGGCAAAGTGCCAGATTGCGCAGCAAAAGTATGCTGCAGGACGCGATTATGCTGAACAGGCACAACGTGTCTATCCCTCAGAGGCTCAAGCCTATCATGTAAGCGGGTTTGCAAAAATAAAACTTCGCCAGTTTGAAAGCGCCTATCAGGACTTTGCTCGCTATGACCAGCTTTTGCCCGGAAATCCCAATACAATTTTCTTCAAAGGTTTGTCGCTTGAGGGCATGCGCCGCATCCCTGAAGCTGCTTATCACTACCAGCGGTATCTGCAAATGGTGCAGGAGGGGGAAAAAGCGCAGTATGCGTACCGACGGCTGGTGGAGTGGGGGTATGTGCCGGGGTAATCGAGTACATTTATATCTTTTGAGTTTAAATATCCAGCTCCACCCCGTGTTCATAAAGCCAAGATTCATGTTCTTGATAATCCGGAATCACCCTTGCGACAATACTCCAAAACTCCTTTGTATGCCCTTTCCGAATCATGTGCGCCAGCTCGTGAACCAGTATATAATCAAACACCCAGATAGGGGCCATCACAGTGCGCCAGTTGAAATTCAACGTGCCTTTGGTCCCGCACGATGCCCAACGATTGCCAATATCTAATACCCGAAAACCCTTGACTTCAGCGCCTACGCGGTCTACATATCGTGGAAGCCTTGCCTTCAGTTGTTCTTTTGTTTTTCTTTTATACCAGCTGATGAAGTGATCCCGTGCGCGATCCTGCTCGCTTGCCGGAAGTTCAAAATATCCATGATGAAGGCGCAGGATATTCGATTCTTTCTTTTTTTTGACATGGTTAACTTCTTCTGAATCCTGTATTATTCTCAACCGATAGCTTTTCCCCAGATACAAAAATCCCTGTCCGTTGACGAAATCGCGCCGAATCTTTTCTTTGTTGGTCTCCTTTTTATATGCGAGTTTTTGATGAATCCACAGTCTTTTGCTGAAAACAAATTTTTCTATCGCCGTTGAATCCACATCCTGCGGGGCATTTACAATAACAGAGCCATCCCTTTCTACCGCAATCCCCAACGACTTTCTTCCGGTTCGCCTCACCTGACATTGAATCCCATCGATTTTCAAGATGTCTGTCATGAACTCACCAAACGCACATGCAGGGTCTTTGCCAGTTCCATAAAACGATCGGCAATACGGTGGATTTTTTCATAGGGGACAAGATTTCTATCGTCTATCTCGTTGATGAGCCATGTCCTTAAAAGGTTTTGAGCCGGTTGCCGGCGCCAGAAATCCTGAAGGCTGATCTCCTGTTTTACATGATCCACAATTTCGATGACAACCTCGCAGAATTTCTTCATCTCTTCTTCCTTGGGCTGCTTTCCATATTCGTCAATGAGAATGCCTAAAAAAGGTGCCTGTGTCCTGGGATCAAGGCCTGTTTCGTCCTCTTTCCGTCCCGCTCTGGCTTCTCTGATAAATTTCCTGAGTTCCTCGGCGAGGGCGTCCCAGTTCTCTCCGAAGGCATCGAGAATCTCTTTGAGTCTTTCGCTGAGTTTCTTATACAGGGCTGGGTCTTCGTTGAAATGTCTTTGAATATGAAACCGCACCGCATGTTCCATCTCCAACGCCTGTGATTTTTTGGACTTCAGCGCATCCACCTTTTTCTCAAAGTCTTCATCAAAGATGGATATGGGCGGGATCTTCGGGTCAACACCCTGCGCCACGATGTAGTCGTCCAGCAGTTTTTTGACCTTGTCCCCCACGCCGGCGATATTGAGCTGTGAGTCGCGGTAGCGGTTGGCAGCTGTTTTGTTTATAAACCCCAGTAGTTTCAAGTCATAAACATAGGTAAGAGCCTCTGGCCGCGGCATGACCACATCCATGCTCTCAGCAAAATCACCAAAACAGCGGATAAAATCAGCCCGTATCTCTATGTCCCTGAGGAGGTTGACACAGGCGTCAATATCGGTAAGTTCATTGATGCCCCGCGTTAAAAAGATATTCAAGACTCGCCGATGGCGGTCTTCAAGTTTCGGCAGTTCGTCTTTTATACTGATAAGGGCACCCTTAATGTCTGTTTGCGCATACATGGAAAGGGCTTCGGTAAGCCTGTCTCCCACGCCGTAGTAATCAACCACCAGGCCGTGGGTCTTGCCGTTGCGGCAGCGGTTGACCCGGGCAATGGCCTGAAGGAGTTCATGTCCCTCCATGAAACGGTCAAGATACATTACCTGCTCCACAGATGCGTCAAACCCGACCAAGAGCATGCTCTTGACAACAACAATGGCAAGGGGGTCTTCTTGAAGGGATTTTTTGAAACGCCCGTTTTTGCCTACGAGCATTTCGTGAACGGTCTTATCGGTGTACTTCTGATAGTGCGGCGGATCATTATGATCGCCGGAGATGACAGCCGCAAATTCAAGTTTCTGAAGCACATCTTTTTGTTTGGCTGCGATGATGAGAAATCGCGTCTCTTCATCGAGTTTTTTCTGTTCATCTTCGGAAAGAGTAAACAGCCCCGCGTCGAGGATTTCAATCCGCTTCAAGAGCTTTTCCCTCGCCTTGTCAAAGGCCTCGCAATAACGGATTGCAGCCTTGCGGCTCACCGCCACCACCTGCGCCTTAAATCCGCCGAGCAGGATGTTTGCTGCGTAGTGGAGAAGCATATCTTCTGCCTTGGCCTCAATGAGCTTCCGGGACTCAAGGATATTTTCCACAGTAGCGTATTTTCGGCGAATGGCTTCTCGTTCTTCTTCGGTCTTTGACCGGAACATGTCGTCAAAGAATTGGTCCAGCGTGCGGCCGTCTTCAACCTGGGCGTTTACCTTCCTGCCTTCATAGAGTATTTTAACTGTCGCTCCATCTTGCTGGGATTCTTCAATGGTATAACGGTCAATATAATCACCGAAGATTTCGAAGGTCTTCTTTCCCTTGCCTGCGATAATGGGTGTGCCGGTAAATCCTATTTTTGCGGCATTCGGTAGCGCCCGCATCATGTTGGCATGGAGCGTGCTCGTATGGGAACGGTGCGCCTCATCGGTGAGAATTAGTATCTTTTCCGAGGTGTTCCATATGGGAAATAGAATAGGCTTAGGCGGCAGTTTGTATTCGTCTTTTGTTTTGCCTTCCGGGGTCGCTGCCTTTTGCATCTCATATTCAGGAAATTCGTATTCTCCCGCTTTTTGAGTCTCCCGGTCTTGATATTTCTGAATCATCGTAAAGACGATATTGGAGCTTGTATCCCGCATTAGTTCCGCAAGCCGGTCTTTGCTGTCGGCATGGTAGATGGTTTCTCCGGCCAGGGCGGCGCTCTCCTTTAACTGGCCTTCGAGCTGAATCCTGTCCGTGACGATGACAACCTTAAAGGCTTTTAAATCTGAAAGCGTCCTCATCTTGCGGACAAGAAACACCATTGTGTAGCTCTTTCCTGAACCTTGTGTATGCCAAATGATGCCTCCGCGCTGATCATCTTCGCCGCTTTCCTTCTTGGTTTTCCCAGTTCTCAGCCGGTCAATGGCCCTGTGCACTGCCCTGAACTGGGGATACCGGCAAAGCAGTTTTACGATTTTGCCGTCTTTGTCATCAAAGAGGATAAAGTTCCGGACAATATCGAGGAGATGTTCTTTCCTGAACATGCCGGCAACAAGGATTTCCTGGCTGTTGAGCTCTTTTTTTTTCAGCTCTTTTGCAACTTCGCTCATGGGAACAGGGCTCGTATCCTTCCATTCCATGTAGTGCTCATAGCCCACCCCCACAGTGGCGGCGCAGGCTTTCTGACGGCACGTGCTCACAAGGATTTGATTAAAGTAGAAGAAACGTTCGCAGCCTTCCTCGTCCTCAACCTCTGGCCGCTGATTGGAATAGCGCAGGAGCTGGTTGATGCCCTCTTCTATGGGGTTGGTGAGTTTCGGGCTTTTGCACTCCACTACCACCAGGGGAATGCCGTTCACAAAAAGCACCAGATCCGGGGTGATAAAAGACTTTCCTCCGGGCAGATCCACGCGGAACTGATTGATTACCAGAAAATCATTTCGTTCCGGATGCTCGAAGTCAATGAGGCTGATGATCTTGTCTTTGCCGCCGTGCAATATGGGATCGCCGTCCACCTCCACGCCCCGCGCAATGCAGTCAAAGGCGTCCCTGTTGGCCTCCATGAGTTTCGGCGAACTAATCCGCAACAGCCGATTGACAGCCTGATCAATGCGCGCATCATCCAGCCAGGGCTTGCCGTTGTCAGTGAGATTGATCTCCCGCAACGCCTGCCTTAGTCTACCGACGAGCAACACCTCGCGGAAATTTTCCCGCTCCGTCAGATAGGGCACATCAATATCCCCTTCGATGTGCTGCCACCCCATAACCTTCAACTGCTCTATGAAGGGGATTTCCACGTAGGTTTTTTCATCCGGGAGCGTCATAACTTGACAACCCCCTTGCAATTTGGGTAATCCGAGCAGCCCCAAAACTGGCTGCCTGCGTTTTTTCCGCTCTTGGCGGTCCGCAGAACCATGGGTTTGCCGCATTGCGGGCAAGGAGGAATTTGATCGGTCGGATCCGACCGATCTGACTGATCAGTCCGATCAAGCCTTTTTTTCGCCCTGTGAGCCAGCCGTGCGGCTGCGAGCTGCTCACTGTAGCCGCCTTCCTCCACAAAGCTTTTTTCAAGGGCGGAAATCTGCTGGTCCAGGAGAAAATTGGCCTGGTGAATCAGGCAAATCACGGCATTGGCACGCACGGCAGGGTCGGCGCTCTCAAGCCAGGGCGCATAAAGCGCCCACCTTTCTTGATCGGTCAGATCCGTCAGATTAGACCGATCCGACCGATCAGCCCTAAACCGCCTTGGCACCCCGCGCACTGCCTGCGCCTCTGGTGAATCCTGCGCCCACTGGGCCAGATGCCGGTGCCGCAGATAATCCTCAAAGTCAAGGAGCAGTTCTTCAAGGCTTGCCCGTGCCACATTGAGCAGGCGCAATTCTGTTTGGGACGAGGTTGCCGCTGCCCTGCTTCCTTCGGCGATATTCTGGCGGCCTGATCGCGCGGCCTGTATCATCTGATCCACGGTGCGGGAATGGGGGTCAAGAAATGTTTCGCAAAACCAGTAGGTGGCATCGTAGATCAGGGTAGCAGTCTGGAAACTTGCGCTCATTCGATAACCGCCGCTTGGCCGGATTTTGGTCATAAAGGGTTGCCTCCTTTTGCCTTGTCGCGGTTCTCCTCTTTGATATTCACCCGGACATTACCGGTTAAAAGATTTCTCACCTTATAATCTCTCTTTGCACGTATTCTTTCAGCTTGTCCACGTTTGTAAAATATAAAAAACCCTTCTGGTTGAGGATCTGTTTTACTTCTTTATCGCCGTCGAGGATTAATGCCACAGGTTTGCTCAGGCCCGGCTGCATCCCTTCCGGCCAGGCAAGGTCAAGAACCGCCAGCACGTTGCCTGCCTCATCGCACAGCTCATATTCGATTTCAGCGGCAGGCAAACCCTGGTTCTCCACCCAAATCGCGCATTCCAGAATGATCTCCTCTTCCTCGTCGGCAACCGGCCTGGGAGAAACCGTCACCGCTTCTCTACGAGTAATATCCTCCACTATCTTCGACTCCGGAACCCGGCCGTGAAGCAGGCTTTCCAGAAAATCATTTGCTGCCTGTGCGATGAGGATTCTTCGTTCCTTTAAAAAGTCTCGATACCGCTCCGGCTTCCAAAGCGTCTTATCCATGGGTATCCAGTGGCTTTCCAGCGCGCCGGGGTGTTTGGCCGCCACCTCCTCGAAGTATTTTTCCGGAAGTTTCTTCCCGATCCAGAGGTTTGTCTCCTGCGTCTGGAATGTGAAATTGGCCACGGCATTCACCTCGGAACGCTCATAGCCCTTTTCATAGAGCACGGCCTTGGGGAAGATATGATGCACCTGCAGTGCGCTCAGCTTGCCGAGCATAAAGGAAGAAAGCTCCACGCCGCTGCCCCAGTCTTTCGCGCCGCCCACCCGCGTCAAAAGATACAGTAACGGATAAAAACGGGCGCCCGTACTCCAGCCGCTCACGTCCTGTTCCTTGATAGAGAGGTCTCCCCTGGTCTTGCGCAGGTTTTCGATCAGGCGGTCCAGCGCGCCTGCCTTTTCTTTAATGATGCCCAAGTCCTGGGCCAGCACGCTCTCGGTTGCACCCGCGTATCTGCCCCAGAGGAAGGTATGGACATACCAGTACAGGAGTTTGTCCTGTTCCACATGGTCCGGATGTTTTTCGCCGTGCTGGCTCAGATAGCTCGACATGAGCGGTATTGCAGCCCGGCCGCCGAGCACCCGGTCATGATCAAGCCCCAGGCGCGAGGCAATCAGATTCAAAAGCGCGTCAATCCGTTTCTTCGCTTCGTTAAGACCGCTTTTAAACTGTTCTGTGGTTACATCTTTCAAGCTTGCAAAATAGGCCTCGCCGGTCAGGATGGCGGTGACATTCCGCAGAAGCCATTCCAGAGTGAATTGAAAACCAGCCAGATTCCACTTGGCGAGTTTGTTTCTCATCTCCTCGCGCGCCTCGGGCCAGGCGGCGCATATCTTTGCCAGGGCGAGGTCGCCTTTGGAGAGCTTGGTCCCGCCGGAATTGATGCGGTTGAAAATATCCACCACCACATCAACGGATTTGTCCGCGCCCGTGATTTTCTCGTCATAGAGCTCGATCTCCTTGATTTGGTCAATGGCATTGAGACGGGCAAGACAGCGCGTCTTTTTTTCATCTGTATCCAGTTTCGGCAGCAGGGAGCCGAAAAACGTGGCTGCCCCTTTTTGCATGAGTTCGGTGACATTGACCCAGAGCGGTTCATCCTTCATCTTCATGGGCATGTAAAACTCAAAGACCTCGTCCTCCACATGGAAATAAAGCCCGGTGAAGGCCTTGGCATCCCCTTCAAAAAACTTCGGCGGTTTGCCGCGGATAATGCCGTAAAGGGTTGTGATTCTCTGCTGACCGTCGAGCAGAAGATTCACCACACCCGGCGCGATCGGCCCGTCACCGCGAGCGGGCGCGCCTTCCGACGGCGTCACCCAAATCAGGAGGCTGCCGATGGGAAATCTCCGGTAAAGGGAATTGATGAGCCCTTTCACCTGATCGCGGTTCCAGACAAAGCCGCGCTGGAAATGGGGCAGCGCAATGGTGCCCAGGTCTATCTGGTCAAGAATGGTTGCGATCTTCATGTTCGCTTTCCTCTGCTTTTATATTTACCCGCACTTTGCCGGTTAAAAGATCGTGCATCAGGCCTTTTTTGAGAAGGCGGAGCTTGGAGAGGTAATTTTGCTCATGCTTCGCAATGGTGTTTTCAAGTGTATCGAGGATGCTTGCGATTTGATTTTGTTCAGAATATTTTGGTTTGTACAATTTTATTTTATAGGCATCATTACGATTTAGGCCAGGTACTCCTGTCGAGCTATCTAATCTATCCAAATCTGAGTACTGAAGTGCCCAATAAAACCAACGAAGGCCGATCTCCTCTTTGGCATTCACATAGTACGTTGTATCAATGGGCCAGAATGAATCACTGCTCCAGTGGATAGAACCTACGCTTCCTTTTCTACCAACAATAATACCGGGTCCTTGTATTAGGAAAGTATCATGATAACCCACAATACCATTTGAACCGTAAACTGGGTAGCCTATCCCTGAACGTTTATTTTCTGTCAAGCCAGCACCATATTCCAGAGTCGCCAGCTCACCAATCTCCTTAATCTCCCACTCCTTCGGGATTGGGCCGAGGGGGGAGGGTTTGAATTGTTCGGGATGGGCGACGGGGTCGCGAAGCTGGCCGTTTTCGTCCAAGCCGCGGGTGAGGAGGTCGTGGAGCATGCCCTGCTTGATGGCCTTCAGCTTGGCGATAAGCTGCTCAGTCTTCTGAATCGCCTCGTCAAGGGTGTCGAGGATGTGGGCGATTTCATTCTGTATTTTAATAGCCGGACAACAGATAATAATATCTTGAATATCTCTTTCATTAACAGCCGGGTAGTTTGACCCTGTTTCTTTTTTTCGAAGCTGCTGAGGGATGTCTGATCCGAATAGGCTATAAAATAGATACCGTGGGTTAATGTCCGAGCCACAGCGAACAACCGCGAAACCTGTGGAAGCTATGAGGTCACCATAGTCAGATTTGTCAATAAAACAATGCGCTTGTAAGCCAGGACGTACGGTACAAATAAGAACATCATTATGCCGCACAATTCGGCGCGCCCTACTCGGTGCATCACGAAACTGATAGCTCTGGACCCTCGACCAATTAATAATTCCTTGCATTACTGAGGAAATATCGATGTATTTGAAAGAGTAATCCGATGGTGTGCCAATACCAAGGGATTCCGGGTTGATCTGCGCAAGATCTCCAAGTCGGCATTTAGGTTCGGACATAGCCGATCACTCCAATCATCTTTTCAAACTCATTTTCCGCCCTTCTCCGTTCTATCTTTATTTGCTCCATCGTGACCCTATACTTCTCCCACCAATTCTCAAAAGCCGCGATGATCTCCTGGCGGTGGGCGGCGATGTAGGATTGAAGATGATGGGCGAGTTTGCCTTTGAGGATGTCGAAAACCAGCGCCACGCAAGCCTCATCGCTCATTCTTTCCCGAGCCTCGCGCAGGCGCTCGATGAAACGCTGCTGGAGGATTTTGTATTGCTTCTTGGCGTCTTTGAGTTTTTCAAGGATTTCGTTGTAGGGGGCAAGCTGCTCCTCGATCTGCCTGATCTCTTCTTCCACAGGTGCGACTCTCGCCATCAGTTCTTGTAATTGCTTCTGAAGCGGTGCGGTGTCAGCCCCTGCCGCCTCAAAGTATTTGATCGAGCCTTTGGTCTTTCCGGCGCCGCTTAAAACCTTTATCCTTGCCTTGTCTTCCTTAATTTCGTTTTTGAGCTCCTTGACGCGGTCTTTGAGTATTTCCGCAAAATTGGGGGGGCTGCCTTCTTCATCCTCTTCATCGCCTTCGTAGTCGTCGCTCTCCTTGGCCTCAAAAGCCTCTTTTTCCTGTTCAAGGCGGCTGATCTCCTGCCGGGCGTTTACGAGCTCTTCCAGATACTCGGGCACGAGCCTGACCACGAGGGGGTCTTCCTCCGGTTCGTAGTTGTTTTCCTTTTTGTCTTCCATGGCGTCTTCAATGGTGTCAATCCAGCCGTCGAGGAGCCCGCCGAATCCCTGGGCAACCAGAGATTTCAAATCAAACTGAACCTCGCTCCACCAGGTGGCAAAGACGCCGGAGACCTTGAAGCGGTCAAGAAGCCCTTCCGGTGTTAAAGCCTTATCGAAGGCGGAAAGAAGCTCCGCCCGTGCCGTCATCACATTGATTGTTTTGGGAAGATTCTGCAGGATGGATATGTGCTCGCTCCACCACCTATCAAAAGCGGCAATCATCCGGGACTCTTTGTCCTTGAGGCCGGCGTCGTTTTCGATGCGTTTTTTGATGTCTGCCCGTTCAGTGATGGCAGGGTCAAAATCAAAATAGTCCTTGTCGCGCTCCACGAAAATCACGGAAGGCGATATGCCGTGGGCGTCGAAAAGCTCCTTTTTGTCTGCCACCTCCTGCTTGGGCACGCCTCCGATCAGGTGTGCCCGCACATCTTGGGGCTCGGGCGGCGGGGCATTGTCGGCATAGCGGCGGATGTTGAGGTTCCAGTCATTGGCCTCGATGTCGTTTTTATCCACCACTGCGGCGTATCCGGGGATGTCCGCAAAGGCATCAAAGGCGGCGACGATCTTCTCCACATGCTCGGGCTTTAAATAATTCTGGGCGCGTCCAGCGAAGTATTCCCGGTCGGCATTGATGAAAAAGATTTTCCCTTTTCGCTCTTCGGGCTTTGCGCCCTTTGCCCGGCAAACCATGATGCAGGCAGGAATGCCCGTGCCGTAAAAGAGGTTGGGCGGAAGTCCGATGACCGCCTCCAAAAGATCGGCTTCGATGATCTTGGTGCGGATTTTCTTTTCCTCGCCGCCCCGAAAAAGCACGCCATGGGGCATGACTGTTGCCATCATCCCGCCGGGCCGCAGCACCGAAAGCATGTGCTGGAGGAACATCAGGTCCGCCTTCTTGCCGGTTTCAGGGCAGAAGCCGTATTGAAAACGCTCGGGGAATTTCATCCCTTCTTTGGAATAGTTCTGGCTGAAAGGGGGATTGGTGATGACCCGGTCAAAGCGCATCAGCTCCCCGCCGTCCAGATGCAGGGGGTTGGCAAGGACATCGTCGTTCTGGATGTTTGCGTCCGGGATGCCGTGGAGGATCATGTTCATTTTGCAGATGGCCCAGACTCCGCCGTTATTATCTTGCCCGTAGAGGGCGAGGTTGGCGGGGTTTCCGCCGTGCTCTTCCACATACTGCTTGGAGAGGATCAACATGCCGCCGGAACCTACGCAAGGGTCATAGATTCGCATACCTTCCCGGGGCTTGAGAATCCTGACCATAAGACGCACCACATCCCGGGGCGTGTAGAACTCACCGCCCTTCTTGCCCGCGGAGTCGGCAAACTCAGCGATGAGATACTCGTAGGCCGCGCCGAGCAGGTCGGGAAACTCAAAGTCTTCGTTTCGCAAGCGATATTTGTTGAAATGGACAATGAGCTCCTGAAGTTTCTGGTCGGGAATCCTGGTCTTGCCCACTTTCCTGTTGAAATCAATATGGGCAAGGACGCCGTCAAGCCCCTGGTTTTCATGCTCAAGCCCCATAAGGGCCTTGTTCAGGACGTCGCCGATATTCTGATGGGCGTGCTGTAGGGTCTCCCAGCGGGATTCCCTGGGGACAAAGAAACTGGTGTAGCGGGCAGGGTCTTCAGCCCGTTTGACGGCCTCTTCCTGAGAGCGGCCCTTGTCAAGATTGGCTTTAATGATTTTTTCGTATTCCTCCTGAAACACATCGGAGCAGCGTTTCAGAAAGAGCATACCAAAAATGTATTCCTTATATTCCGAGGCATCCATTTTGCCGCGAAGGATGTCTGCCGCAGCAAAGAGATGATGTTCAAGTTTGGGAAGGGTTAGTTTCTTCACTTTTCAAAAAACTCCTCACATAAACAATTCCGGATGGCTGCGCCGCATGCTCAAAAATCCGTCCTGTCCGATGACAATATGATCCAATACGGCAATTTGAACGGTCTTGCAACCTTTAACCAGCTCCACGGTGAGCGCCAGATCTTCATCGCTTGCTTGCGCCGGAGCATTGGGGTGATTGTGGGCAAATATCAGGGCCGAGGCCTTGCGGCGCAGGGCCGCGTCAATAACTTCCCGGGTATAAATAGCAGACTCATCCACTGTCCCCCGAAAAAGCGTGTCCTCGGCGATCAGGTGTTTTGAGCGGTTCAGATGGAAGACGCGGAATTCTTCCCGCAAAAGGTTTTGCATGGCGGTCTTGAGATAGGCATACAGCGCATCGGGATTTTGAATGATATTGGCCTTTGCCAGAGGCTGACGGGATTGTCTTTTGACAATTTCCATGGCCGCCAAAATCTGAGCGATCTTGGCCTTGCCGATGCCCTTGACTTGCAGAATATCCTCGCTTCGCGCTGCAAGCAGACCTGCAAATCCGCCGAACCGTTCAATCAATTCCCGGGCAAGCTCAATAGCGTTTTGTCCCTTTCTGCCGGTGCGCAGGAGGATTGCCAACAGTGCGGCATCACTCAGCGCTTCAGGACCTTTTGATAAAAGCATCTCCCTTGGCCTCTCGTCCTCCGGCCAGGAGACTATGCCTTTGGATTTGTCTCTCATTCACCTGCTCAGAATGAAACAACGTGTTTGACTCTTTTTTCTCTACGTTCTGACCAGTGTTAAAAAATGCGCTCTAAAAAAGCTTTGTTTTTCTCCGGTCGTTTGTTTGCAATTCTTCAACACACCCCCACACACAACCCCTACGCTTCCCGCAGGCATCATTCCGGGGTGGGCATTTCAGGCGGTGAAATCAGAAAATCAGGTTCAGGTTCTTCGTCCACAGCCGCACCCGAGCGCTCCTGCAAACCCGGAGGCAGGTCGTTTTCTTTGAAACATTCAAATACGGTTTCCTCGGTTGGCGTCTGGGGTGGCAGTCCTGTTGCAGGATTTATTTTAATAAAGACAATGCCTTCGGGCACGGTGAATGACTGCACCGGCTCGCCTTCGCACGCAGCCTGCATAAAGTCAAGCCAGATAGGGCTTGCCGCAACCGCACCGGTCTCATGCCTGCCCAGCGGACTCAAGTCGTCAAACCCTACCCACACACCGGTCACCAGTCGCGGCGTAAAACCAATGAACCACGCATCACGGACATCATTGGTGGTGCCGGTTTTCCCGGCACAGGGTCTGTTGAGTGCCCGCACTTTTTTACCGGTACCTTCTTCGACAACACTTTGGAGCATGCTGGTGATGAGATAGGCTGTTTCAGGACTGAGCACCGCAGAAAGTTGAGGATTGTTTTCTTCAATGACTTTGCCATCACGGTCAACAATGCGGGTGATACAGAGCGGCTCGGCACTGGTGCCTAAGTTGCAAAAAGCCGCATATGCCCGGACCATGCTCAGCAGCGACACACTGCAGGTGCCAAGCGAAAGGGCTAAGGTCGGCGGGAACTCTCCTTCAATACCCAGGGCTTGTGCATAGTTGATGACATAGTCCACCCCAATGTCTTTGAGGATTTTTACCGTTACCACATTCCGCGAATAGGTCAGTGCCTTGCGCAGTGTTGTTGGCCCTTGAAACATGCGGTCATAGTTTTGGGGTTCCCAGAACGTGCAGGGGCCTCTGCTCTCAACAACAAACGGTGAATCCACAATAATACTTGCCGGAGTATAGTGTTTATCCAGTGCCGCAGCATAAATAATCGGCTTAAAGGCTGATCCTGGTTGTCGCCGGGACTGCACGGCGCGGTTGAACTGGCTCTCTTGATAATCCCTACCGCCGACCATTGCCTTGATATGTCCTGAATAGGGATAGAGACAGACCAGCGCTGCCTGAACCGCTGAGGGCTGCTTCCTGCCTGTCCTGCGGTCATACTCGGCAATGCCGCGGGCAATAGCATCTTCAGCAGCTTTTTGCATGGCAAGATCAAGTGTTGTTTCAATGCGGAGCCCTTCGTTGTAGAGCTGCTCTGCGCCGTATTTTTGTTCAATTGCTCGTTTTACATAATCAAGAAAATAGGGCGCCTTGTTCATGTTAGTCGCTGCACGGTCAACAAACACCAGCGGCGCTTGCTCAGCCTCCTGACGCTCATGCTCCTGAATAAACCCCAGCTCCGCCATCCTGCCCAGTACATACGCGCGCCGTTCTCGTGCTCGTGTCGGATCACGATAATAGTTTGGCGCTTTGGGCAGACCAGCAAGGAATGCTGCTTCAGCAAGATTCAGGTCATGGGCAGATTTTCCAAAATAGACCCGTGCAGCAGCCTCAATGCCGTAGGCACCCCTGCCAAAATAGATTTGATTCAGGTACAGCGTAAGGATGTCCTCTTTTGACAGGTACTGCTCGATGCGCATGGCTAACACCGCTTCCTTGATTTTGCGGGAGAGGGTTTTCTCAGGGGACAGGAGGAGGGATTTGACAATCTGTTGGGTTATGGTGCTGCCACCCTGGCGTATCTCAAAGGCTGAGATGTTTTTGAGTGCTGCACGCACAATGCTCCACAGGCTGATGCCCTTATGTTCAAAAAAATGTGCGTCCTCTGCTGCAAGCAGGGCATGGATAAACACCGGTGCGACATCAGAGAGTTTTATCAGATACCGTTTTTCAATAAAAAACTCCCCCAGAAGTTCACCGCGTGTGCCGTAAACTTCTGAGACGAGCGCTGGTCGGTAATCACGAAGCGATTCGATGCGGGGAAGGTCGTAACAAAAATAGTAATAGAGTCCGACAACGCCCAGTGCCGGCAAAAAAAAGAGCACCACCACAAGAGCCGTAAAGACAAACCGGTTAATAGGTCCCCCTTTCGTTAGAACGGTAGTTCAAAGGCATTTTCAATAAGCTCAAGGTGCTGACCATGCTGGGTCAGGTGCACGGCAACAACATCAAACCGCGCCGGTATCCCCTCCAAGCGATAGTGCTGCATGAAGGCAAGAGCCACTTGAGCAATAGTGCGTTGCTTGCGCTCATGAATCGCCTCTTGCGGCAGTCCGCAGGAAGACGAGCGCCGTGTTTTCACCTCAACAAAAACCAGAACATTTTTTTTGCGCGCAATGATGTCAATCTCACCAAACGGGCAGCGGTAGTTTTGCTGAATGATGTGATAGTGGTGTTTTTTTAAAAAGTCAACTGCCAGTTCCTCACCCTGTTTGCCGATGGTTTTGTTCGAGGCAGCCATGGACTGTTTACTGCGCGGGAACCCTGCGAAAAGTTACACGGTGGATGGGGCTGCGGCCATGCCGGGCAAGTGCGCTCAGATGCTCTGGCGTGCCGTAGCCTTTATTGCGGATAAAATTATAGTGGGGAAACAGGGCATGATATTTTTTCATAATGGCGTCGCGAACGACTTTTGCAATGATGGAAGCTGCTGCGATGAGCTGACTTTTCGCATCGCCATGAACAATAGGCGTCTGCGGCACTGCAGCAGCCGGTGCATACCGACCATCAACGATGATGTAATCAGGCTCTGGTATAAGCTGGCACAGGGCTTTGTGCATTGCCTGAAGACTTGCGGCGAGAATATTGCTACGATCAATTTCCGCGGGCTCACACAGTGCCCAGCTCCACGCTATGGCATGGTCTTGGAGTATGCCAAAGAGCTTTTCCCGCTGCAGCGCCGAAAGTTTTTTTGAGTCTTTAATGCCCGGATGTCTCCAGCCGCGAGGCAAGATAACTGCTGCTGCCACCACGGGACCAGCAAGCGGACCGCGACCTGCTTCGTCCACGCCGGCGACATGGGAGAATCCAGCCTCGTACAAAAGCTGCTCAGGTTGTTCATGCTTCTGGAGCAGCTGCTCAAAGCTGTTCATGCGAGTTCTCAGGCGATCAGCTATACTGCTGTACCTTGATACGGGCTGCTTTGCCTTTGAGATTGCGCAGGTAGTACAATTTGGAGCGTCTGACTTTGCCGCGCTGGATGATTTCAACCTTGTCAATTGTTGGCGCATGGAGCGGGAAAACCCGTTCAACACCGACGCCAAAGGATACTTTGCGCACGCGCAGTGAGGCACGGATACCGTTGCCACGTTTGCCAACAACGACACCTTGGAAAACCTGAATGCGGTCTTTTTCGCCTTCGCGAATCTTGACATGAACCTTGACGGTATCTCCTGTGCGAATGTCGGGGATGTCAAGCCGCATCTGCTCTTGTTCAATCTTTTCAATGATCTTCATGTCTGGTCTCCGTTGTCTGAGAATGCCTCAGTGAATTGATAAACAGTTTTTCCTGCTCCGTCAGCATCTGCCATGCCTGCCTGATAAGGTCTGGTCGGCGCTGTGCTGTTTTGCGGAGCGCTTCTCTACGGCGCCATGCCCTGATACGGTCATGGTCACCGGTGAGCAGTACCGCTGGTACCTCATAGCCACGGAAGCTGGGTGGTCGCGTGTACTGGGGATACTTTAAAAGCCCCTGGGCAAAGCTGTCTTCTCTGACTGATGCCTCATCGCCAACAACCCCAGGCACACACCGCGCAACGGCATCAATCACCACCAGGGCTGGCAGCTCGCCGCCGGAAACAATGTAATCACCGATCGAGAGTTCTTCGTCCACAAACCCGAGCAGGCGCTCATCAACCCCCTCGTATCGTCCGCAGATTAATATAACCTGCTGGAACGTACTCAGCCTGCGCGCGGTATCCTGAGAAAGCAGGCTGCCCTGGGGTGAAAGCAGCACGGTTCGTGTCGTCATGCCGGAGAGCCGCACGTGTTCGATTGCACGCACCAGCGGCTCGATCTTCATCACCATACCAGCACCACCACCATACGGACGGTCATCCGCTGTTTTATGTTTGTCGTGAGTAAATGCCCTGAGGTCATGAACAACCACGTGCACAAGACCGTTCAGACGGGCTTTGTGCAGAATGCTCTCCTGCAGCGGCGAGACAAACATTCCGGGAAACAGCGTAATGACATCAAATTGTATCATGCGATAGTGGGCAGACAGCCTCCTTCCGTCGTATTATGTTTGTGTCGTACCGTTGTGGCATACCCGTACACGGTCTACCGGCTTCAGATTGCACCGGTTTGTTGTGCTACGGTACGGTGGGGAGGGGGTAAGAGGTTTACAGCGCGATGCTCAAGCGTTATTCCACGATCTCAAGCACAGCCCTTTTTTTGTTTTTTGCCGACGCAGCAGATAAAATCGTCCGAATGGACTGTGCGGTGCGACCGTGTTTACCAATAATTTTCCCTAAATCTTCTTTTGCAACGCGCAATTCAATAACCGATGTCTGTTCTCCCTCGACCTCGCTTACGACCACTGCATCAGGATTATCAACAAGCGCCTGGGCAATATACTTCACTAACTCTTTCATGATAGCCTCCATGAGAAAATTATTTCCCGAAATGCACTTTACCAAACCCCGCAACCATTGTCTCTGTCACGTTAGGATTTGAACACTCCCTCCTTTCGTAAAATCTGATGTGCTGTCTGAGTAGGTTGAGCACCTTTTTGTAACCATGCACGAGCCTTGTCCTTGTCCAGTGAAATCTTCACCGGATTGGAGCAGGGGTCATACGTTCCGAGAACCTCAATAAATCTACCGTCGCGTGGCGAGGTCTCGTTGGCAACAACCACCCGGTAGAACGGTTTTTTCTTCTTTCCAAATCGTGCAAGACGTATTTTGACAGCCATTGACACATCCTCTCTACGGTTCAATTAGAATAAATGATGTTAGCGCATGCACCTATTACTTTAATAGAGGCCATGAAAAAGCACATATATATTTAATATTTTCACTTTTTTGTCAAGAAAAAATCCTGTAGTCAAAAACAACTTGAAAACCTATAATTGGTATGGTAGTTTTGAAATAAAAAATTTGTCTTTTTTATATAAAAAAAATAAAAATTATGTCAATAAAGAATTCAAAAATTGTTGTTTCTACCACAGCATCTCTTGATATACTGGATATAACCGATGAGGTTAAACGCTGTCTTACAGAAAACCACGTTGCTGAAGGAACCGTGCATCTCTTTATTCCCGGATCAACGGCTGCACTCACCACGATTGAATATGAACCGGGTGTGGTTAATGATTTAAAAAAAGCTCTCGAGCGCATCGTGCCTGAACATATTTCCTATGCCCATGACCGCAAATGGGGCGACGGCAATGGACATGCTCATGTTCGTGCTGCGCTGGTAGGCCCGTCGCTGAGTATCCCTGTGGCAGAGGGCTGTCTTCAGCTTGGCACGTGGCAGCAGATAGTTGTGTGTGATTTTGATACCCGGCCACGGAACCGTACGATTCTGGTGCAGATCGTGAATGGAAGATGATCCGGCAATACCGACCCGGCAGCAGCGAGACGGTAGGAGGAACGATTCGCCGCCGTATGCAACACCCTGCAGAAGACAACCACCAGTACTCCGAAACGCTCTCGTTTGACGATGGTGAGGCGCTTCGAACGATTTGCGGAGAACACGACAATCATCTCAAAACCATTGCCACACAGTTGCACGTGACCATCCAGGTGCGCGGCAACCAGATGACGCTCCGCGGGGCAGCTGAACAGCTTGCCACCGCAAAGCAACTCATTCAGGATCTCTATTTTATCGTTGAATCTGGCTACCGTCTCAGCAGCGTTGATGTGCTCCATGCAATAAAAATGTTGTCTGATGAAATGCCGCTGCACCTCAAAGACGTATTTCTGGATACGATTATGGTGTCTTCGCGACGGACCGCGATTACACCAAAGAGCTATAACCAAAAGCAGTATGTTGACGCCATCCGGCGGTGTGATATTGTCTTCGGTATAGGACCTGCCGGTACGGGTAAAACCTATCTTGCCATGGCGATGGGTATCGCCAGCCTCATGCAGAAACAGGTTGACCGAATCATTTTGGCACGTCCAGCGGTCGAGGCAGGCGAAAAATTAGGATTCCTGCCAGGCGACCTCTTTGAAAAGGTTAACCCCTATCTTCGTCCGCTCTATGATGCGCTGCATGATATTATGGATATGCATAAAGCTCAGGAAATGATCCATCAAGGCATTATCGAGGTAGCGCCGCTTGCTTTTATGCGGGGCAGAACCCTGAATGATTCGTTTGTTATCTTGGATGAGGCACAGAACACGACCCCGGAACAGATGAAAATGTTTCTCACCCGGTTGGGATTCAACTCAAAAGCAGTGATCACCGGCGACATAACTCAGATTGATTTACCGCAGGGGAACTTGTCAGGGCTGGTGCAGGCGCAGAACATTCTTAAAAACATTCAGGGAATTGCATTCATTGTCTTTAATGAGCGGGACGTGGTACGGCATCCTCTGGTCGAGAGCATTATCAGAGCATATGAGCGTGCCTCTGATTCCCGAGGCAAACGGCGATGAAACTTGGCACTTTTCCAAAACTGAAATTCAGGACTACGAAACCTGCTGTTGCGCAAACCGAAGGCAAATGGTCTTTCCTCATTGTTGCCCGGATGATGTCCGCCTCTTCAGTGTATGGCATTGTAGGGTGCGCCGTGCTTGCCGCAGTGGTCACCATGCTCCTTGCCCCGCAGCTTCAGACACCGCATCTTGCCTATAAAGTCGGCGATGTTGTTCGGCAGGATATTCGGGCACCGCAGAGTTTTTCCGTTGAAGATAGGGAAACGACTGAAAAGCGCAAGGTCGAAAAAGCAGAAGCAGTTTTGTCGGTGTATGATTTTAATTCCCGGGCAGATGAAGACATCAAAAAAAGAATCAATCAGGCGTTTGCCGTGATGGCGGAGGCTGTACACAAGGCTGCTGGTCATGCGGCTCTGGATGATCGCGAACGACTCAGGTTCCAGGAAGCACTGAAAGCAGAAGTGAGTGAGCATGACTTTGCTGTCCTTGTCCGCGACGGCTTTAAAGACGAAACCAAAGAACTCCTGCTTGAACTGACGCTTCCGTTTGCCCGCCGGGAAATCGTCCACACCAAGCCGCAGCTCTTTCGTGAGCGCAAACGGGG
>Ga0272448_1002801_pt1 | contig 21415 bp, 7 predicted proteins | sample YNPCB0191_FD_202220 | JGI IMG/M metagenome (GOLD analysis project Ga0272448, IMG submission 202220) | Hot spring sediment microbial communities from Yellowstone National Park, WY, United States - YNP-CB-019-1 | ecosystem: Environmental > Aquatic > Thermal springs > Hot (42-90C) > Sediment... | reverse complement strand
AATTGATGCAGAAAGTGAAAGTAAATCCCGTATGCTTTGTTGCACGTGTCCATGGAAGAATTTATATGTGCCAGTTAACAGGAATGCTTCCGTGGTAATGCTGAGTTGCAGGATAAAAAATCGGAACAAGGATGGGTGAGAGAAAGGAGAGTATCTCGCTTAACCGTAGTCATGCAGCACAGCATGATGGTATGTATGTGTATTCTCCCAACACCTAGAACAACAAGCTAGTGAAAACACGGAAGCGCTCAAATCGCACAGAAACACAGGAAGTATTGTTCAGAGTTCTATGCAAACTCCCGCATGTTTTATATTGCACAACGACTTATCCTCAACTACAAGAGTACTCACAGAGTTTGTGGAAACTACAACGAGGGTACAATGGCGATAAAATACCTGCGGAGGTTAGATATGCCACACGCACCGTTTGAAGAAATATGGAGCAGATTTAGGAAAGCATATGAGATGGTGCCCATTAAAGGGCATGGTGTGATTAATGAGATTGTGAGATGTCGTGCATATGTTTGGGCGGTTCTGCATGACGCTCGAATATCATCAGGGGAATGGTAATGGGGACCCAGATAGCAATACCAGATCGGATATTTCTTTGTACTTCCCAGACCTTGCCCAGATTTATTGGCTGTATCAAAATGCATGCAACTACCAACTATATGAAGAGGTGTTCTAATGGCGGAAATTTCAGAAGGTAGTATCCTAAAAGGCCCATTCTGGCCTGAGAGGGTCAGGGTGCTTTCTGCCAAAACAATCGGTAAGCATCAGCTGAGAATTGAAGCAGTAGGGCTTAACACAAATCGCTTCTATAATCTCGTTTTCTCTGAAGAGGACATTCGAAAGATAGAAATCCAGCATGAAAAACCATTTACATTTACCAGCGATGGAGAATCTGTATTCCTGTATCTCGAAGCTCATCGCATAAGGAACGCCTTTCAGTTTGACCCCCTGTATGCGGTAAGTGTCTCCCAGATTGACCCTTTACCACATCAAATTGATGCGGTCTATCATTATATATTGCAAAATCCTCGTATCAGGTTTCTGCTGGCGGATGACCCCGGTGCTGGAAAAACTATAATGGCAGGACTTCTCCTGAAAGAACTCAAATATCGAGGGCTTGTTGAGAGAGTACTTATTGTGGTTCCTGGTCATCTTAAGGATCAGTGGTTAAGGGAGATGAAGGAAAAGTTCCAAGAGAATTTTGGAATCATAGATAGAAGTACGATAAAAGCAGAGTGGGGGAAAAATGTCTTCAGTGAGAAAAATCAGGTTATAATCTCAATGGACTTTGCGAAGCAGGAGGATGTAATGCTTGCTCTAAAAGACACCAGATGGGATTTGTGTATTGTGGATGAAGCACACAAGATGGCTGCTTATAAATACGGCGAGAAAATCAATAAGACACAAAGATACAACCTTGGTGAAGTTCTTTCACCAATAACTACATATCTACTTTTCCTTACTGCCACTCCGCATCGAGGCGATCCGGAAAATTTTCGACTTCTACTTGACCTTTTAGAACCTGGCTTCTTCGCCAACACAGCGATGCTCTCTGAATCCGTCAGGAATAAAGATAATCCTCTATTTTTAAGAAGATTGAAAGAGGACCTGAGAAATTTCGATAGAACTCCACTTTTTCCGCCTCGAAAAGTCCAGACAGTTGTGTATAATCTCTCAGATGATGAAAAAATACTTTACAACGGAGTTACGGAATATGTACAAAAGCATTTTAACAAGGCACTTGAGAAAGAAAAGCGGAATGTAGCGTTTGCGCTTACGATTTTACAGCGACGTCTTGCATCAAGTGTTCGTGCTATAAGAAAATCCTTAGAGAGAAGGCGTGAACGCCTTATGGAAATGTACAAAAAAGGACGACTTATTCAAGAGGGCGAATATGAAGAGGAGTATCTTGAGGACTTAGAAGAAAAAGAGCGGTGGGAGAAAGAAGAGGAATTACTGGAAAAACTCTCCTCTGCTGAGACACTTGAAGAACTAAGAGATGAGATAGGAAAACTTGAAGAACTGGTACATCTCGCAAAAGAAGTAGAAAAGAAGGAGATTGAGACGAAACTCAATGAACTTCGGAAGGTGATGGACGCAGAAAAGCTCCATCAGACGGGAACAAAATTACTGGTATTTACAGAGTCGAAAGACACATTAGAGTATCTGGTCGAAAAACTCCGGAAGTGGGGTTATTCGGTAACATGCATTCACGGTGGGATGAGTCTTGATGCGAGGATCAGGGCGGAGGCGGAGTTCAGACACGAAAAACAGATTATGGTCTCAACGGAAGCTGGCGGAGAGGGCATAAATCTTCAGTTCTGCTGGTTAATGGTAAACTATGATATTCCATGGAACCCAAATCGACTCGAACAAAGAATGGGCAGAATCCATAGGTACGGTCAGCACTACGAAGCTCATATTTATAACCTGATAACCACGGATACTATCGAGGGTAAAATTCTGAATACTGTTGTTTTTCAGAAACTTACCCAAATGAAAGAGGACCTGGGGTCAGATAGGGTCTTTGATGTGATTGGTGAGGTCTTAAGCGGAGTTTTAAAAGGAAAGAGCCTGACAGATTTAATCATGAGTGCCATTGCAAATCCAAGGACACTGGATGATATATTAAAAGATGCAGAAAGAAAGCCCGATGAAGAGGCAATTAATAGAGTAAAGGATGCAACACTGGAAGCTCTGGCGACAAAGCACATTGATTTAACTCGAATATTGGGTGAACAGCGGAGAGCGAAGGAAAACCGACTCGTTCCAGAGTATGTAGAAGAATTTTTCCAAAGAGCATCTAAGTTGCTAGGTATAAACATGCATCAACGAGAAGACGGGCTATGGCGTATTGTTTCCGTGCCTTTTGAGGTCAGGAATAGACCCTATGAGTTCAAGATAAAATTCGGAGAAGTTCAAAGAGAATATGCAAAAATTTCCTTTAACAAAGAGAAAGCATTCAAAAGTCAGGCAGAGTTCGTTGCTATGGGCCACCCGCTATTGGAGGCAGTTGTAGATGAGATACACACAAGGTATGGACAAAGTGCAGAAGATGGTGCCACATTCATTGACACGGATGGTAAGATGGACGGAGTTATCTGGTTTTTGGAGGGTGAGATAAGAGATGGAAAATACGAGGTTGCAGGTAAACGCGTATTTGCAGTTTATCAGGATAGAAACAATACATTCTTCCTGGTTAATCCTGGGATTCTCTGGGACTTAAAACCGATGAAAGATGTTTCAGGACACTCAGAAATTACAATAGATAAAGATGCTGTTGTATCCTTCGTGATAAATGAGGGGCTTGAGAAATATAAAAAAGAACTTTTAGAGAGACGCCAGAGAGATGCGGAGATAAAGAGAAAGTATGGTGTTCGCTCTCTTGAGTCAATGATTCTTGAATCAGAGGGAAAGATCTCTGAGTACGAAACAAGGAGAATGAAAGGGGAAAACATCCCGGAGGCAACAATTCAAAACGAGAAAAGGAGAAAGGAAGATTTGATTCGAAAAAAGGAACGATTGGAAAAGGAGATTGATGCAGAGGAACATCTCTCACCAACTAATCCAAAAATTCTTGGCGTGGTAAGAGTCGTGCCAGAAAAGCCACCTGCAGACATGGTCAGTGATGAGGAGATTGAAGCGATTGGAATGAATGTGGTTATGGAATACGAAAGAAGCCAGGGAAGAACACCTGAGGATGTCTCATCACAAAATCTGGGCTACGATGTGCGTTCTTCTGATGAGAAAGGGAACTATCGTTATATCGAGGTAAAGGCGCGGGCGCATGAAGGTGCTGTTGCGCTTACTCCAAACGAGTGGCTTATGGCACAGAGACTTCAAGATGAATACTGGCTTTATGTGGTAGTTAATGCTGCGACTACCCCAGAGCTCTATACAACACAGAACCCTGCTGCAAAGTATGAACCTAATAAAGAGATAGAAATTGTGCGATACATCATAAAAGACTGGAAGAAAAATGCGGAGGTAGCAAAATGATACATGACATTAGAGAATTGATGAGAAAAGGCGAATCTGAGAATATAGAGTATAAAGAAAAATTCGACAGGGAAACAATAGAAACTGCGGTAGCGTTTGCCAACACAAAAGGCGGAGTTATTCTCATCGGTTTTACCGATAAAGGCAGAGTAAATGGTGTTCAAATCGGAAAAGAAACACTCAATGAGATGGCAAATCAGATTTCTCAGAGCACCGAACCGCGTATCATTCCTGAAATTGAGCAGAGCGAAATAGAGGGTAAGAAATTTGTTATAATTTGGATTAAAGAATTCCCCATTAAGCCGGTTTCTGTGAGAGGCAGATGTTATAAAAGAGTGGGAAGCAGTAATCACATGATGACACCGCAGGAGATTGCTGAGATGCACATTCATTCTGTTGGGACTAGTTGGGATGCGTTTCCCGCAGGCGATAAGACCCTTGATGACATTGACTTGAAAAAGGTTGGGAGATACATAAAAGAGGCAAACTCTACTGGAAGAAGAAAGATAGAAGACGACCCTGCAGAGGTTCTTAAAAAACTGGAGTTTATCAAGGAGGGAAAAGCCACATGGGCTGCTATTCTAGCTTTTGGCAAAGAGCCACAGAAACCACTGCTCCAGTCCGCTGTCCATTGCGGGAGATTCAAACTGGATAAAAATCAGATAATAGATGACCTCATGATTGAGACAGATTTAATCAGTCAGGTTGATGAAGCAATGAAGTTCATCACAAGGCATATCAGCGTAAGATACGAATTTGAAGGAAAGCCCAAGAGGAAGGAGGTGTGGGAATATCCCCTTGATGCACTGAGAGAAGCAGTCATAAATGCAATAGTACATAGAGATTACACCGCTCCTTCAAATGTTCAGGTTGAGATTTATGACGACAGAATAGAGATATGGAACCCGGGAAGCTTGCTACCAGGGATAACGATTGAAGACCTGTATAAGAAAGAACACAAATCAGTAATCAGGAATAAGCAGATTGCCCAGGTATTCTATGATATTGGATACATTGAAAAATATGGTAGTGGCACCATCAAAATAATAGACCTCTGCAAACAGCACGGAATCCCCCCGCCAGAATTCAGAGAAGTTACTGGTGGTTTCTCGGTTATTTTCAGAAAAGACATTTACACAGAAGAACATCTTCGCAATCTCGGCTTGAATGAAAGACAGATGAAGGCGGTGATGTATATAAAGGAGAAAGGGAGGATTACGAATAAGGCGTATCAGGAAATTAATCAAGTATCGAGGCAAACTGCTTCCCGCGAGCTCACAGAGCTCTGTGATAAGCGCATTCTCAGGCGAGTCGGTAAAACTGGAAAATCAACATATTATGAAATTAGGTCTGTAATCTCAATGCCTCAAATGCCTCATGAACGCCTCACAAACGCCTCAAGAACTGGGTAAGGAGGTAATAGAAATGACTGATAAATCCTATATTGAATCCGACTTCCCGATAAAGGAAGTTAGTGCAGAGTCGGTGAGAGAAAAGAACATCCGCCACGGACACATTTCCACATTGCACATCTGGTGGGCCCGGCGTCCCCTGGCTGCCTCAAGGGCATCTATTTATGCAGCGCTGATACCTGAGCCAAAGGACGAAGAGGAGAGGCTGAAGCGGTCGCAATTCATCGCTGACCTCTCAAAGTGGGAGAATTCCTTAAATGAAGGCATACTCAAAAGGGCGAGAGAAGAGATATTGAATGCAAACAACGGGAAGCCGCCAAGAGTGCTTGACCCGTTTGCAGGTGGCGGTGCAATTCCGCTTGAGGCGTTGCGTCTGGGATGCGAGACATACGCCAGCGACCTGAACCCGGTGGCTGTGCTTATTTTGAAATGCACGCTCGAGTATCCCCAGAAATACGGGCGGAAGAAGGTCGAAGGTGCTCTCTGTGGCGAGAAAGAGATTAACCCATTACTTGAAGATGTTAAGAAATGGGGTGCGTGGGTGTTAGAAGAGGCAAGAAAGGATATCGGGAAATTCTATCCTCCTGACCCTGATGGCTCAATTCCAGTAGGATATATCTGGGCAAGAACTGTGAAATGCCAGAATCCAGCATGCGGGGCTGAGATTCCGTTGGTACGGCAGACCTGGCTTGCAAAGAAAGAGAAAAAGAAAGTCGCATACAAAATAATCGCAAAGAAAAACGAGGTAGAATTTGAAATTCGGTGCGGGGAAGGAATCGATTTTGACCCGGAGACAGGCACAATTTCGAGAGCAAAGGTGCAATGTCCCTGTTGCGGTGCAGGCTTGAGCGATGATGAGGTAAGAAAGCAATTCCAGGAAGGAAAGGCAGGGCAGAGAATGGTTGCGGTAGTTCTGCACGCAGAAAATGAGACGGACGAGGAGGATGAGAAAAACGGAGAGGAGCATAGTTCTTTCTTATTCCAGGTTGATACAAGATTCTCCGAAGAACTTGATAAGAATGTAATAAGCGATGGGTTGAGAGCGGCGTTCAGAGAGCACAAATTCTCGTTAAGCAGGGATGCGAGGATTGTTGAGAGTATTTCAAAGAAACCGGATGGCAGGAGGGCATGGATTATTGTTGATACAGAGGGTGGCAAGAAGTATGTTGCGTACGAAATCAGCAAGAAGAAAAACGAGCATGTTCTGAGTGTGCGTATTAAGGGAAAGCACTACCGACTCGCCACCGATAAGGATTTGGAGATTTTTAAGGAAGCGGAGAAGTATCTTGAGGAAAAAAGGCAGAAACTCACGAACGAATGGGGCATCGACCCTGTGCCGGATGAACCAACGCCAGAAGGAAAGGGAAAAGGTGCGGAAAGGGCTTTTTCTGTGAGGAATTATGGACTTAATGCCTGGGGGGACCTCTTTAACAGTCGCCAGAAACTGGCACTGATTACATTTGTTGAGAAGGTGAGACAGGCATACAAAAAGATGATTGAGCAGGGATACGACAGGGAGTATGCAAAGGCAGTGGCGAGTTATTTGGGGTTAATGCATGGAAAACTACAAGACTGGAACTCAGTGTTATCTGTTTGGCGTCCCGACCAAGAAAGAAATGAGCATGTATTTAATAGACAAGCACTACCGATGGTATGGGATTATGGCGAAAGAAATCCGCTAGAAGGTAGGCTGATGTCTCCTAAAGGGATTGATAAAATAATAGAACACTGTTCCAAAATAAATGGTCTCTTAGATACTATCACCCAACCCTCCGCCACTTCATCTGGTGACGACAAAAATGGAGGTGAAGAACATGAAGACGCTTGAGGAGATAAGAAAGATATTGAGGGAAAACAGAGAGGAAATTGCGAGAGAATTTAAAGCTGAGATTGTGGGTATATTTGGCTCCTATGTGCGGAGCGAACAGAAGGAAGGAAGTGATGTGGACATACTCGTGCGATTCATGGAGGGTGCAACGCTCTTTGATTTTGTGGGAGTTGCTGATTTTCTCGAAGAGAAACTGGGTATGAAGGTGGACATTGTATCTGAGAGAGCGGTAAGAGCAGAGTTGAAAGATGCAATACTCAGAGAGGTGGTGCCTATATGAAACGGGACTATCGCCTGTTCCTCAAAGACATCATCCAGGCGATGGAAGCAATCGAAAATTCTCAAAGAACTGGAGGGAAAACATGAATAAAATTTGTATACCACAGGTGATTCAAGCTTCTGCAACCTCTCTACCATATCCAGATAACTACTTTGATGCGGTTATCACCGACCCACCATACTATGACAATGTGCCATACTCGTATCTATCCGACTTCTTCTATGTCTGGCTCAAACGCACAATTGGAGATTTATATCCAGACCTATTTGCCACACCACTCACGCCCAAATCAGAAGAAATCGTGGCTTATTCTAATCGGGAAGATGGCTTTGAAGGCGGAAAGAAGTTCTTTGAAGATATGATTGCCAGAGCGTTTGGTGAAATCCATCGAGTTCTAAAGCCAGATGGCATTGCCTGCATCGTTTTTGCCCATAAGTCTACAGAGGCGTGGGAAACAATCATTAATGCGTTGTTGAAATCCGGCCTGTATCTTACCGCATCATGGCCAGTACATACCGAGATGAAAGAGCGTTTACGGGCAAGTGAATCCGCAGCCCTTGCATCCTCAATCTACATGGTCTGCCGAAAACGAACGGAGAACAAAACCGCATACTTCAACGAAATCAAGCCGCAGATTGAGGCAAGGATAAAGGAAAAACTCGAGCAATTCTGGAATGAGGGCATCAGCGGTGCAGATTTCTTTATCTCAGCGATTGGACCAGCAATGGAGGTTTTCGGAAAGTACGAAAGCGTTGAGAAGCCGTCAGGCGAGAAGGTATCTGCAAGGGAACTGCTTGAGTTCATTCGAAAAACTGTGAGCGAATATGCACTTACAAAAATCCTCACAAGCACACAACTCGGAGGCATTGACGAAGAGACACGATTTTATCTGCTCTGGCGCTGGACATACAATTCTGCAAAAGTGCAATTCGATGATGCGAGAAAGCTGGCACAGGCGGTGGGAATAGAACTCACAGAGGAATGGGGCAGGGGATTTATTAAAAAGGATAAGGAGTTCATTTCCGTACTGGATGCAAGAGAACGAGGTAAGGACTTTCTGGCGAAGAAGAAGTTCGAAAGCATGGTCGATGTGCTTCACGCCTGCCTGCTTTACTGGGAGCAGAACAACAAGGCAGAGATATCTAAGGTTCTTGAAGAAACAGGGAACATAAATAATAACGCGTTCTGGCAGGTAGCACAGGCAATCTCTGAGGTATTACCTGAAGGAGATGAAGAGAAGAAGATGATACAGGGCTTTTTGTATGGGCGGGAAAGTTATGGCAGGGCAGAGGCAAAGGAAGCAAAAATTGATAAATACCAGAAAACATTATTTTGAGGAGGAATAAAAATGAAACTACCATACTGGTGGGAAGTAACCACACCACATAAGGATATACGAGAAGGTATAAAAGAAGGGGGAATAAAGGCAAGCTTTGCTGCCGATCTGGGAGATGTCGTAAATGGCAAGGCGTCTCTGGAATATCAGGATCCTATCTCCTTTTTCCAGAGGACATATCTAACGGATGGATTAAAGAACCTGCTAAAAAATGTACTCTCCCGTTTGAGTGGAGGAAATGGCGACCCGGTCATCCAGCTTCAAACACCCTTCGGTGGCGGAAAGACACATGCACTTCTGGCGTTATACCACATAGTAAAAAACCGGGAGCAGGTAAAACACCTTGATATTGTCTCTGAGCTCCCGGAGATAAAAGATGCAAAGGTTGTGGTTTTTGTTGGAACTCAGCCAGACCCGATAAGAGGAAGAACACCTTGGGGAGAGATTGCAAATCAACTTGGCGTTTATGAGAAGGTAAAGGAACACGATGAGAAGCGTGTGAGCCCAGGAAAGGAAGTTTTATCAGGAGTACTCGGAGAAAAACCTGTTCTCATTCTGATAGATGAGCTCGTTGCGTACGCTGTTGCTGCAAAGGATTTTGCAGACCAGATTTCTGTGTTTGCGCAAGAACTAACTGAGGTCGTGAGGGCGAAAACCAATTGCTGCCTTGTTTGTACGCTTCCCTCAAGCGCCCCTTATGGTGAACAAGGGGAACGGGCACTTAGCGAACTGCAAAAGATATTTGGGAGAGTGGAAGCCCTTTACACACCTGTGGAAGGAGTGGAAATATACGAAGTAATTCGAAAGAGACTTTTTGAGGACATTGGCGAAGAGAAGATAAGAAAAAAAGTTGCTCAAAGTTATTTTGACATCTATCAGAAGCTTGGCACAGATGTGCCAGGTGAGGTAAGGGACATTAAGTACCGGGAGCGGATTGAACATGCCTACCCGTTCCATCCAGAGCTTATTGATGCTCTCTATCATCGCTGGGGTTCTTATCCGAATTTCCAGAGGACGAGAGGCGTATTGAGGCTTTTAGCAGAAGTTGTAAAGGAGCTATACAAAAAGAAAGTTCCCGCTCCGCTCATTCAATCTTCGCTGGTGTATCTTGATAATCCGCTGATAAGAGATGAACTTATCCAACACATAGGAAAAGAGTATCGGAGCGTTATCTCTGCAGACATCAGTGGGAATGCAAGTGAGATAGACATGGAGATGGGTAGCGAGTATGAAAAGTACAGGATTGCTTCTGGCATTGCGACCAGCGTGTTTCTGTATTCTTTCAGCGGAACCAGTGATGAAGAAAAGAAAAGGATGAGTTTACCAGAAATTCGAGTTGCCCTCTTAAGAAATGGTATTCCGCCTACAATCGTGGGCGATGCAATTAAGAAACTGGAGGATAAACTCTGGTATTTTCACTCAAAAGGGAACCATTATGCATTTCGCAATCAGCCAAATCTACTTAGGATAATTGTGGATAAGGAGGGAAATATTACAGAAGAGCAGATTCAAGAAGAGTTCGAAGAAAATCTCAAAAAGAATGCAGGGAGTTCCATAGAAGTTTACATCTGGCCAAAAGATGCTTCGGACATACCAGACACTAAAAACCTTAAACTCGCTATTCTTGCTCCCGAATTCACATACGAGTCCGAAAAAGGAAAGAAACTTGCATCTGAACTTTTTGATAAGGCAGGCACGGGCTTCAGAGTGTACAAAAACACACTCTTTATCATTACCATGGGAAATACGGATTATGTCTCTCTTCGCAACTTCCTGAAGCGATATCTTGCGCTTAAAGAGACCAGAAAGGAGGAAAATCTCCCTAAAGAAAGTCAAGAACAACTTAAAAATATGTTAAAAGATGCGGAGAAAGATATGCCATTTACAATTCTCACGGCATACAGATACCTGGCACTATTGGAAGAAAAGGGGATGGCGTGGAAGGACCTGGGCATTCCTACCATTGGAGCAAGTGGAGATATCTCACACAGAGTTAAAGATTACCTCAAGCAGCAGGAGAAGATTCTTTATCGCCTAACTCCCAAATATATCATAGAAAAAGCATTTGGCAAAGATGATGTGGAAAAAGGAGTACGGGAAATCTACGAGCTTTTCCTTAAGGTGCCAGGGATGCCTGTTCCCGAGGGTGAAAATGTTGTATTTGAAGCAATAAAAGAGGGTGTTAAGAGCGGTATTTTCGGACTTAAAGAAGATGTTGAAGTTTACTCCAGGCAGGAAGTTACTCCAACGATGGACTCTGTAGTTGTGCGTGGTGAGGTTGTAAAGAAAAAAGAAGAGCAGATAGAGAAAAGAGAAGAAACAGGAGGACCTGAAGTAGTAAGAGAGATAAAGGGAGATGAAGGAATAGAAGGGTATATGAAGAAGGGTCCAGAGCCACAGAAAGGGCTGGCTAAGAAGGTATACATTAGAGCTAAAATTCCATGGGACAAATTGTCTTCAATAATAAATGGCGTAATCAACCCGCTAACAAAAGAGCATCCACCAGAAATTACAATCGAAATTAAAGCAGAATCCAAGGACGGATTTGACGAAACAACCTTAGAAACCAGGGTAAAAGAAACCCTCAGGCAGATAAATGCAGAAATAGAGGTGTTTAAGCCAGAGTGAGTTTTTGGTTGTAAAAATTAATGGCGGACCTTGAATCCTTGAATTTTACTAGAATTAATACTTCTGTGGGCACATCCCATGGATTACCAACTTAAAAGAGGATATCTAATGTAGTGTCTACCAACCATGTTGGGACGTATACTTCGCAGATTTTATATTCACCGAGGACTTCGCCTTATCTGCAAGGGTCTACAAGGGCACTTGAGAATACAAACACAGCATTGCCATGAAAAATCTTATGTATTTCGGGACATTGTAGGTACTTGATGAATGTAGACGGGAGTTGGGAAAATGAAGAGAAATATGCGACTAAAAAAATTTGGCAGTAACAAGGGAAAGCGAACCCCAATTATAGCGCTAGTGTTGGTTACATATATAGTTGTGGGGTCGATGCCCCTAACGTCAGGAGGCTTCGCGGCATTTAAAGAGCAATATCCACCACAAAAAGAAGCACCGTTATCTCAAAAAGGGTCACATGTGATTGTCTATGACGATTTTAATCGAACCGATGTAGCGCCATGGGAGTGGGGACCAAAGGATGAGCCTCCAACTAATGTGACAATAACCGATGGTATGGCTAATCTGACTGTTGTCGGTATGTGGCACGGCGTTTATATGTGGCTGGTTCCAAATTATAGTTTTAGAGATTTTCGATTTACCGTAGATGCAATGAATGTAGATCTTGGAGGTCCAGCAGAAGGTTTGGCTATTCAGATGTATAATAACACCACTCGCAGAGGAGTTACGTTCTGGTACGACGCTTGGAGACCTGCTTGGGTAATTCGGGTATGGGACGACTCCGTCGGGAGCTCTTCCGACACAGTTTTAAACGCTACAACCTATCTGAATAGATGGATGAAGTTAAAGATGGAACGCATAGGCACGAATATAAGTGTATATCTGGATGGCATGTATATGGGCTCTACAATTGTGGATTCCACACATCCATACTACTCAGAGATATATGATACAGTACGCCTGCATTTAGGTATTGGCGCTGCATGGTCAGAATACAAAGGAACTGTGTTTTTCGATAATGTAACCGTGGAGGACATTTCGAGTATCTACACACCACATACTCCGATATCTATCAACGGGAATAACGAATTTACACCTGCAAACGGAGTTACTGGCGGTAGTGGTACACAGACGGACCCGTATATAATCGAGGGCTGGGAGATAGATGCACAAGGGGGAAAGTACGGAATTCAGATAGAAAACACAGATGCATATTTTGTGCTGAAAAATTCGTATGTGTTCAATGCTACCCTTGACACAGGCATGTGGTGGGACCAAACAAGTGCAATCCGCTTGGTAAATGTATCTAATGGAACGATATACAATAACATAGTAGCAGACTCAACGCAGGGGATTGCGCTACTCAACTGTTCCAACCACAATCAAGTTTCGTACAATGCAATCAATGATACAGAATGTGGCATATTTATGTACCCAGATAGCACCTATAATATAATCACAAATAACGTTTTCACAAATGTTGGTAGTGGGTTATATTTAGAGTGCAGAGCAAATTATAATTTTATTGCAAACAATACTATTTATAATGCTAGCACAGGAATTTATCTTGGTGGTTACGGCGGTACTGCGTGCAAGTATAACAACATCACGGGAAACAAGATTCAAAATTGTATCGGTGTTGGTATTAGCATAGGTTCGTTTGAACCTGGTGATAATGTCATTTATAATAACGAAATCACGAATATTTCTTCTGGTAATCTTCCCGGATACGGGATATATTTCTTTGATGCAACAACACACAATCTGGTTATGAACAACCGAATCGCTAGGACAGCTTCTTATGGGATATACTTGAAGGATTCTTCATCATCCAATGAGATATATCTCAACAGTTTCATCAACAACGGTCCGGGAGGAAAAGGCGTAAATGGAACTTCACAGGCGTACGATGGTGTTGGCGGCAACTACTGGTATAACAACACCACAAAAAAAGGCAACTACTGGAGTAACTGGGACGGGAATGGCTGGGGAACATCAAGTGCATATCTAATAGATGGCGGTGCGAATGCCTATGACATCTATCCCTTATCATACCCTGAAGTTCTGCCGCATACACCAATCTACATAAATGGAACAGGTGAGTTTGAACATCAGGCCTCAACCGAGGGCTGGCCCGGTGATGGTACACAGGGAAACCCGTACATCATCGAAGGCTATGAGATCGATGCCAATGGTGGCACATACTGCATATGGATTGAGAATACTGATGTATGGTTCGTGATACGAAACTGTAAGTTGTGGAATGCATCGAATTATGTGTCGGAGCCGTGGGGTAGTGGGATATATCTAAAAAATGTTCAACACGGAAAACTTTTAAATAATAACTGCTCTGGCAATTCATATGGAATATTCCTGAACTCCTCCAGTTACAACAACATTACGGGAAACAACTTTTATCATAACACAAACTATGCTATCAAACTCACCTCAGGTTCTAATGCTAATATTATCTACCGCAACAACTTCTACCAGAACAACGGTGCAGGCAAGGGCGTGAATGGCATCTGTCAGGGATATGATAGTGCTGGCGGTAACTACTGGTACGCCAATACAGCACATGAGGGTAACTACTGGAGCAACTGGGACGGCAGTGGCTGGGGTACACCAGATGCGTACCCAATTGATGGGGGAGCTGGCGCATACGATATGTACCCCTTGATAAGAGCAGTTCATGCACCTATCTACATAAATGGAAACACGGACTTTGCAGTTGAAGCTTCAACCGAGGGCTGGCCCGGTGATGGCACACAGGGAAATCCATACATCATCGAAGGCTATGAGATCGATGCCAATGGTGGCACATACTCCATATGGATAGAGAATACTGATGTGTGGTTCGTGATACGAAATTGCAAGCTATGGAATGCTACGGCCCATTCTGGAGAGCCGTATGGTACAGGCATCTATCTCAATCATGTTCAAAATGGTACGCTCTTGGAAAATAACTGCTCTGGCAATTTTGACTGCGGCATTCTCTTGAATTATTCGAGCAATAATACTATCTCAAATAATACATGCTCTAACAATTCTTGTGGCATCTACCTCCGTGTGTCAAGCAACTATAACAACATTACTGACAACACATGCACGGGCAATTCCAATAATGGGATAACTCTCTATTGGGAATCCACTGCCAATACCGTAATGAACAACACCTGCACAGACAACTCACAGTATGGCATTTCTTTGGAATTCTCCCCAAGCAACAACCAAATCGCAAACAATAGTTGTACTTATAATTCCTATGGCATATCTCTATCTTACTCCTCAAGTAACAATACCATAATCTACAATAACCTTTACCGCAACACCTACTATGGCATATTTGTGACTTCTAGTTCCACAAACAACACTATCTGCCACAACAACTTCCGAGAGAATAATGGTGCGGGAAAGGGTGTAACTGGGAACTGTCAGGCATACGATGATTCTGGAGGTAATGCCTGGTATGATGATAAAGCACAGGAAGGTAACTACTGGAGTAACTGGGACGGAAAGAACTGGGGCACGCCAAATGCATACCCAATTGATGGAAGCGCCGGAGCATACGACATGTATCCCTTTGGACCCAATGTCCATGGACCTATTCACATAAACGGGAATGAAGACTTTGCAAGCCAGGTATCGACAAATGGCTGGCTCGGTAATGGCACGGCAGAGAATCCGTACATTATAGCAAACTACGAGATAGACGGAAACGGTGGGACATACTGTATCTGGATAGAGAACACTACTGTCTGGTTTGTGATTCGAAACTGCAAGTTGTGGAACGCTACAAACTTTGGTAGTGGTATATCTCTCAAATATGTTCAAAACGGAACACTGGATAATAACAACTGCTCTGGTAACGCTTATGGCATATATCTATATACAGCAAGCAACAACACCATCATGAACAACATATGCTCTGAAAATTCCAATGATGGCCTATACCTTTCGTCCTCAAGTAACAACTGCATCATGAATAACAACTGTTTCGCCAATTCTAAGTGTGGTATATCTCTAGTTTACTACTCAAGCAACAACGAAATTGCGGATAACAACTGCTCAGGCAATTCTTACGGTATCTGGGCAGCATCCTCAAGCAATAATAACATCACAAAAAATAACCTCTTCCGGAACACGAACTATGGAATTTATGTTACATCTGGCTCTACAGGCAATACAATCCATCATAACAAGTTCTGGCAGAACAATGGTGCGAGTAAGGGTATTACTGGGAACTGTCAGGCATACGACAGTGTTGGCGGGAACTACTGGTATGATTATAGTGTACAAGAAGGTAACTACTGGAGCAACTGGAATGGTAAGAACTGGGGGACACCGAACGCCTATCCAATTGACGGAGAAGCCAATGCATACGATATGTATCCATCTGGATACGGATTCCATGGACCTATACACATAGATGGAAATGCTGAGTTTGCAGAAAAGGCTGTGCGAGAAGGCTGGCCTGGAAATGGCTCAGCGGGAAATCCCTACATTATAGAGGGCTATGAGATTGATGGCAATGGTGGAGCATATTGCATATGGATAGAAAACACAAATGTGTGTTTTGTAATACGAAACTGCAAGTTGTGGAATGCAACAAATAGCGCTTCAGAGCCGTGGGGTAGTGGAATATATCTCAAAAATGTTCAAAATGGAACGGTGGAGAACTGCAACTGTTCAGGTAACTATTGGGCAGGACTCTACCTGTATAATTCAAGTAACAACAACATTACAAATACCACCAGCTTATGTAATTCTGAGTGTGGAATATTCTTCTCTTACTCCTCCAGCAACCACATTAGAAATAGCAACTCATCTGGCAATTCTTATGGGATTCGCCTGTCTTACTCAAGCAACTCTAACATAATTACAAACAACAATTTCTACTATAATCTCCACTACGCAATCTCGATTACATTTGGCTCTACAGGCAATACAGTCCATCATAACAAGTTCTGGCAGAACAATGGTGCGAGTAAGGGTATTACTGGAAACTGTCAGGCATACGACAGTGTTGGCGGGAACTACTGGTATGATTATAGTGTCCAAGAAGGCAACTACTGGAGTAACTGGAATGGTAAGAACTGGGGGACGCCAAATGCATATCCTATCGATGGGGGAGTAGGGGCATATGATATGTATCCATTTGGACCCAATGTCCATGGACCAATATATATAAATGGAAACGCTGATTTTGCGAATAAAGCTGCACAAGAAGAATGGCCTGGGAATGGGACTAAAGATAATCCGTACATAATTGTGGGCTATGAAATTGATGGAAATGGGGGACCTTATTGTATCTGGATTGAAAACACCGATGTGTGGTTTGTGATAAGAAACTGCATGTTATGGAATGCAACAGACTATAGAACCGAACCGTATGGCACTGGGATTTTCCTGAAAAATGTAAAAAACGGTACCCTTCTCAGGAATATCTGCGTCCAAAATCTAAGAGGGATTTCTCTTAGCTTATCCAGTAAAAACAACATCACTAATAACAACTGCTCATATAATTCTCCATATGGAATCTCTCTATCTTCCTCTTCAGAAAACATTCTCATAAATAATAGCTGTTCCCAAAATGCCTATGGTGTGTCTCTTGACTATGCAAGTGCAAATATCCTGCTGTCCAATATAGTAGTGGATAATAGCCAGTATGGGCTATACATAAATTCCTCCGAGAGAAACTATATTGAAATGAATGAACTTAGTAGAAATTCCCGAGGTATGCGACTTTGTTTATCAAACGAAACTCTTATTATTGATAACAACATCTCTTTTAACTCGGTATATGGAATCAAATTACAGTCATCCAGTTACAATGATATTATCAACAACACATGTATCTTCAACGGAGAGGTGGGATTATACTCCGATTCATCAGTGTACAACAATATAACCGCAAATAATTTCTCGGCAAATGAATTTGGGATTCAGGCATACTCATCAAGCTACACCAACATCACCAATAACACATGTACCTTCAATGCATTTGTTGGTATCTACCTCTCATCTTCAAACTGGAATATACTATTTAGGAATAACTGTTCGTTTAATAATCAATATGGAATTTATTTAAATGCATCTTCAAATAATAACATCACATACAACAACTTTTTAAGAAATGGAATGTATGGAGTGAATATCACATCAGGGTCCGTTGGAAACATCGTTCATCATAACAATTTTTGCCAAAATAATAACTCCGCTAAAGGGGTAATTGGGAGTTCACAGGCTTCAGATTGGGGTAGTGGTAACAGTTGGTATGTGGAATCTACCAAAAAAGGTAATTATTGGAGTAACTGGGACGGAAATGGTTGGGGCACAGCAAATGCATATATCATTACTGGAAGTAGTAATGCATATGATAAATATCCCATATCAACTCGAATTCCGCCATCTACCATTCCATCGCTTCATATAAAAGGAAATACAGAATTTGCATACTATAAGTATGTCTATGGGTGGCAAGGTGATGGTTCAAAAAATAATCCCTACATAATCTCAGGATACGATATCGATGGAGAAGGTTGTTCTTACTGTTTATGGATTGAGAACACCAATGTATATTTCGTAATAATGAATTCAAAATTTAGGAATGCAACAAACGCTAGTGTGCCTCCGTATGGAGCATTAATCTGTCTAGAAAACGAGACAAACGGAACACTATCCAATAACACATGTTGCCAGAATTTGTATGGGATATATCTCCTGTACACAACTATGAATACTGTTACAAATAACAATTGCTCGTTAAATACTAAACATGGAATATACCTTAGATTTGCGAGCAATAACACGATTACCTATAATAATCTATATGGGAATGGACTGTATGCAGTTAATGTTACAGATTCCTCTACTGCAAATATCATTTATTACAACAATTTCTGGCAGAACAACGGGGCGGCGAGAGGGGTAAATGGGAATTGCCAAGCATATGATAATGTAGGAGGCAATTACTGGTACAATGAAACCACACAAAAAGGTAACTACTGGAGTAACTGGGATGGAGAAGATTGGGGGATGAGCACAGCATACCAAATTTCTGGTGGTGCAAATGCAGTAGATAAGTACCCACTAAAGCAAAATCTATCACGACCCACTCCACCCCAGAATCTTAATGTAGGTGCAGGCAATGGTAATGTTACACTTACATGGCAACCACCAGCAGATAATGGTGGGACTCCTGTCACAAATTATAGAATATATTATGGACAAAGTCCTGGTGATTATGACAATAGTATTACGGTTGGCAATATCACAAGATGTACGATTTGCGGTTTGAGCAATGGCGAGAGATACTACTTTGTGGTGTCTGCAATTAACGGTATGGGTGAGAGCGATAAGAGCAACGAAGCAAATGCAACCCCTTGTAATACCCCAACTGCGCCGCAAAATGTTACTGCAGTGGCGGGTAACGGCAATGTTACGCTCAGATGGGAACCACCAACCGATAATGGTGGATTCCCTATAACAAACTACACCATATATTGGGGCACAGCGTCTGGCAACTACACAAATAGCTTGCGAATCGGGAATATAACCACATACACGATAACCAATCTGAGCAATGGGAACACATACTATTTTGCAGTGAGTGCAATTAATGTAGTGGGCGAGGGTCCAGAGAGCACTGAAGTTACCGGAATACCATGTGCAGTACCATCAGCACCGCAGAATGTCCATGCAATTCCCGGCAATCGCAATGTTACACTCATCTGGGAACCTCCAGCTGATAACGGCGGATTCCCTGTAATTGGATACAAAGTATACTGGGGCATGGCGAGTGGAGTATATTCTTACAACATCACAATCACGAATGTAACAACATACATTGTGAGTGGCCTCTCTAACGGACAGCTCTACTATTTTGCAGTCTCTGCGATCAATGAGATAGGTGAAGGTCCTCTCTCTGCGGAGGTGAATGCTACTCCGTATTGTGTAGTTCCCTCGCCACCAGAAGGTGTAGAGGCGTATGGTGGAAATAGGAATGTAACAATAGTGTGGCAACCCCCGATAGACAATGGTGGGTCGCCTATAATCGGGTATAAGATATACTGGGGTGTGATGAGTGGTGTATATACAAATAACATTACAATATCGAATGTAAGCACCTACACTGTGAGTGGGTTGAGCAACGGGCAGGTCTACTACTTTGCGGTCTCTGCAATCAATGGCATAGGCGAAGGCGTAAAATCTGCTGAGGTCTCTGCAATGCCAGCTACAGTACCATCTGCACCACTAAATCTGGTAGTGTATAGCGGGAATAAGAATGTGACCTTGTTCTGGGACCCACCTGCAGATAATGGCGGTGTTCCTGTCAGCAATTACACCATATACTGGGGCACGGCATCTGGCAACTACACAAATAGCTTACGAATCGGGAATATAACCGCATACACGATAACCAATCTGAGCAATGGGAACACATACTATTTTGCAGTGAGTGCAATTAATGGAGTGGGTGAGGGCACAAAGAGCACTGAAGTTACCGGAACTCCATGTGCAGTACCATCAGCACCGCAGAATCTGTATGCAGTTCCAGGTAATGGAAATGTAACACTGACATGGGTGCCGCCTGCAGATAATGGCGGATTTGCCGTGACTGGCTATAAGATATACTGGGGTGTGATGAGTGGTGTATATACAAATAACATTACAATATCGAATGTAAGCACATACACTGTGAATGGGTTGAGCAACGGGCAGGTTTACTACTTTGCTGTCTCTGCAATCAATGGTATAGGCGAAGGTGTAAAATCTGCCGAGGTCTCTGCAATGCCAGCTACAGTACCATCAGCACCGCTGAATCTGTATGCAGTTCCAGGTAATGGAAATGTGAGACTGACATGGGACCCACCTGCAGATAATGGCGGTGTTCCTGTCAGCAATTACACCATATACTGGGGCACGGCATCTGGCAACTACACAAATAGCTTACGAATCGGGAATATAACCGCATACACGATAACCAATCTGAGCAATGGGAACACATACTATTTTGCAGTGAGTGCAATTAATGGAGTGGGTGAGGGCACAAAGAGCACTGAAGTTACCGGAACTCCATGTGCAGTACCATCAGCACCGCAGAATCTGTATGCAGTTCCAGGTAATGGAAATGTAACACTGACATGGGTGCCGCCTGCAGATAATGGCGGATTTGCCGTGACTGGCTATAAGATATACTGGGGTGTGGTGAGTGGTGTATATACAAATAACATTACAATATCGAATGTAAGCACCTACACTGTGAGTGGGTTGAGCAACGGGCAGGTCTACTACTTTGCGGTCTCTGCAATCAATGGCATAGGCGAAGGCGTAAAATCTGCTGAGGTCTCTGCAATGCCAGCTACAGTACCATCTGCACCACTAAATCTGGTAGTGTATAGCGGGAATAAGAATGTGACCTTGTTCTGGGACCCACCTGCAGATAATGGCGGTGTTCCTGTCAGCAATTACACCATATACTGGGGCACGGCATCTGGCAACTACACAAATAGCTTACGAATCGGGAATATAACCGCATACACGATAACCAATCTGAGCAATGGGAACACATACTATTTTGCAGTGAGTGCAATTAATGGAGTGGGTGAGGGCACAAAGAGCACTGAAGTTACCGGAACTCCATGTGCAGTACCATCAGCACCGCAGAATCTGTATGCAGTTCCAGGTAATGGAAATGTAACACTGACATGGGTGCCGCCTGCAGATAATGGCGGATTTGCCGTGACTGGCTATAAGATATACTGGGGTGTGGTGAGTGGTGTATATACAAATAACATTACAATATCGAATGTAAGCACCTACACTGTGAGTGGGTTGAGCAACGGGCAGGTCTACTACTTTGCGGTCTCTGCAATCAATGGCATAGGCGAAGGCGTAAA
>Ga0272448_1002797_pt1 | contig 21423 bp, 19 predicted proteins | sample YNPCB0191_FD_202220 | JGI IMG/M metagenome (GOLD analysis project Ga0272448, IMG submission 202220) | Hot spring sediment microbial communities from Yellowstone National Park, WY, United States - YNP-CB-019-1 | ecosystem: Environmental > Aquatic > Thermal springs > Hot (42-90C) > Sediment... | reverse complement strand
TTTCTTAAAACCACCCGCTCTCCAGTATCGCACTATTTTAGAGGTATCATTTCTATCAACATAAACCAGGTCGCCATAACAAGAATCGGTCTTTTTCTCTTTCAACTGTCTTACTACACCCTCAATCACATAACTATCAGCATAAAAATCATCAGAATGTAAAATCCCTATGATTTCACCGGTGGCACACCGAATCCCCTTGTTAATTGCATCGTAGATGCCATTATCTTTCTCCCTAATCCAGCAAGCAATTTTATCCTCATACTTTCTAATAATATCCACCGTTCCGTCCGTAGACCCACCGTCAATAATGATGTGTTCAATATCCTTGTATGTCTGCTGCGCCACACTCTTAATGCAATCCGCAATGGTATCAGCACCATTAAAGACAACTGTGATGATAGATACTTTCAAATTAAGTCACCTACTTTTAATAACTCTATCAGCCATTCATAGTATTTATCAAAATTCCACTCAGCCCAGGTTTCTTCATAACTTTTTCGGGCATTTTGGGACAATTCTGAGAAGTTCTCTTTTACGTACTTTAAGACAGAAATTACATTCTCAAGTGAAAAGTCTTTGGAAATGAGCATGCCATTAACCTTATCTATTACATATTCCCTTAGCCCCTCTATATCAGTTGCAATAACTGGCGTTCCACACATGAAGGCTACCGGCACGACACCGCTTTGGGTAGTCTCCCTATACGGTGCTATGATCGTGAGGCTTTTTGCACACGCCTCGCGAATTTCGTCATCCGAAATTCTTGGTTTGTTAATCACCTTCAAAAGGCTATCAGGCCAGCAATCTAACTCGCTCAAATATCTATCAATTTTGGAGGGAGTCACCAATTGAAGCCTTAGACCTAAATTTAATTCTCTATTCTTTTTGACTATTTCAAAGAAATCATCTATTCCTTTAGCCCTTGCTGCATTACCTATAAAGGTTATATCGAACATTCTTGAACTTACATCCTTTATCTTGCATTCATCTTTAAATAGAAGAGGGATTAATTTTATCTTACCTTTATAATTAGAATATCTAATATTAAAAGCATTAAGTGCACGATTTGAATGTAATATGACAATATCTATAAATGGCAGCAACATCTGTTGAAGATATTCTATGGCATTGAATGCTATTAACTTTTCTTTATATTCTGATTTATCAACCTTATAAGGTTCGTGCATCCAATAACACGTTTGTGTGTTTGGATATAGAGTCTTGAGAATTTTTGCTAAAAAATAATTGAGTGGATGCCACATGACAAAAAGTATTACCCTTGGCTTGTACTTCCTAAAAATCTTTATAAAGGAGTACCATCTCCAAAGAAAGAATAAAAATACATCCAACAGGATGGTCAGGAATGACTTAGAGGATGCTAAATAATCTGCCATATCAGAAAAGTCAATGTTCATCCATTGAAAGTTTTGAGATATTATAAAATGGACATTGTAACCCCTCTCTTTAAGACAGTAAGCAAACGACTTCATATGTTGCCAATTGCCAGGTGCATATTTTAAACAGATAATAAGAACGCTTTTCATTATCCAATATTTGTCAATTTTCCCATGAAAAAGAGTTGCTTCTTTATCTTTCCTATTATCTCATCAATGGGAATTAAGGACATACAATTGTGATCTTTATTACAATCACTATAACAACATAGGCAGTCTAGTTTCTCTGCTTCTATTTTTTCAATTAAACCATCATAGTTATAGATTTCAGCAGAACTTGTAGGTCCAAACAACACCACAGTAGGGATATCTAAAGCAGATGCAATATGTAATGCAAGAGTGTCTCCGCATAAAATAACAGTACATTTTTTTATAATTGCACTAAATTGCAAAAGCGAATGATTACATCCTAAATTAAAAACGTTTTTCGAATTAACTGTTTTGGCGATTTCGCTATTCTTATCAATCTCATTTGGGCCACCCAGCAGCAATATATAGCATTTTGGAATTTCATTTAATAGCGCTCTGATAACCTCGATAATTCTTTGGACATTTAGCATTTTTTTAGGCCATCGACTTCCAGAACCAGTATTTATGCCAACAATAGGTGTATTACGATCAGGTAGAAAACCATCAATAAAATTATCTACCCATGTCAGAAGAGAATCAGGAAGAGTTAAACAAGGCTTACAGATTGGTGGAGCAAATCCACAAATTCCGTACATTATTTCTTGGTATGATTCTAAATTTTCTTTTTTTATTCGATCAAATGAGGCCATTGTTAGCCACTTTAAAGATGAATCATTGGTAGGGGTAATTATTCCCTTTTCAGACAAAACAAATCCTATCTTCTGCCCTGCTTTTGCAATTGTAGCTATCGCTGAGCTGGGATGGGAATTATCAAGGTTATAGACATAATCCCACTCTTGAATCTTCAGTCTGCTTAAAGTTCCTACATCGTTATAATTCCAAACCTCATCTATATCTGAATTTGATGATAATAATTCAATAGATTCCGGCTTTGTTATCCAAGTGATATATGCAGAGGGGAAACGCTCTTTTATTTTTGGAATAATACAAGTGCTCCGCAACACATCACCGATTGCATCCAATTTTATGATTAATATTTTTTCATTATACCTGCTGTACCACCTGCAATTACAACATTCACAACCGTGTTTTTTATTCCACACGCAAGGTTTTGCCCCATTAAAAAATCTGCAATCAATATTAATCATGGACCTTTTCACGCTATCTTCCTTGCGATCGCCATATAACTTTCTCCTTTGTCCCAAGGGAAGAAGCCAAAGATAGCCATAGGAATCCAGTTTATAAGTGCAAAAGGGAGTATTTGTAATACTTTGAACCCAGTCAAACCAGTAGTTCCGTCGTTTAAAATGGTGAAACCTACCTCTTTAAGCAAATCCCTCCATTCCGATGGGGTCTTTAAAGAAATATGGTCATACCTAAAACCTTGCCACTTTTTACCAAGCATTTTTGCCGGAATCCCTTCCGGATTAGGGGTAGCAATAATTAATAATCCACCATGCTTCAAAACCCTATGAGCCTCTTCAAAGAAAGCTTGTGGCCTTTCAAGGTGTTCGACAACTTGAAGGGCAGCCACGACTTCAAATGTTCTATCTTCAAATGGCAGCTCATGACCATCATGCCTTTTGAGCTCATATCTATGTAAATTCCTTTGAGCGTATTCGATAAGATTCTGATCAATGTCTATCCCATTAGCCTGACATTTAGGAAACCAATTTTCTATACATTTCAAAAAATATCCCGGACCGCATCCTACCTCCAGCAACCTAAATTGCGAGTCTTTATGAAAATTACCATACTTGTTCAATTTTCTTTTCCAGACCAGATACGCAAAATTTGTTTTGAAAGAAGAAATGAAGTGCCTTAATTTGGTTTTAGGTAAATATGGCGAAGCCTTTACTTCCATCTGAGCTCTGGACTCCTTCTACCAGTTAAAACATCCTCATATGCCTTAATCATCAAATCAGCAACCTTATTTATATCATACCTTTTTTCTGCTGATTTACGAGCATTGAGGGACATCTGCTTTAATAAAGGCGGATTTTCTATAAACTTTCTTAATGCATAAGCGACTTCATCAACATCCTGATTTACTACAAACCCAGCATTGTCAATTTGAACTTCCTGCCAGATCCCAACATTTTTGCTGATTAAAACCGGTAATCCACAGGCCATTGCTTCAACAACTACCATCCCGAAATTTTCATCATAACTTGGCAAAACAAAAAGGTCAGAAGACGAATAATAATCCCAGATTTCATCAGCGGGAACAGATTCTTCCCATATTATCTTGCTATTCATCCCCTCAGAAATTTTTCTTAAATAATTGACATATTCACTATCTTCTTCATTGCCAATTATAAGAAATAATACTTTCTCATTATCAATTCGTTTCATTCCTTCAACAACAAAGTGAATGCCCTTTTTTCTGTGAAGCCGACCCGCAAAAAGTAGAACAAATAAGTCTTCAGAAATATTTAATTTTTTCCTGATATCATTATCATGCTTAATTAATATGCCATTTGGAACAATAAAGGTCTTTTTCTCTGATAACGAAGGTATAGTTGATAAAGATTTGTCTCGTTCATCCTTGCTAGTAAAATGAATTGCGGCCGCATTTTTAATAGTTTTTTTTCCAAATAAACCCCAATAAAAACTCTTTTTCAGTTTGTTCTGATTCCATGGCCACGGATTAAAACTTCCATGTGCAGTAACTATATATTTTTTTTTATGGGTTTTACATACCTTAAAAACATCCCACTGAATATATTGCCATATTGCAGATACATGAACCAAGTCAAAATCCTTAACAGTTTCTTTCAATTTCTTTGCCAATCCTCTTGAGTAAAATGCCTTTTTTGGAAATAAATCACAGTGAAAATACCATACCTTCACTCCCCCTAAATCTACAGGCTGATTTAAAGGGACATCAAGGTATCCTCCTTTACCATTCGCATCAGTCGTATAAACAGTAACATCAACTCCCTTTTTTGCCAGTGCCCTGCATAAATTACTTGTGGCAGTAACAGTCCCACCAAAAGCCCATGCAGGTTCATAAGAAGGAATTACATGTAATATCTTCATAACTTTTTGATTCCTCTTGTTTCTTTCAATTTATTTATTATTATTTTCTGGATATCTTCAATAACACTTTCCGTAGAAGTTGTCTCTACAATATAGCTTTGTTTGTTTTGTTTAACCAACTCTTCACATATATATGCCTGCCTTTCAATCTCTTCAATAGTCAGTTCAGGTTTCCTCCTGTAAATTACCTTAGGCGTATTTTTAAGGTAAACAATAATATCAGGTTTGGGAATCACTTTAGCAATTGCCGATAAAAGCCATTTCGGACAGTTGCCGTATTGTATTTGTATAAAATAATCATAGAAATATCTGTCAAATATTATTAAATTTCCTCTCGCCTTTTCCTTCCATATAAAAAAATGGCCGAGAAGGTAATTCAAACCATAATAAACCGGATATATCATTGACCTTAAAGTTCCCATTGGCTTTGATGAACCAGTATCCCCGGTAGGCTGAGACGCATTCTTATTCCCTCGAAAGAAAGCAATTATCCGTTTCAATTCCGGCAGGTACGGGAAGTGCCCGTGGAAATAATATCTTTTCTGAAAAAGCCTTTTTAATTCTGATATTATAAGGTTGGCAAAGGTAGTGGACTTACCTGACCCATCAGGGCCGATAAGAACAAGAAACACGCCGCGGGAGCTCACAAGATATTTCCTGAATTGCGCTCGAAAATAGTAAAGCCATTTGCGTAATTGCATTGCAGGATGCAGAATTGCTCTTGATAAAAGAATTAATCTGAAATTGATTGCCTTCTGTTCCAATAACTCCCATTCTCCATTCACAGCCATTTCAAGAATAGAAGCTGCGCTTCCTTTCCCGAAAGGCCCGCAAATTGAATTGAAAAATAAGCGGCCGTCATTCTTTGAAGCTTCTTTAGTTAATTCTTTGTATTTTTCCTTTAATTTGCCGTGCTGAAGCAGTTCCTTGAGCATCATAATGCTTGCCATGACGCCCGGAGAAGGAATAAAAAATAACTTCTTGTACAGCTGTAAATTGTTCTCTATAACACTCTCATCTATGTAGCAGATGCCTTTCCAATGAATATATGTCCAGCAATCCAAATGGATGACAGTGATTTTCTGTCCCTGTTCTTTTATAAGAAAATAATCCCCTTCTCCTATAAGACTGAATCTTGGAGTATAATCAAGGGTATAATCAAGAGCATCAGCCAAGTCCTTCACTATTTCATAAAGTCTTTTTCTGTGTTCATCCTTAACCCATATATCCACATCATTGCCGACTTCCTCCGGCAGTTCCTCATAGTTTCTCAGGACACAATAGGTTAATTTTTCATCATTGAAACGCTTAAACAACCGGGTTAAGAACTGAGCCATTGAATTGTCATTATTCGCTGATTGCATTAATAAACCTCTCCGCTGCAGCGCCTGCTACAAAATTCAAATTTCTATTTTGTTCGTAAACTCTTTTGCGCTCGGCAAATAAGTCATCAAAAGTAACGCTTTTAAGCAATTCGATGGTATCCGGAACAAATCTTTCCGGTGGAATCAGAAAATTGCTTTTGCCGTAAATATCAGGGATATTCCCAAAGGGTTTTGTGATTACTGCACAAAGGGATGCCATTGTCTCAAGTAGGATCAAAGGCGTGTCAATCGTGCTGCTTAATCTCTGGTACGGTTGAATAAAAATATCGGTCTCCTTAAAAATATTCCTCACAAAATCTTCGACTGCCGCCGAATATTTTTGCCTCTCAACCTCAATATATTTAATCTCTTTTTGATTTTTCAACCAGTTATGAATTTTTAGGGATTCCTTATGTTCAGGAATATGAATTCCATATATGGAGCATTCAAATCGATAATCGTCCTTCAGTGCGCTAAAAATCTCTATAACCTCGTTGATACCTTTCCCGGGGTCAATCCTACCCAGAAAAGTAACCTTTATCTTATCATTAACCGGCTTTTCGTCAGGCTGTAAAAAAAAGTTTTCCGGAACCGGCGGAAGTAAATAAACTGCACTATTCACGCATTTACTTACATATTCGTATTGCCTTTTAGAGATACAAAACAATTTACCATTGTAAGGGAATAGTCTTGCTTCTGCAAAATATAGTCTTCGCTTGAGTAATGAATCAGGCCATCCGAAGTAGACAAAATGAAAAACTATTGACTTGCTGCTCTTTTTCCTGAATAAACCGTATTTCAGTCTGTCTTTTGGTAGTAGATATATAGTAATAACATGCTCATATTTTCTATTTTCCAGAAAGCTCAGGGCATCTTCAAATGTTCTAAAGTAATTTAAATTAATACCGTTTTGGTTTAATTCTCGTGGAAGAGGATCACCATAAAGAACATAGTCTAATTCAATCCCCTTTGCTATGAAATTAGCCGCCAATCTCCTAACAAAAGACTCTGTGCCTCCTATCTGGAAGTAGTCAAAAGCCTGTTTCAGTCCAAAAAAAGCTATTTTCATGATTTATTCCGTTGCATTTCATATAGATGAGCTATAATCAAAAATTCATATATTGCAAATCCAACAGCATTTATGAATCCCTCTATACTATCTAAAAAGCCTAAGTTTCTTATATAGGAAGCGACAAACTGATATAAAGGCTTTGTTATAAAGTGCCAAAATCTTACTCTCTTGTTTTCTTTATATCTGCATTCTGCATCAAGTTTGGAATATTTGTGCAGCGTTTTGTAGGTAAATATATCCAATGTAGGATACGAAAGGTGATCAAATCTTTCTTTTGCAAACGCTTGCCTGGGATAACTGTTTGGAAACATTGGAAAGTTACTATGGATTTTAACTTTATACTTATCAATTTCCTTAAGATATACAGATTTCTTGAAGAAGCGTGGCAATCCAGTTCCACCGCCCCCCCATCCCCATGTTCCATAATAAAGAAATTTTCCCATAAACAATACTCTCCATTTTAACCTAACTACATCAACATCCTTTGTTCTGATAATATACTTCAATTCGTTTATAACTTCTGGATTTAATCTTTCGTCCGCATCAAGAACAAATATCCACTCATATTTGGCTTGTTGCACAGCAAATTTACGGGCCTCTTCCACAAATTTTCCTCGTGGGAACAAAACAACCTTCGCTCCCAATGACTCAGCAATTTCTCTTGTTCTATCAGTACTCTCCATATCACACACTATGAGCTCATCAAATAAACCCTCAGCACTATTTATGCAGTCTTCTATATTAGCTTCTTCATTTAATGTGTTTATCACTAATGAAACTTTTACATCATTAATTATGTTCATAATGCTTTACTCCTCTGAGAGCAAAATCAGGCGAAAGTTCTTTCTTTTTATTGTAAGGCCAAGCTTACTGTCATTCCATGATACTTCTTCTCCGGAATAGACATCCTCGACTTTAAGTTTTTTTCCATTGAGCCCGAATTTGGCAATGTCAATCTTTATATCCAATGTTTTATCTTTTTCCCCTAAATTAGACACCACAAGCAGAGCCTTGCCATTTTTTGAATAAATTGAAACTTTTATATTGCCGGATGAAGCGCCGGCAAGCTCTTCATTCTCCCAATACGGCAAAAATCTAACGCTGTTCATTCCAAATTCATCGAGCGACTTAAAAACCTTATCAGTTACCGCAAAGTGCTGAGAAACTCCATAATAAATATTGGTTCCATGTAAAAGACAAAGAGCTACCATGGTTTCGGTATTTTCTATTGTATTGTATTTTTCTTTCCTCAGCTCAGGAAGGAAAAGAGGAACCACGCCCCATTTTTTTCCTGTAAACTGGGTCTTGAAAACATCCAAGGGAACTGCTTTAGAGTAGTCGCCCTTATACTTATCGCTGTCAACGACTCCCCATAAAGGCTCACCCTCAAGATAAGCGTCAGCAAAAGATGCCAGTGGGATAAATACAGCTCCGCCTGTGTGATGGATAATCAACGAATCCTTATTTGAAGACTTTATAAATTTATATATCCTTTTATGCAGTTCGCGTGTTTCAAAGATTGGATATGAAGGTTTGATTTTGCCATTCTGTTCAAAGGTACAGCCGTGATTAGGATTGTAGCACGCTACTAATGAACCATGGTCAACATAGATGCCGTCAACTTTATACCGGCTTATAAAATCTTTCAGATGGTAGATATAAAAATCCTTCCAGCTTGATTTAGGGCAAACAGAAACGATGGGTTTGCCTCTTAATTCAGGATTCGTGGAATAATCCATTGGGTCTTTATGTCCGAAGCATGACCACTCTTTTTCATTAACCTTAAACTGCGGTAGCTCGGAAAACGCGGAGTTAACAAACACATATGTGAGGAATTTGATGCCCATTCCATGAAAGTCTTTAACCCAGTCCGAATAGGTGCTTATATTTTTAGTCCCTAAGAAATACTTGGGCACTTCAATTTTATCTTTGACTAAAGGGAAACCTAAATATTTATAAGCCTGCGCGAATTGAGGAGCAAACATATTTGACTTGCTTTTCAGTCCAGGGCGGTATTCTCTGAAAAGAAGCCAATTATCAGGGAGGGTTTTAACAGGTGTTGCCTGAATGCCAAAGGTATAAGTCAGAGGGGCATTTAGGTTAGTCCGAACATTTATCAAATTTATTTTAAGCAATACTTCGCGGTCGTACTTTGTCAGATTTATCGCCTTGTTTTCATCTTTCAGTCGCCAATTTCTGTCACTTTCTGCAAACCAGCAGAGCCCTGCGTCTTCATTTCCCAGCCAAATATAAGGAATAAATTTACTTTCCCATCTGTCAGGAACATTTCCTGAAAGTTCAGACAGGCTCGTCTTCCAATAATCCCATGTCCTGTCAGGATCAATAATCAAATATTTGAGCGTTGCGAATTCTTTTTTGAGGGGTAGTTTTAAATACAACTCTTCAATCGTCACGTTTTTTTCTTTTGGTGTCAATGTAATATCTATTCTTATCATTCCGTCAAATTCAATGCTTACTTTGCCGTCGAGGATTATTTTGGCAGATTCATTCTTAATCTTAAAAGTCGCCAAATCCTCCCTTTTTTCAATAAACTGCGTTTTACTCCTGCCCCATAAAATATCTTTGCCGTCGTCATACGCCCCGCCTAATACGATAGGTGAGTTTAAAATAGATTTCCCGCTGATTTTAATATTATTCGGGAATGGACTGTTTTCAAACTGATAATCTCTATTCCATACACTCACATTATTCCCTGTTACTTTTACAGGCGTCCACGGCAGCGGCACAGAATGGTCTATTCCAATTTTATTATCAAGCCAACTGAGATTATTTGAATAAGAAGAAACATCAGAAAGAGAATTACCTCCGAAATACAAGAAAGAAAAAATAACAGCGGTACAAATCAAAGAATTAATCTTTATCATCGCAGGCAATATTCAAATAATTCAATACGTTCTTGAAATGTTTTCTGAAGTGATATTTTTTATTAAAGCACTCAATTGCTCTTTTGGAATACTCACTATATTCAAGTATAATCTTATTTATTGCAGATCCCAATTGGTTGATTTCGCTGATAGTCTCCCCACATTTAAATTCCTCAATCCACTTTTTAAGAGTGGGAAAATCGGAAGTTATAACAGGGATCCCGCACTGCAGGTATTTGGCGATTTTGCCTGAGGAAAGTCCCATCGTATAAACATTTAACCCCTGCGCATCATACAGAGCCAGCCCAATATCCGCGGATTTAATTATTTTTTGTCCATACTCCGAATCAGGAAGAGATTCAATATTTAAAAATATTCTTTTATTGTCTATTTCATTCAATAATTCTCTTGCGTAATCGTCATTATCAACTATCTTTTTAGGTGAATGAAAAATAAGCGCGCAATCCAGCTTTGATCCACGGAATGCCTTTGCTATTTCCAATTGTTTATTAACATAGCTGATTAATCCAGCCTGTAGAATAATAGGTGTACCACCGGGAATGCCAAACTTTTCCCTTAAGTATTGCGTCCTTTCAATTACAGCTTCTCCATCCGCAGCATTTGGCAGACTCACAATAACCGCCTTTTCACCAAGTTTGTTTTCTTTTCTGAGCAATTCACCCCTATCAGCATCCTGTGATATTGTAAACAGCGACTTCTTATTAAAATATGATTCTAATTTTTTGAGTATCTTTAGGTAAGGTGAATGCAATTCGTCATGAAAGTATAGTTCCAATGAGAAATAACCGTATGGAATGTTTAACAATTTACCCGTAATCCCTGCCAAAACCAATCCCCACGGGTCAACGCCAATTAAAAGATTGTACTTTCGCTTGCTGCACTGTAGTAATATTTTTGGCAGCCAATTAAACATATAATTCGCCTTCCATTTTATTGTTCCTATATTGTATGGTTGATCAAGGAAATATTCTGTTACCAACGAATTAAATATCGGGATTGTCAAAGATCGATCTTTACAACAGAAAACATCTATTTCATAGTTATTTTCTGTTAAAGTATTTACCATGGCAATTAATGAAGGGACAATTGGATAATGACCCCCATGATAAATTAAGGCAATTCTTTTACTCCTATGCATATAATTACCGATCTTGCCTCAAAGGACTTCCTAGCTCAACTAACTTAGTTATAGGTATAATCAAACACAAAACAATCCAAAACCATAAGTCATACAAGCGCCAGGTTGCATAACTTGCCAAAATAACAAGGTAGCTTGATACTAAGAACCATAAAGATCCTATATTTCTATTTCTCATAAACATCATATAAAAATATGTTGAGATTATACCGATGAAAAATGAAACTGTAATAATCCCAAACCAACCGTAACCAGAATGGAGCCAGTATAGATAGGTTGGAGTTGGATATGTGATGAATTCAGTTAATTGTGTTGGATCAACATTGCTACCTACTGGAATAATTCCAATCCTTTCCAAAAGATAATATGCTGGATACAATATTGCCCTCATTCCAATTTTTTGCTGAAAGGAAGTTAGACTTTCATTGAATGCTATAATACTTACAGCAAAATAATTTTCCACCTGATAAAATACATTTAATATAAGATTTTCACTAAAAACAATACCTCGTGTTTTAGTAATTAACGCTGTTGGGACTATTAGTATTGTTGATAAAAAAAGTAACAATTTATAATCCTTATGCAGAATTTTTAAGAAGTTAAACTTCGTATATCTGAGAAATAAATATATAAAAGTATATATCAGGATTACATCAAGTAAGCGACCACGCGACATCTCGGGGAGAATAAATAAAATCACTGAGACAAAAGGAATATATGATATAAGCCTCTCAAAAGATTTTTTATCTTTAACTACCGATATATATGTTGCAGCAAAAAATGAACTAAGAATAATAATCGCAATGCCGAGATTATAAATATACCATTTCCTCGTAAAAATTTGTGTGCTTATCTCTCCGCTTAATGCATATACAAAATGTCTAATCATTTCCTTTTCCATCCCTTTAATTAAAGAAAACATTTCATAGAAATAACAAATTGAAAATATCAAACCAATGATAGACAAAAATATCATTCCATTTCGTAAGTAATATATATTTATACCTAATATTTCATCTGATAATACCCTATTGAAAAAATTGACTTTTATTCCTTCAATTAAATATAAAAAGATACAACCAAATACAAAACTTACCCATCCTAAGAGGAACATATAGTAGATTTCTTTATGAAAAGAATATTCACCTTGTTGTTCTAAGATATAGGCAACTATTACTACTACACCCCATAAAAGTGAATATACCCCCAACGGCGCAAGAATAGACCTAAATAAAAGATGTGAGATAAAAAGCAAAAAAACTATAAATGAAGCAATTAGTAATAAAGTTTCCATATTTCTGCTTTTATCTTAAAGTTTATTTCCACCAACTTTCTTCCTTTACAAACTCCAGCAGCTTCATATCCCTACTCAAATTTAGTTCATATAGGCAACGGCCTTTGTAATAAGATGAGGTTACTTTATGCTTAATGCTGTTTTTATTAGGAATAAGGGCTAAGAGACTGTGCAAAGTATAGTATATACCAAAGGCACCAGCGCGAAAGAGGAGATTTAAAGAATGAAAAGAATCATCATTATATCGGTATTTTGAAAACGATGCCTCTATACCGCTTTTAAAAGCTCGCTCTTTGAAATACTCTACTGTCAACCTGCTCTTCGGTATAAAATGCCAGACAATTGCATTAGGATTATAAATAACTTTTTTACCAACATTATGAACCTTCCTTAAAAGCCCAATCTCCCCATCGCCTCTCATACACCACATATTTTTATCACCAAAGGCATCGGGATTAAATCCACCGAGTTCAAAAAGCAATTCCTTTCTTATAGAAAAATTGCATCCATATATCCATTGAACTTCCTTTGGGCCATCCTCATCATCCAATATGCTCAAATACCATTTGGGAAATTGGGTTAGCCAGCTGGGTGGATAAACTTCCCATTTTGGAAGAATCTTGCCCCCCACACAACCTACATTGGTATCAGCATAAAATTTAAGGATCTCTCTCAGGAGATTCTTATCACAGATTATATCATCATCTATGTACAATAAAATATTACCATTAGATGCTCTTGCTCCAGCATGCCGTGCATTATGAAGCCCTATATCAGGCTCACAAATATACCTTATTTGAGCCTTGATACTTTTGAATGACTCCACAAGTTTTTTTGTGCTATCTAAACATGCATTATCCACAACTATAATCTCATAATTTTCAAAATTCTGTCCTAACACGCTTTCAATTGTATTTGGTAAGAGATCTGGATTCGATGTGGCTACTCCTAATTTATCCGATAGGTCTAGATTCCTCGCTGGAAATAGAAGCGGAAAGAGGATAAATCCAATCATCTTTTAGTACTAACTCTTTCAAAGAATGGTCATAAATTAAACGCCATTCATAACTGAGACGTGACAATCCATATTCTTTTCTACATTCATGATAATACCCAGCGGGGGGAGTCTACAATTTTCCTTGTCCTGCTCATCACGTCATGAAAAATGATAAATAACCATTCCCAGCATGCTCATCTAACCATCCAACCAGTTGCATTTTGAAACAAAATTTCGCCATTTATCATTCCTGATTAATTTCATATCATATTCTATTCTTTGAAGGTAATAGTAAATATAAGCTATACCAAAACGCCAACTACTATCCCAACGGTATAGAGATAACAATAGAGCTCCGATAAACATAAAAGGTATTTTGATAATGTGCTTTACTATTTGCATGTAAAGTTCTTTTTTGCTGTATCTATAACTTCTAAAAGCTGTATAGGAATCACTTGCACCCTGATTTTTTAACCTTTTATTTAAATAATCTTGGGTCATTCTTTCTCGAGGTATCATATGATAAATTACGGAACTCCCGATATAGGCAAACTTGTAACCTAGGTCTCTAATTTTTATGTTTAGTCCAGTTTCGCCATCCCCTACCCATACCCCCGCCGTATTTTCTGGATTGAAGCCACCAGCTTCAAAAAAAACATTCTTTCTTATCGCCTGATGACAGCTAAACACACCGCAATCATGTGAAGAAATTATTAAATCTTCTTTTCTATCATTGAGGCTTAACCAACCATTATAGCAAAGTGTTATAATCCATTTCGGAGGCAATTTTTCCCATTTTGGAAGTACTCTGCCCGTTACAGTTGCTATCTTATTATCTAAGAAAAATGGTTTGACTATCTCTCTTAACAAATTAGGGTCAGCAATCATATCGTCATCCGTATAATAAAGTATATCAAAAGATGCGTGCTTGGCAGCGGTATTTCTTGCGAAGTGAACTCCTTGCCTTTTTTCAAATAAATAATTTATTTTTACGCCATGACTTCTATCTAAATCTAAATAAGTCTTAATGATGCTCTCAGTATTATCAGTAGAATTATTATTAACTACAATAATTTCATATTTATCTTTTGGATAATTTTGCTTTATGAAACTTTCAACTGTTATCCAAAGCATTTCAGCCCGATTATAGGTTGGTATTACCACTGATATGGTAGGTGTATAATTACAGATAAGCTCGTCAAACATAAGAGGTTTTTTCCTTTACTTCTCACATACAAGCAACATGCGTGTATCTGGAAAAGAAGGCATAGTATATACCGTTCGATAGTATTTTTTTAGCTCTATAATCAAATTATTCAGCGTATACCAGTCAAACTTATGTGGATTCGAGTGAAATGCTGGATAAGAAATCGGGTCTTGTAAAATGAGCTTGTCATTCTTGGAGACAAATTCTAGCACAAGATACTTTGTACTAAATGAGTCAAGCAAACATATAATCTCATCTAAGTTTAGCCCACGATTAAAAACCAAATGATGAATTAAAGCTAGTGCCAAGACCATTTCGCATTTGAATCGATCTTTTGCCGCTTGAATAAATGGAGTTTTATCTTTTTCATCATCAGTTGTTTGATTCAGGAATATATTTGTAGTTGGACTTGTGATGTCCATAACAAGAGGAAGAATACGAAGTTGTTCTGCTTTTGCTTTTTCGTACAAAATACTTACACAAGATTCATCAGCATCAAAAGCTACCACTTGGCAGCCCAATTTACTTGCTAAAACAGAAAACCACCCTGTATTGCTGCCTATATCAAGTAAGGTGTTTGGTTTTAATTTTTGTATGATATTATATACATTCATATTTTTCTCATTCCAAATTTCGGAAGGTTCAAAACTAAATTCCTCTCCTTTTTCCTTATAATATCCTGTATAACCGCTTTTTCTCGGAGCAGAACATAATGACTGAACTTCTTTTTTAAGTAATCTAAGGAAACGCTGCTTACACATCCCTTTTTCAGTAGTCAAAGCCCATTTTTGAATGAGCACATTGAACTTATGACGGGAGTACGCAACAAGAAATGATAGTAATGATAGTGCAGTTCTCTTATTTTCTGTAAATAATAATCTTCTTTTGTTTATTATTGGAAAGTATGAACTATTTAATGGGGTTTGGAGTTGAATCTTAGCTTCTTCATTTAGATAATACTGCATAAGAGATAATGGTACAATAAAATAAGGATAGAACATGCTTCGGTACATCTCATAGATATAAGTTGCATAGATATCCCACAAATATTGAAAAGGTGATAGTAAAGATCTATGTGGGCGAATGTTATTTTCTGGGTCTGTTATTCTATCAGCAGGAATTATAGATGTAAAGTCTAAAAAAATAGGAGTTGTGTTATTAAAAACAATGTTATAGGGATGGCTATCTTTAAGTATAAGATCATACTGAATTAAAATCAGAGACAGGTCTATCGTAAACAAGGCAGCATCCTTGAGCATTTTTGCACACCATTCGTGTGGATAAGAGATGAATGGAACTTTTTCGTGCTCTACTACAAAATCATAAGATTCAGTGGAAAGTATATTTTCTTTACAAATCCAGCTTTTTACAATTCCATATCTAAACAAATCATTATCAGTACAAATTTTCAGTATGTTAAGGTAAAGTTCGCCTTTCCCCTTGAATATCCCCCGCAATATACGATCTTGATAAATAAATACCTGTCCTTGGGTGTCGAAACCTAAAAGCCGTTTGAGCGGATTTTTAAAATCATTAATCATTACTAATCCTCCAATATGTATTTGAATTATATTATCATTTTCTAATTCAATTGGTTTTATGAATTCATTTACCGATAACCTTTAATAAAATTAAAAACAACTGATTAGTACGATCCCTTTCTAATAACCTTAAAATAAAAAAATAAGTTGATCCACCAATAAAAATGATTTCTAAAATTTTAAGTCCTCCCTGCCACCCATGAAATATTCCTGTAATATGCAAGATACTATAGACAATTACACCTATCATAAAACTACCTATTAAGGGGGAAATCATACATCTATAGAGATAAGTAAATGACAATTTGAGCACTCTGTTTGCAAAAAATATGTGGAGTGCTATTCCAATTATGGTTACGGCTAACCGTGCGATACAAAAGGTGGATAAGCCATATGGAGCAGCTAATACATAAACTGGAATATAAGAAATTAGGGAGGTAAATAATAATTTCGCGTTAACATCAGGTCTACCTATTGCTCTAAATGTTTCATTGTTTAGTCCGACTGTCCAACCAATCGCATTTTGTAATCCCAAAATCATAATCACTATCTCTATTCCCTCCCATTTCTGTCCAAATATTATTGATGAAATTGGCTGTGCTAAAATAGCAAGACCAACTCCTATGGGTAAGGAAATAGATGCTATCAGTTTAGTCATTTTCAAGAAGGATTGTTTAAGTTCCTCAGGGTTAGACTGTAATCTTGAAAAAGCTGAGTAAGCCACAGGCAGTAAAGGATTGAAGAATATTCCAAAGACAAGCATAAGAAAAGTAACACCTACACGATATACACCCAGTTCCTTTACCCCGAGAAAATGACCGAGAACAATAGAATCCCCCCACATTATTAACCAACCTAAGAAAGCCTCTAAAACAACCCAGGCGCTAAACCCAAATAATTGTTTTGCCAGTTGAACATCATAACTAAACTTGGGACGCCACTGGCTGGCTCGCCAAAAAATAAATACCTGGGCAACAGCACCTGCCAAAGTTCCAAAGACTAATGACCAAACACCGTAACCTAATAATGCCAAAGGTATTGATACAAAACCGGGAACAATGGCTGAGGATAGTCTAATAAAAAAGAGTTGCTTAAATTCGAAGTTCCGCTGAGATAACGCCTGATGGACTGAAACAAAACTGGAGAGGATAATCTGTAAACACAAAACCCTCAACACATCAATTACTTTAGGCTCATGGAAAAACTTAGAAAGAAGCGGAGCGCTTAAAAAGATTATGAAATAAATCACAATAGATAAGGTCAGATTTGTCCAGAAAACAATATTTGCTGATTTCTGTACCTCGGTTTCACGCTGTATGAGTGTTTTCCCAAGTCCAAAATCTTGAAATATCTGGGCAAGCCCAATAGCTATCATTGCCACACCAACAACACCAAAATCTGCAGGGGTAAGTAGCCGGGCAAGAATAAGAGTTACTATCGGCTGAATAGAACGAGAGGCTATCTCGCTCAACGCGGTCCATTTGACTGATTTAATGGCTTTTCTCTTTATCTCTTCAGTTACTATAGTTTCAGTCTTCATCTTTCAAACACACTAGCAAATTTCAGGTAGCAGGCGGGAGAAACTTCTTTTTCGTTTTCAATATAGTAAATCTTCAATTTAAAATCGACCTTATTAGCCGATACTCTTTCTATAAATGCCTGCGGTGAATAGAATCTTGCAAATCTTATACGGTGTTTCATCCACCACACTCTTGCTGCACCTTGATAGTCCAAATTTTTACGATCCGTGACCGGATGAGTATATGCAAAATAAAAGTTATGCATATAAAGAGGGATTATCACCATTTTACCACCCTTGCTTAAAACCCTGTAAGCCTCTGGTAATAACCGTATATCAGCATCTCCCTCAAACATTTCATAGGCACAATGTAGAGCTATCTTTGTTCCAAATCCGTAAGGGAGGGGCATTGCCGTTGCGTCTGCACCTATCTTTTTTCTGTTAATACCGGGTGAAAAAGCTAAATGAAGTGCATAAGCAGTACAACCTCTATACATACGCTCAGCTATTTCAAACCATGGGCTATTTGCTGCGGCTACATCAATTAAAACATCGTCCTTCTTTAAATCCAATAGTTTTGCACCTACATAATGCTCAAGGGCTTTTTCTATGAACACATCACCATAAGATTTTACATAATATTCTGGGAAATCAGCTTCTTTTAGCCAGTCACGAAATTCCTTTACATCTATCACATACGGAATAACTTCTAATCCTGATTTTTCAAAATCATCCCTTATCTTCTTATAATCAGGAAGAGGCAATTTACTCTGTTTTTTACTGAAAGGATTTAGATAGAAATCTACTAATCCCCCTGTGATATGAAACGCCAAACCCACAGTGTCAAGCAATCCTTTTGTTTTAATACGATGTGCCGTTTTAGTAATTGCCTTTCTTATAAGTTCCTTTTTCATCTGGCTACCACCATCATATTCCAATCCTTTTCTGTTATTTCTCTATCACTCTCCAGAAAGGGATAAAAATCAACTTTTTTAAATCCTGCAACCTCAAGAAAATATTTTGTCTCCTGTGGAAATAAAAACCTCATTGGATGGGTTTCATTTATCTCCTCAAAGGTGTTACCACTTAATTTCAAAACTCGAAAGTTTACTTTAACGATGTGGTTAATAATATCAAATTCAGGCTGGGTAAATCGGATAATCCTTTCCCTGTTGTTTAAGTTTATTTCCTTAATGCGATGTGTAGGTCTATCAGAAAGGACAGCAGGTCCATGCCAGCAGTCAAACATAAATAGGCCTTCAGGACCTAAACTCTCCTTTACCAGCTTACATACGGATGCAATAGCAGAATTGCTTGTCTGATAACTCATGACTGCGAACATAGAAATAACTGCATCGAATTTTTCATCAAATGAAATACATGTAATATCACCCTTTATAAATTTTATGTTGAGACCTTCTCCCTTTGCTTTTTTTCTCGCAATCTCCAGCATAGCAGAAGACCTATCAACGCCTGTAACTTCATATCCCCGCTTTGCCAGAATAACAGCATGCCCACCAGTGCCGCAACCAAGATCAAGAATGGTCCTTGGCTGATAGTTGTACTTTCTGAAAAGCGCCTCTATAAATTCGCATTCTTTTTCATAGTTCTTGTCATAATAAAGAATATCGTAGATGTTTGAGTACTCCTCACTGAATGGGATCAAAGAAGGACCTCCTTTAGAGCACTTACTACCTTTATTATTTGTTCTTCTGTGAGGGTAAGTCCCGAAGGAATATAAAAACCGTATTTATAGAGAATTTCTGAAACATGCAGCTTTTCCTTTTTAAACCATGAAAATCTTTCAAAGGCAGGTTGAAGATGCAGTGGATAAAAAAACGGCCTCGTCTGAATCCCTTTATCAGCCAATTTCTTCATTACCAAGTCTGAAGTTGTCTTGAGATTGTTGTTAAGCACTATCCCATACATCCAATAGGTATTTTTTGCCCATTCCTTTTCAACCGGCAGCTTTATTAATCCTTCCTCTTCAAGGGGTTTTAAAAGTTCATTGTAGGCTTTCCCTATCCATACCTTTTTCGCCACATGTTCTTCTATTCGTTCGGTCTGTGCCAGTCCAATTGCTGCCTGAATATTTGTCATCCTGAAGTTAAAACCAAGTTCAAAATGGATGAATCTTTTTTCTGGAATAAATGCAAGGTTCTTCAACCTTTTTAATCTCTCAGCCAATTCATCATTATCAGTTAAACACATTCCACCTTCACCTGTAGTTATCACCTTGTTAGCGTAAAAACTTACACAGCTTATGTCTCCGAATGTACCGCAACGCTTTCCTTTGTATTCAGAGCCTATTGCTTCTGCAAAGTCTTCGATAATGTATAAACTATTTTTTTGGGCTATTTTGAGTATCTCATCCATATCGACCGGATGCCCATAAATGTGGACAGCCATTATCGCCCTGGTCCTTTCTGTTAAACGCTCCTCAATCTTTGAGGCATCCATGTTCCAGGTATCCTCTTCCGCGTCAACAAAGACAGGAATAAGATTATTATAGATGCATGCTATAGCACAGGAAATAATAGTAAACGAAGGTATAATGACCTCGCTTCCTTCAGGCAAATTCAGAGCCCTCAGGGCTAAAATCAAGGCATTTGTACCATTATTTACTGCAACACCAAATCTTCTCCCTGTATATTTAGCAAAACGCGCTTCCAAGGCAGTAATAAATTTCCCTTCCGAAGAAATCCAGCCGCTTTTTAGCGCTTCATTTACGTATTCGATTTCTTTCTCACCGATAAGAGGCTCATTTACAGGAATCAATGGCATCATTCTACCCCTTCAAATCTTTCTTTATCATCTACACCCATATAAGGACCCTGCTTAACCTCTATCATAATTGTATCTTCGATGATTTCAAAACCATGTCCTCCACCGCAAAGAAGAATTGTATCTCCACTATTCAGTATTTCAAAGCCAATATACGTTTTCTCATCCCTATAAAAATTAACTTTAACTTTGCCTTTCTTTAGGAAGAGGACTTCCTGGGTGTATAGTATTTCCCTTTTGTTAATCTTGTGGCGGTGGGGCTTTATAATATTACCCTTCCTGTGGGGAAGGTAGCCGAGTTGTTGGGAGAAACTATCTGGAGTGAAGAATGAGATAGAATCATTTTTATAGCAATCCCTTAAAATGACACAATACAGTTCACCGTGATGATAGATGTATTCCAGTCCCTCTTCTTTAATTTCCTTGATCATAGTTATACCTCGTTGGTTGGGTTTTTGGGTTGGCGTTTGTTTGGAGTTTAAGGTTTAATGCCTTACACAAAACTTTGTTATCTAAGGCCCCTGGTTTAAACTCCATACTGTACAAAACATCATACCCTTCGGTTCTCAGGCGTGCCACTAACTCTGCGTCACAACACTCGTCAGCAAAGAATTTCATAATCTACTTCCTGAAGCAAAGATAATTTCTTCTTGCCCCAGGTAGTCTGCAGCAAACTCTTGGGCAGCCAAGATATCTTCAAATTTCACGAATATTGAAATACGATAAGATACATTCCAGCAAACCCACACACCTTGTGGGTAAAGTTTATTATGCATCGAAGATGCATGAAGTGTCGTTTGCTATGAGCCATAAGCTATGAGCTATGAACTTATTTTATAGGGCTCTGAGAGAAGCAGGTATAAAAATGCCTTATTCATTATAATACCCCCTATGCCACTCAACAAATCTCCTTATCCCTTCTTCTATTGGGGTGGAGGGCTTAAAACCAACATCCTTTGAAAGGTCATCTACATCAGCATAAGTGGCGGGGACATCGCCTGGTTGTATAGGA
>Ga0272448_1002796_pt1 | contig 21432 bp, 16 predicted proteins | sample YNPCB0191_FD_202220 | JGI IMG/M metagenome (GOLD analysis project Ga0272448, IMG submission 202220) | Hot spring sediment microbial communities from Yellowstone National Park, WY, United States - YNP-CB-019-1 | ecosystem: Environmental > Aquatic > Thermal springs > Hot (42-90C) > Sediment... | reverse complement strand
ATCTTCAAACGCGCCGAGAGGATCCTGGGGTAGCCCTTCCGTCGCGGCGGCTATCGCACCGCCGACGGCCGAGTGGCCGGCCCCGCGGCTGAAGCGTACAGCGGATAACACAAGGCGCTGAGCGTCACGCCCGTCGTGTGCAGGTACTGGCCGACATCCAACAGATAGTTCGGATTCACCTGCAGGATCGCCTTTGCCATGTTGCCGATGTGCTCCCGGTCGCCCCACGAGCCGTCTTCGTTCTGGTGCGTCACGAGAAACTCGCAGGCCGTCGCATATTCCGGCAGGTCCGCCATCTTCAGATAGTTCAGATCCATGACCAGTTCCGCCATCGCGTCGATGTCCCTCTTGCGGATGAAAATGGGAATCAGGGACGCATGCATCCGGCGGACGTAGCGGAGATCCTTCTCCGAGGCACACTGCAGGGGCGTCCGGCCGAACTCGGTGAGGTAGAAGATTTCGTGCGTCATGTCGTAAACCGGCTGCTTCGCCAGCGGGTTGTCAAGGTCCAGTTGAGTCAGATCCGGATGCATCCTCACCACGCAGCCCGGCCGACGAAACAGTTCGCAGTAGCCCGGCCCGCCCTCGTAGCCGAGCTGCCGCAGGCGGTACACGATGGCCATCGTGTTGTCGATTCCGCGGCGATCCAGGTGCGCCGGCGCGAGGATTCGGGGAACGATGCGAGCGATCTCCCGCCGGTAGCGCGTCGTGTCGAACCCGAACTCGCCGTGCAGTACGCACGCGTTCAGGTACGAGATGACATCCTGCTTGAACTCCTCATCGGATGAATCGGCCAGATTGTGATACGCGTCGGTGTCGGTCCGTGCCACAATCGGAGCGAGAAACGCTCGAATGACACGCCGCTCGCTCTCGCCGCCGACAAGGCAGATCTCCCGCCATGCCGACAGGTACTCGACATAGAACTTCTTTCCCTTCATCCGATGCTCGGCCCGGAGCCGAACCGGATCGATCTTCGGCGCCAGCGACCGCAGAAACGCCTCCGCATGCCGTGCCGCGCGAAATGTCCTCTCACGATCAACCGCCGGCTGCGTCGCCGGGTGGCTCTGCGCCGTGGCCGGCCCGGCCGCGCACCATGCCAGACACGCACAAGCCGCGCACGCCGCGAGCCGCCCGGCGCCCGCGCGGCTGTTCCCCCCACGCGCACGGCCCGACTTCCCGGCTCGACGCATCTCGTCACGACCATCGCACATGCAGATCTCCGTCTTGCCAGACCCCGCCCATGCCGCTCAGAAGTTCGCCCACCGGACCGCCCGGATCGCCGCGTAGTATCGTCGGAGCGAGAGCACAAACAAACCGAGCACCCCCACCCACAGCACCGTAACCTCCGCGGGCGCCAACAGCGTCGCCGCCAGCACGCACAGCAGGCCGGTACATGCCGCAACGGCGCGAAAGGCCCGCTTGTACGATTCCCAGACCGACCCGCCCTCGTGGATCGTCACCAGATGCAACCACGCACCGAATGCGATGCACGCCACGAGCAGCAGCGGGATGCCGACGACGAGAAGCTCAGCCGGTCCGATCGGCCCCTGACGATGCCAGTCGGCCCAGACCTCGCCAAGTGTCCGCGTCTGGAGCACCCAGTGCGGGCGGGTCGCCGGCGACACCGTCGCCGCCGGCGCAGACGCGGACGGCGGCGCCCAGACGAACCGTGCGCTCATTGTGTCGTTCCACAGGAGCAGCCCGACGGCCGTCACCGCAAGCAACAACGCGGGCACGGCCAGGGCAAGCCAGAACGTCGGTGCAGAAGCGTTGACCAAACGGAGCGCGGCCTTCGCCGGTCGGAACATGCACGTCCACGGGGTCAAAACCGCCGTCCCCCATGACGCGAAAGCTGCCTGATCCGGTTCGGTCGTCATAATCTCTCGGCTCCGCCATCCGCCGGCCGAGCCACACGCATCAAGGCTCCGTGAGCCACTTCACCATCGCGCCGTCCGTCGCCTTGTCCTTCTGAATCACCACACGCGACCCCCGCAACGTGCTTTGAACGTCCTTCAGCCACGACGTATCGAAGCGATCGCCCGTGTTGTGCAGGAACAGCCGCGCCGGCGGAATCAGGGCCGCCGCTACCGGCAGCCCCCCCGCCCGCAGAATGCCGGGCACGTAGGAATCCTTGCGATAGGATTCCTCCCGCCCCGTATCAAACCCGTTCGCGTCGATCACGGCACGGATCGCTCGCCCGTCCGACGATGTGGCCAGCAGGGCACAGGCCAGCACACACCAGGGGCCGGCCTCCCCGAGACCGACGATGCCCAGCTCGCCGCCGGTTTTCTCCGCCCGGCCCTCCGTGAGGCAGCCTCTTGCCGCCGTGACAATGTCGTACACACGCTCCGCCACGTCCGTGCGGTTGAACGTCGTGAAGAACTTGGTGCTGCCTCGCGGCGCCTTTGGATCCTGCTCGCCCGTCGCCTCACCAAGGCCGAACACGTCGATCGCAGTAACGCGACAGCCGGACGCCAGAAGTTTTCCTGCCAACTCTCCCGGCCCATGCTGATCCGACGACAGACAGGCCGCCTTGCCCCTGCCGTCGATGAGCAAAACGTGTCCCGCGGCCGCCCGCCCATCGAGCTTTTCCGGCAGGAATCGGATAAACGGCACCCGCGTACCACGCGACGAATCCACAAACCAGCCGCGACGGACACGATCCGTGTCGTCCGGCCGCTCGTCCCCCGGCTCCACGCCGACATCGGCCCGCAGGCCCGGCCCGGCCGCGCCCACTGCCAGGGCAAGCGCCTCGCCCAGCACCTCCCGGCATTCTTTCAACTTCGCCGCATTCACCGGCCGTAACTCCTCCAACTGCCGCTTCGCCGCCCCGATCCGCCACTCGATCAACGTCTCCAGGTTCGGCACCGCGTTGTACGGCAACGGCCGATCGGCGAAGACGAGCAGGTCGGCGTCCCTCTCCTTCTGATACGGCGGCTCGGTGAACGTCTCCATATCGTTGCGCCCGAGCAGCCACTTCCCGAACCAGCGATATACCGCCTCGCGGCTCGCCTTGTTGTAGTTGTGGCCGGCGTCGATCTGGATCATGCCGACCTTGTCCTCGGCGCCGTAGAGGCTGTAGATCTCGCGAATCGCGGGGTACTCCACCTTCGGCGTGTTCTTCGTCCAGTCGCCGGTCGCGCTGACCATGAGCAGCGGGCGCGGGGCCATCATCGCACCGATCTCCATGTTGTTCGTGTCGATCCGCAGGCACGGGGCGTTCTCGCAGACGCAGCCCCCCTGCATCGTGCTCGAGATCATGTTCACCGGCGCGGCCGCCTTCACCCGCTCGTCCACGGCGCAGAGGAGAAACGTCTGCGTCCCCCCGCCCGATGCCCCCGTGCAGCCGATCCGTTCCGGGTCCACGTCAGGCAGCGATTGCAGAAAGTCGATGACGCGGATGCTGTTCCACAACTGCAAGCCCAACGGCCCGCCCAAGCCCCAGAGTTCACCGCGCTCGCTCGTGAAGCGGTGGTTGGCGATCTGCTTGCCGCTGTCGTTGTAGCCGACCATGTCGTACGTGAAGACCACGCACCCCAGCCGCGCCAGCGTAATGCAGCGCGCCGGGACCGACCCGACGTCGTCGTCCTGCATACGCCCGTTCTTCCAGTGGCCGTGCGGGCACGCCACGCCCGGATGCCTGCCCGGCGTCAGCGGTCGATACACGTTGCCCGTGACGAGGAAGCCCGGATAGCTCTCGAAGTACGCCTTCTCGACGCTGTACCCGTCGCGTTCGATCCGCCCGAAGACCTGCGCATTGAGCGGCGTCTTCTCCGGCATCGGCATCAGTCCGGCCGCCCAGAGGATCTGCCGGCGAAGATGATCCCGCCACGCCTGCCACTCATCGAGCGTCGCGAAGTGCCTCGGCACGAAGACGGTGTCCGTGTGCGGCAGGTCCCGCCACCGCGGATCGACCGGCCGCGAAGCCGCCTCGCCGGCCGTCGCCACCGCCGCCCACGAAAGAACCAGACACAACACCGCATGGAGTCCGCTGCTCGGCCCGCTTCCTCGGCGCGCTCGGCCGACAAACCACATCAACGCCAACCGCATCCGGCACCTCCCGTCGATCAAGTCCATCCGACCCATGCACCCATCCAGCCCGTTTGCAGAAAAACAGCCGGCGTTCCCCGGCAGGGGGAACCACGGATCACCGCCGCATCTTCTCCATACACGTCCGCAACGCCGCCGCCGCCTCCCGCGGGTGCTCCGGCAGCTTCGATTGGTCCCCCTCGCCCAGGATCGCCCGCAGCATCATCGGATCGCTCATCCATGTCGTGCAGAGGATGCCGAGCATCTTGTCCGTCGCGTCGCGCCGGGCGCACGCCATCAGCGCCTCCGCCGCCTTCATGTCCCGCCAGGGCGACGGCCACACCCGAAAGCCCTTCTCCTGGAAGTAGCGGATCGACGGGTAATCATCCCGCAGCCCGTAGTGCCAGTCGCAGATCACGATGTCCTTCGGGATCATGTCGATCGCCGGGGCCGTACCGTTGATGCTCGCCTCCCACTCGCCGTACTTCATTGTCTTCGCGTCGAGCAGTCGGTCGCCCCACATGAGCATCGTCACCTTCTTCTCGCCGACGAGGTGCCGATGCAGATCGTTGACCGCCTTCGCGTAAAGCTCGGCCGGGGCCTTCCCCTTGCAGCGCGGGCACTGCTCGCTGCCGATCACGAACACCTCATCCATCCCGACGTGAAACGCGTCGGCCTCGAATGCGTCGATCAACTCGTCCAACAGGGGAAAGACGATCTCGGTCACCTTCGGGTGCAGCGGGCACCAGCTCCGGCAGTAGAGACGCGGAGCATCCTTCGCCTTGCTCGGCGGCTCCTCCATATCCGGGTACTTCGTCAGCAGCGGCCACACGTTGTCCTTCCACGACTGGTGCCCCAGGCAATCCAGTTCCGGCATCACCCGTATCGAGTGCCGGCGGCACAACTCCGCGATCCGCCGCGCGTCGGCCCGGCTCATCGCGCCTTCCTGTCGAAGCTCCGGGTGCGAGGCGAACTCGAACTTGTACCCCACCTCGAGCACCAGCACGTTCACACCGATCGGCGCGAAGACCTCGGTGATCGCCCGCTCCAGCAGCGGCAGGTGTGCCTTGTCCGGCGAGAGGATGTGAACGCCCCGCCAAGTCGTTCCCGGCCTCGTGGCGGGTTGCCTTGCCGGCTCCGCGGCGGACGCGCTACCGACAAGCCAGAGACCGCATACCGCCGTCGACATCGCCTTCAGCCGCCGCGCTATCCAATTTGTTTCCGTCATCTCAACTGCTCCGTCCGAGGCCGGGTGCACCCGAGCAGACCGCTCGAAACGACCAAGATCCTCCTGCCACACTGAGAACGCGGGTTTCCCAGCCCGCACCACGCATTTTGACCGACCGAGAACTAAAGTAAAGCGCGCGGTAGTCGATGTCTGTCACGGAAGGAAACCCGGTGATGCGAAGGTGAGATCGGCATCCCACCCATCCTGGTGCATCAGCACCTCGGCCGGCTCGTCGGGGCCTATAACCGCAGCCACGCAGACCGCACCGGGGGGCCGATGCGTCCCGCTGGCATCCCGGCGACGGATGAGGTTGACCTGAGGCCCCCCGTCATGGCATCATCATGGGTTACCGACAGGTGTCGCCGGACGCCCCCCGCCGCCAACGATGAGGCGGTCGAAAGCGTGCGGTCCGACGACACAGAGTATCATGAACGACCTGGGAACCGAACATGACGTTGCCACCGTCTGAGTCGCCGGAAAACCGCCCTCCAGCCAGTGAAACGCGGCCGGGAAGCCCGGAACAGGCGCCTCCCGCCGTGGAACCGGCGGCCTCCGCGGTTCCTGCGGCGCCTCTCGCGGCCGCCTCGAACGCCGCGGCCGCCTCGCCCGAACCAGCGCCACCCGTGCTCGACGGCATTAGCGGCGAAGAGATCGAGGCCATGCTCCGGCAGGCGTCTTCGTCGGCCGCCGGCGGCACGGGCGGCGGCGTGCGCGTCGGGCGGATCACGGAGGTCGTCGGCGAGGATGTCTTCGTCGAGCTGGACGATCAGTCGAAGGGCACCGTCCCGCTGGCCGAGTTCACCAGGGACGACCCGCCCACAGTCGGCCGCGAGATTCACGTCGTCTTTCAGCATTACAATCCGTCCGGCGCGATCCAGGTTCTCTCCAAGCGCAAGGCGGAGCGAGAGCTGACGTGGTTGCGCCTTAAGCCGGGCGAGATCGTCGAAGGGCGCGTAACCGCCATGAACAAGGGCGGGCTCGAGGTCGATATCGGCGGCGTCCGCGCCTTCATGCCCGCCTCGCAATGCGACATCCACCGGATGCGGGACATCTCCACGCTTCTGAGCCTGACGATCCGCTGCGAGATCGTCGAGGTCAACCGCGGCCGGGGCGAAGTCGTCGTCAGCCGCCGCAATGCCCTCATCCGGGAACGCGAAGAGACCCGTAAGCGGATGCTCGACGAGATCCAGGAAGGCCAGGTCCGACGCGGCGTCGTTGGCAACCTCGCCGAGTACGGCGCCTTCGTAAACCTCGGCGGTGTAGACGGCCTTCTGCATATCAGCGACATGAGCTGGGGCCACGTTCGAAAGGCCTCCGATTTCCTCCGCAGCGGCCAGGAGATCGAGGTGAAGGTCCTCAAGGTGGACCGCGCCAAGGGCAAGGTTTCCCTCGGTCTCAAGCAGACCCGGCCGAACCCGTGGGACAGCGTCGAAACGAAGTATCCCGTCGGCACCAAAGCGCGGGGCCGTGTGACACACCTCGCCGAATTCGGCGCGTTCGTCGAGCTTGAGGAAGGACTCGAAGGACTTGTTCCCCTCAGCGAGATGAGCTGGGTCCGCCGCGTCCGCAAGCCCTCCGACATCGTTCAGGAAAACGCGGTCGTCGATGTGGTGGTCCTCTCCATCGACAAGGACAAACGTCGTCTCTCCCTCGGAATGAAGCAGGCGGAGGCCGACCCCTGGGCCGGCGTAACGGAGCAGTTCCCCAGGAACGCCCTGGTTCCCGGCAAGGTGCTCCGCCTGACGGAGTTCGGTGCGTTCGTCGAGCTGCGACCGGGCGTCGAGGGCCTCATTCACATCTCCGAAATGTCGCAGAAGCGAATCAACTCGCCGCGCGACGTCCTCGAGGAAGGCAAGGAGATCCAGGTTCGCGTCATCGGCGTCGATGCGGAAAAGCGGCGGATTTCGCTCTCGCTCAAGCCGGCCCCCCCGGAAACGGCTGCGCCGGCCCGCGCGGAACCCGAAAAGCCCAAACCCAAGCGCAAGAAACCGCTCCGCGGCGGTCTGGCCTCGCACTGGGACTGGGCAAGCCAGACCGGGCTCAAGCTCAAGGGGTAACCCGCACGTGATTGTCACCGCCTGCAGCCCCGCCACCGGCCGGTCCCGGCTGCGATTCATCGGGGCGGGGTCGCTCTTGGTCTTTGCGCTTGCCGCCGGCTGCAACGACGGCGTGCCGGTGCCGCCCGGGTCGCTGCCGTTCAACTTCCACGTCGTCTCGGACGGCCGGGTCTACCGCTCTGCGCAACCTACCGCCGCCGCCCTTTTCGACGCAATCGCCCGGCTTCAATTGAAGACCGTCCTGAACCTCCGCGGCGCAAACCCCGAGGAAGCCTGGTGGCAGAACGAATCCGCGGTCTGCCGGAGCACCGGCGTTACGCTGGTCGACCTGCCGATGAGCGCGAACGAGCTGCCGTCGCGCGAAACCCTCCTCGCCCTGTACGATGTCCTTGCCACCGCCCAGTACCCGATCCTGATCCACTGTCAGGCCGGAGCCGACCGAACCGGCGCCGCCGCCGCCATCTGGCGCATGATGAACGGCGATTCCCGCGAGGCCGCACAATCGGAGCTTTCGCCGGCCTACTTCCATTACGAGGCATTCACCCCCGCGATGGACCTCCTCGTGGCCGTCTTCCAGCCCGACCGGGACTGGATCGCCAACGTGTACGACCCCGACACGATCGGACGCTGACGCGGCGCTGTGGGGGCTCGATCCCGTCGTCCCCCACCATGCGAACTTTCGGGGCTTGCCTCGCGCAGGCTGTCCGGGTCACGGGGCTCCGCGGCCGATCGCGCCGCAAATTGACCGCGACCCTTGCGACGGGTAGGTTCGTTCGACGCACGGCCCCCCGAACCGCGATCCGTGTTCCGGGGACATCGCGCCCGATGTCGGCCGTCGTGAAAGGAGCCGCCGATCAACCCGCTACGTTTCTTCGCCACCGGCCCCGACGCCCCCCGGATCCAGGATCCGCAGCGAGTCGATCAGCTCTATCGGCAAAGCCGGATATCGCTCGTTGTTGCCGTCCTCTTCGGCTACGGATGCCTCTACACCTGCCGGCTCGCCATGTCCGTCGTGAAGAAGCCCCTGATCGACGAAGGAATCTTCCACGCGGACGAGCTGGGCCGGATCGGCTCGTGGATCTTCTGGGGCTATGCGATCGGGCGGCTCGTCAACGGATTCCTGGCCGACCACGCGAATCTCAAGAAGTTCTTTGCCACGGGCGTCCTGCTCTCGGCCCTCGTCAATCTCATCATGGGCACCTGGGCCTCCTACTGGCTCTGGGCGATCCTCTGGGGATTCAACGGCTGGTTCCAGGGATTCGGCGCCCCTTCGGCCATCGTTTCCCTCGCGCGCTGGTTCGGGGCTAAGGAGCGGGGGCTATGGTACGGCATCTGGAGCGCGTCGCACTCGATCGGCGAGGGGCTGACCTTCGTGGGAACGGCCGCGCTGGTAAGCCTGTGGGGGTGGCACGCGGGGTTCATCGGGCCCGGCGTTTTCTGCATCTTCGTTGCGATCGGCGTCTACATCCTCATGAGGGATCGGCCGGAGGCCATGGGCCTGCCCCCCGTGGCGGTCTGGCAAGACTCGCACGCGGCCCCGGCGACCGAGCCGGCGGCCTCGCCCGCCGCCTGCCCCGCGGAGGGCGGCAACGTCCAGTGTCAGATCCTCAAGCTGCCCGCGCTGTGGGTCATCTGTCTGGCCAGCGGTACGATGTACGTCACCCGGTACGCCATCAACAGTTGGGGGGTGTTTTATCTGCAGGAGGCCAAGGGCTATTCCCTCGTCCAGGCGGGCGGCATCCTGGGCTTCAACACGCTCGCCGGCATCGGCGGTTGCGTCGCCTACGGGTTCATCTCGGACACACTCTTCCACACCCGCCGCCCGCCCGTTACGCTGATCTACGGGATCCTCGAGGTCCTCTCGCTGCTGGTAATCTTCTTCAGCCCGCCCGGCCATCCGGTACTCCTGACCGCCGCCTTTACGCTGTATGGATTCACCTTGAGCGGTCTTCTGGCCGTGCTGGGCGGCCTGTTTGCTGTGGATATCGTACCGAAAAAAGCGGCCGGCGCCGCGATCGGCCTGACCGGGGTATTCAGTTACTCCTTCGCCGCAATCCAGGAGCGGATCAGTGGGTATCTGATCCACCACGCCGAGACCGTCGTGGGCGGGATCCGCCACTATGACTTCACCCAGCCGATCCGCTTCTGGATCGGCTCGTCGGTCGTGTCGCTGATTCTCGCCACGTCGCTCTGGCGCGTGAAGGCCCGTGAATGACGGCCCGGAACGTACGAGCCGCCGGTCCGTGCCGGTATCCTGCGGCCTGCCGGGAGGTCCGTGTCCTTCCGAGGATCGCCGCGACGAAGAATCCTGCCGGTCCCCGCGCGGAGGCTCCGTACTCCAACGGCAACCTCGACAAGGCACCGTCACGCCGGTAGCATCACGCCCGGAGATGCGACAACGAGGCGCGCAAGTCGCACCCGGAACAAAGCGATCGGAGGTAGCCCATGAATCGCCATCAGATATCAACAAACATGACCCGCAGACAGCTCCTCAAGGCCGCCGGCGCCGGCGCTGCCGCCATCGCTCTGCCCGCCTGGCCCGCGGTCGCCGCGGAAAAGGCCGCCTCCGACCTCCGAGCGAAGGCGAAGAAAAACCTGACGCTGGGCATCTTCACGAGCGTCTATGCCGACTTGCCGCTCGAAGAGGCCGCGAAACGGATCAAGCAGGACGGCTTCTCCTGCGTCGTCTTCGACTACCGTTTCAAGGACGTCGGCTTCGATCCGCTCGCACCCGACTGGGACGTCCTCAAGAAAATCACCACGTGCCTCGAACGAAACGACATCCGCATCGCGGGCCTCTACGGCTACTACAACGTCATCGACCCGGACCCCGCGAAACGGAAGCGCGGCGAGGACCGGATGGACCTGCTCATCCGGAATTGGAAGCGGTTCGGCTGCCCGATCATCTCGACCGAGACGGGGACGTACAACACCCAGTCCGAGTTCATGGAGTCGCCCGAGAACTTCACGGAGAAAGGCTATGCGGCCTGCCGCGCCGCCTTCGAGAAACTCGTCCGGGCCGCCGAGAAGACCAAGGCGGTCATCGCCATCGAGACCTATTGGCGAAACGTGATCTGCTCGGCGGAGCGGGCCGAGCGACTGTTCCGCGACATCGACTCGGCGTCGCTCAAGCTGACGATGGACCCCTGCAACTACTTCCGCAACGAAGACCTGCCGAAGATGAAGCCCATGCTTGAGGAGATCTTCCAGCGGGTCGGCAAGCAAACGGTGCTCGCGCACGCCAAGGACGTGAAGCGATCCGACAAGGGCCCCGATCTCCCCGCCGCCGGCCTGGGGAAACTCGATTACCCCCTCTACCTCCGCCTCCTCGCCGCGCTCGACCGGCCGCTGGATCTCGTCATCGAACACCTGGGCATCCAGGACGTCGCCCGGGCGCGCGACTACGTCAAGGCGCAGATGGAGAAGATCTGAGCCGGCACGGGCGTGCCCCTCCGCTGTCCGTCGTCATTCGCGCCGCGGCCGGCCTCAGGACGGCCCATACACCGAGTTGACGATCGCATCCATGCAGGTCTCGCACCGGGCGGCCGACTCCGGGTTCTGACTGCACGTTTCCGAAACACTGGCCAGCGCCTCGGCCTTGGTGAAACCGGAATCACGATCGGCCTCGACGGCGGCAATGAGGTCCGCAAGCTGCGCATCCGTCGCCTTCGTTCCGCACGCCGCTCGAATCGCCGGCGTCACCTTGGCCGGGTCGCCGACCGGCGGCGTTACCGTGTCCACTGAGGCCCCACCGCAACCCGCGATCAGCAGGCAAACCGCTACAAACAACGTCGCTTTCATCCTCACTGCCCTCGTTCACATAGGTTTCGTGCTGAGCCCGGTTTCCGCCCGAACGAACCCCCCAAACTCTACCGTCATCGGTCCCCGGCCGCAAGCGGCGTTGACACGTCCGCGCCGCCCGGATATACGGCGGCCAGCGAGCGATCCTCTCCAGCCGTCGCGTACACGTCACCGCGGGCGGCCTCGCGCGGAGGATCGGAGGATGCCTGTACCGGATCATCCCGATGAGGACCATTATGACACCGCCGATCAGTATCATGCCGTGCCTCGACATGCAGAACGGCCGTGTGGTCAAGGGCGTTCATTTCGTCGATATCAAGGATGCCGGCGACCCGGTGCAGTGCGCGATGGCGTACTGCCGAGCCGGCGCGGACGAACTCGCGCTTCTTGACATCACCGCCACCGTAGAGGGCAGGCACACGATGCTCGACGTGGTTCGCCGCGTCGCCGACGCCGCAACGGTGCCCTTCACCGTGGGCGGCGGCATCACGGACGTGGCCTCTGCGGCCGCCGTTCTCGATGCCGGAGCGGACAAGGTCTCCGTCAGCAGCGCCGCGTTTCGCAAGCCGGCGATCATTGCCGAGATGGTAAAGGAATTCGGCCCCGACAAGGTCACGCTTGCCATCGACGTGGATCAGAACCCGGCCATGCCCTCCGGCTACGAGGTGTATATCGACGGCGGGCGAACCGCCACCGGGATGGACGCGATCGAGTGGGCCCGGAAGGTCGACGGCTACGGGGTCGGCGTGATCCTGCCCACGAGCAAGGCCGGCGACGGCGCCCGCACCGGCTACGATCTGCCGGTGATCCGTGCAATGGTCAAGGCCGTATCCGCGCGGGTGGTGGCCTCCGGCGGCGCCGGCAAGCTGGAGCATTTCTATGACGCCGTGGAGGCGGGCGCCACGATCCTGCTCGCGGCCTCCGTGTTCCACTTTCATATCATCGACATTCCCGAACTGAAGGCCTATCTGCGCAACCGGGGCGTCAACGTGTGCGGGGCGCCCGGAAAGGAGTAACCGCACGATGTCTCCAACGCAACCGAAAACCGAATCGCTTCCGACCACGCGGCGCGAGTTCCTCCGGCTGTCCGCGGCCGGCATGGCCGGCGCCGCCACGCTGGGCATCGCCCGAAACGCCCACGCCGCCGGCAACGAAGCCATCCGCACCGGCATGATCGGCTGCGGCGGCCGCTGCACCGCCGCCGCCGGCGAAAGCATGATGGCCGGTCCCTACGTCAAGCTCGTCGCAATGTGCGACGTCTTCCGCGACAAGATCGAGAACAGCCGCAGCCACCTTCGACAGAAGTTCCCCGAGCAGGTCAAGGTCGACGACGACCACTGCTTCGACGGCCTCGACGGTTACCGGCATGTGATCGACTCCGCAGATGTCGTGCTGATCGCGTGCGCCTCGAAGTTTCACCCGATGTACGCCGAGGCGGCCATCCGCGCCGGCAAACACGTCTTTGTCGAAAAGCCCCACGGCATCGACCCGGTCGGCGTGAAGCGGATGAAGGCCGTCTGCGAACTGGCGAAGGAGAAGGGCCTGAGCATCCTCTCCGGTCTGCAGAGCCGCTGGCACGCCGGCTACCAGGAAACCGTCAAGCGCATCCACGACGGCGCCATCGGCGAGATCATCTCCGCGCAGTGCATGTTCCTGCGGGCGCCGTACGTCGTCGTACCGCGCGACCCGAAATGGACCGAACTGGAATACCACTTCCGCAACTGGTACCACTTCTGCTGGCTCTCCGGCGACGACGTGCCGCAGTCGCTTGTGCACAACATGGACCGCGCCTCGTGGGTTCTGCGGGAGCAGATGCCGACGACGGCGTGGGGACTGGCGGGCCGATCCGCCTCCTTTGGCGAGCAGTACGGCGACATGTTCGACCATCATACGGTCGTCTACGAGTACGCCGGCGGCACCCGTGTCTACGCGATGGCCCGCACACAGGCGAACACCTACCACAACTACAGCGATGTCTTCTTCGGCACCAAGGGCACGTGCAACCTGGCCGAGTGCCGCATCGACGGCGAGACGAAGTGGAAGTACGACAAGGAAGCCCCCAATCCCTGCGAGGTGGAGCAGAAGGCCCTCATCGAGGCCGTCCGCAACGGCAAGCCGATCAACAGCGGCTACCACATGTACAACAGCACCATGATTACCGTCCTCGGCCAGCTTGTCTGCTACGACGGCAAGCCGCACACGTGGGACGGCGTCTGGAAGTCGCAGTTCAGCTTTGGGCCGCTGCCCGAAAAGACAACGCTCGACATGGAACCGCCGACGAAACCCGACAAGACCGGCAACTACCCGTTGCCAATCCCCGGCGTGACCAGGATGATGGAGTGACGCCCGCGGAGGCGGATCACAAACCGCTCAACATTCGGACGGCAACGGCTATTGCGCCGTCGGATCACTCAACAGCGCCTTCGCGTTGTCAGCGTATCGCGTATCGTAGAGCTTCTGCACCTGCCGGCGCAGGTCGGGCGTCTTCGCGACCCACACGAAGCGCGTTAACCGAACCGTACCGAGGTCCAGCGTCAGGCCGCCTCGGTCCGCCTGCCACTTTACGTCACGCGTCCCCTCGGGCGTGAGCTCGAAAACGTCGCCGCATTTGAGCCACGACGGCGGACGCACTTGGATCCGCGCCTTCTCCAGCGGCCGGACTACCGTTCCCAGCCGGTCGGAGGCGAAGTTGTCATTGACGATCAGCAGCGCCATCGCATCATCCCCCGCCAGCAGCGAACGCACCCACAGCGTCCGAGGGGCCTTGACCGGAACGACGGCCGGACAACTGCGAACGATCGCCGCCTCCGCCGAACGAACCTCCGCGCCGATCAGACCGAGCTCCTTCCAGAGAACCCTGGACGCCCGGTCGCTTCCGCCGCAGCCGTAGTACCCGCCGAACGGCGTGTACCACCAGTACGACAATGCCTTCGCCCCGGCGGCGAGAGCGTAGTACACCTCGATGCGCTTCTCCTCGGGCGTCGGCGCGCGATATGGAAAGTCCTTCAGGTCCATGCGGCAGGTGTGCAGGATCAGGTGCACGGGCTTGGGCGCCGCCGCCGACTGGTAGATCGTCCCCACGCCGTACACATACGTCGGCTTGACGTACGCCCCGAGGTTCCCCGGGTCACAGGCCCACACGCTCTGCACCGACTCCTGGTAGTACGGGTCGGCGCAAGGCAGATCCGGCAACTGCGCATAGGTATACCAGTTCTCCGGCTTAAACGTGTTGTCCGTCGTCAGCAGGACCGGCGTACCGGGCTCCTTCTGCCGGAAGGCGTTTGCCCGCGCGACGAGCCACTGCGCCAGGCTGCCGATACGCTTGTATGGATCGAGCCCCTTGCTCGCGAAGTCGTTCGCATCCGGCTCATCGGGCAGGTAATAGAACGGCGGATTGACGGCGTCGCCCGGCGCGTTCGTCATCGCGCGGATGCCGGTCCGCTTCGAATACTCCTGCCCCTCCTTCGTCCGCAGAAACTTCCGCACCTCGCCGGGGATGGAGTACATCAGCGTGTTGATGTTGTGAAGCCGCATGTCCTCGAGGAAGAACTTGCGGTTATCGTCGTCGGTCTTGCCCACCTTTGAGTAGCCCCATATGCCGTACACAAAGCCCGGTTGCCACGCGCCGATGCAGACGCGCGCGGCCGCCCCGTCCGCATAGACGGCCTCAAACGAGTACCATGTGCCCTCCTTGAACGCCGACGCGGGCCGGATGATCACCGGCACGGTATCGACCGCCTCGTCGGCGACGATCGTGCATCGGTCCGTCACGTCTCGGCCGTCCACCAGGATCCGCCGTGGCTTGACGCCCGCACCGCTCGGGTGACGCAGGTACGCATAGGCCGCGGCAAAGTCGGGGCTGAAGTTGATACTGAAGAACTGCGGACGTCTCTCGGCCACCCGGATCGCGATCTTTCCGTCCCGTTCGGCCAACGAAGGCACGGCGACGGTCAGTGTCTCCGCCCTCGGCTGCCGACGCAGCCGGACGGTCACCTGTCCGTATCCGCCCGGTGGGACAACCATCGGCTCGACCTTCCACCACACCGGCTCCCCGGCGGCCACGAGCCTGCCGATCTGCTCGGCAGGAAGTTTCGAGAACTCAAGACTCGATGCGTACTTGTCGTCACGCCTGCCGGCCGGTTCGCGCTCGGGTGCGACGGCCTGCGCGAGGCTCACGCCCTCGAGCAGCACATCGCTCACGGCCAGGGCCCCGTTCCCGCCGTTGCGGAAGCAGGCAAAAAGGTACCCGCCGAGCGGCATGCCGTCGTGCGCGTACCGGACGCGTTCACCGTTTTCGTCCTTCCACGCCCAGCCCTCGCGCCACATCGGCATGAACTCGGGAAACGAGACATCGGCGCGATACTCTCCGCCGACACCCGGCGGTGCTTCCGCCGCCGACGCGGTACCGCCCGCGATCATCGCAAACCATACGGCAAGGAGTCCCGCAAAGCATCCACACGGCGTACGTTTCATATGACCACTCCTGAGCAATCGGTAATCTGCGCAGGGCTTTTCTACGGCATGGAGCGGGCGGAGTAAACCCCCGGTTCGCCCACACGAAGCTTGCGGGCGCCTCGCCGAGCGCCGGTCGCGCCGCCGAGCGATGGAAGAACAAACAGCCCCCTTGACTAACGCACGATCATGGGCACATACTCCCGTGAAACGGTCCGAGTCGGCGGCGCGCCTGATACCGCGTGCCGGTCGACGTTCCGCACGGAGGCGTTGCCCGTCCGGCAACCCTGATGCAACCATCCGCGGAACCTCGGCGCAATTGCCGCGCGCAACACGACAGGAAAGATGCGTACGATGAGAGCCGGTTTTTGTGCATGGCGTGCCGTCGTTGCGATGATCGCCGCCGCGTTCCCGGCGCCGGGCCTCTTCGCGGCCGACTCGCCCGGCGCAAAAGCGGCTCCGCCGAACCCGATCGCCGTAGCGCCTGCCGATGCAGCCCCAACGACGGAGCGTGCGGCCCGCGTCCTGATCAACGGGAAGGACGACGGCTATCGCGGCATCTGGTACATGAACCAGCCGTCGCACGACGAGTACGTCTACAAGTACAGCGGCGGCCTCGGCACGTACTGTGCGAACCACATCCCGTTCGCGTGGTACGCCGCCAAGGTCAACAAGACCTTCTTCACCTACGGCGGCACGACCCGGGACAGCCAGACGCACCTCGTTCACATGGTCTCGTATTACGATCACCGCACGGGGATGGTCCCGCGCCCGACCCTGCTCCTCGACAAGAACACCAGCGACGCCCATGACAACCCCGTCCTCAACATCGACGACAAGGGCTACATCTGGATCTTCTCCAGCAGCCACGGACGCGGCCGGCCATCCTACGTCTCGCGAAGCACGCGGCCCTGGTCCATCGATGAATTCGAGCTCGTCTGGACGGGAAACTTCTCCTACCCGCAACCCCGGTATATCCCGGGCGAGGGTTTCCTTTTTCTGCATACCTATTACAACCCCGGGCGGACGATCTGCATGATGACCAGCCGGGACGGCATGGAATGGTCCGAACGACGCCTGCTCTCCAGCATCCACGAGGGCCACTACCAGGTCAGCGGACCGATGGCCCCCGGCCGGATCGGCACGAGTTTCATGTATCACCCCAACGGCAAGGGCCTGAACTTCCGCACCAACCTTTACTACATGGAATCCGACGACTTCGGCCGCACATGGAAGACGGCCGACGGCCGCACGCTTTCCCTTCCGCTGCGGGACGTGATGAACCCCGCCCTCGTGCATGACTACGAGAGCGAAAAGCTCCTTGTGTACATCCAGGATATCACGCCGGACCCCGACGGCCGCCCGATCATCCTCTACACGACGAGCAAGGGTTACGAGTCGGGCCCGAAGAACATGCCCCGCACCTGGACCACCGCCCACTGGACCGGCACGACGTGGGAGATTCACGGCGGCGACATCATCTCCGATAACAACTATGATACGGGCTCGCTCTATGCCGAGGCGCGGGATCTGTGGCGGATCATCGGTCCGACGCAAACCGGTCCGCAACCCTACAACCCCGGCGGCGAGGTCGCGATGTGGGTAAGCCGCGATCAGGGAAAGCACTGGACGATGGCGCGTCAGATGACGGCCGGAAGCGAGTACAACCACACGTACGTCCGCCGGCCGGTGAACGCGCACAGCGACTTCTACGCCTTCTGGGCGGACGGCCACGGGCGCCGGCCGTCGGACTCGCGGCTCTACTTCTGCAACCGAGACGGCGACGTCTTCCGCCTGCCCGTGAAGATGACGGCGGAATTCGAGAGACCCGAACCACTGGAACCGCGGGCGCCCGCGACGCGGCCCCCCACAACGAAAAGGACCGGCTCATGACCGTGTGCAGGCTCTACGGAATCCTCACGTGTCTGATTCTTCCGGCTGTGGCACCGGCGGCGGAGACGGCGGAGAATTCGCCGAAGCTGTCGGACCCGCGACTGCAATGGTGGCAGGAGGCGCGGTTCGGCATGTTCATCCACTGGGGAACGTATTCCCTGGCCGCTCGCCACGAGTGGGTGAAGAACTACGAGAAGATGCCGAACGACGCCTACCGGAAGTACTTCGAGCACTTCGACCCCGATCTCTATAACCCGAGGGAGTGGGCGCGGGCCGCGAAGCAGGCCGGTATGCGCTACTTCGTCATCACGACGAAGCACCATGAGGGGTTTTGCCTCTGGGACTCGAAGTTCACCGACTACAAAGCGACGAACACGCCGTACGGCAAGGACCTCATCCGGCCGATGGTCGAGGCCTTCCGCGCCGAGGGGCTGCGCGTCGGCTTCTACTACTCCCTGCTCGACTGGCACCACCCGGACTATACCGTCGATAGCTGCCATCCCATGCGCGACAACAAGGAGGAACGCGAGAAGAACAAGTCCCGCGACATGAAGCGGTACGTGGACTACGTGGAGAACCAGTTGCGCGAGCTGCTCACACAGTTCGGCCCGATCGACTGCCTCTTCCTCGATTTCTCCTTCCCCGGCGACGACGGCAAGGGCCGCAAGGACTGGCAATCGGAACGGCTTCTCAAGCTGATCCGCGAGTTGCAGCCGAACTGCCTGGTCAACGACCGGCTCGATCTGCTCGACCGGCCGGACGGCTGGGACTTCCGCACGCCCGAGCAGTTCATGCCCCGCGCGTGGGTCAGCATGGATGGCCGGCGCGTCCCGTGGGAGACCTGCCAGACGTTCAGCGGCTCGTGGGGCTATCACCGCGACGAGGCTACGTGGAAGAGCCCGCAGCAGCTCATCGTCATGCTCATCGAAACGGTCAGTAAGGGCGGCAACCTGCTCCTGAACGTCGGCCCAACCGCGCGTGGCACCTTCGACGACCGCGCCCTGGAACGCCTCGCCGCCATAGGCGACTGGATGAAGCTGCACGGCCGTTCGATCTACGGCTGCACCGCCGCCCCCGACGAGTTCAGGAAGCCCGACAACTGCCTGCTCACCTACAACCCGAAGACGCGGCGGCTCTACCTGCACGTGCTCGTGTGGCCGATGGGCAAGCTCCACTTCGACGGCATCGAAGACAAGGTGGCGTACGCCCAACTGCTCAACGACGCCAGCGAGGTGAAGTTCAGCCGCAGCGAAGGCGGGGCGTGGATGTCAGCGAACAGCCCGGTCGAAGGCATCACGCTCGACCTGCCGGTCCGCCAGCCGAACGTCACCGTGCCGGTGGTGGAGTTGTTCCTGAAGTAACCGCCGCCCGTCGGGAACCCGGCCGCCGGATATCGCGCACCGAGGCGTTTCGGAAGTCGTGCGGCGAACGCAACAACACCCGCCGGCGGCGCCCAACCCTCCCGAGGCACATGACGGCGCGCCCGGCCCGGCGGCCGGATTACCCAACTCGCCGGCGATTCGTACTCAACACGCAGTCGGCCGCCGGAAACTCCGCGCCGACGGCGGCGCATCACGGTTTTTTCACGTTCGTGGTCCTGGTCTGTCGCTCGATGAGACTCGATCCCTCAATCTCCGGCTTGCCGATCTCGTGCCGGCCGTGCTTCGGATCGACCCACTGAGAATAGGTCAGCTTGTCCCCGCCGCCGGCAAACTCAACGGTGCATGTGATCTGCTCGTCCGGGTTATGGTACATCCAGCGGTCGGGCTTCTGATAGCCGAACCGGTCCGGGGTACCAAGGACGGTCTCGACCTCCATCTTGGATGACTCCGTGGTGAGCGTCTGCCACCGCTCGTAGGTCAGCTTGGCACAACCGGATCCAGCGCCCACGGCGACGGCCATCAACCCGAACATTGCCACGTTTCTGAGAATCATATTCCACCTCTCCATACGCGGAGTCGTTTGCGGCCTGAACCGATGCGCCCGCGCGAGGCGCCTCGGGCGCCATAGTCTACCCGACCGCCATACGGGCGACAATGCAGCGGCAGGCCCGTCGTGAGTCTCCGGGGGGTGTTTTGCCGTAGAGGGTCCGCCGCGGGTATAATTCCGCCGCCCGGCAACGGTGAGGCCACCTCGGGCGCTGCGGTCGCGCAGACGGATCGGTCTGGCGCCCGGCGCCTTCGCGGCCCGACGCGGCCGGTCCGAACGCAGGTTGAACGGATGTAACCGTCATTTCTTCTGAAAGGAGTAGCCGATGCGCCAGGTCCACCAAGCCCTTCTGGTTTGTGTCGCGGGATGTATCGCCGGCCTTGCGGCCGGATGCGGCGGAGGCAAGGAGACGCACAACGTGACGATCTCCTATGTCCTCGAACCCACGCAAAAACTGCCGGAGGACATCAAGACCATTGCGGTACTGGACGCCGGAACACAGATGGACGGCAGCGAGGACAGCGATCGGGCCAGAAAGTGGTCCACAATCGCCGCCGACATGATGGAACAGATGATTCAGGACTCCGCCGCGAAGTACAAGACGGGTTTGACGGTCGCCAAGCGGCGGGACACGGCCAAGGTGCTCGCGGAAAAGGACCTCAAGGCGGCCGGACTGGTGGACGCCGGCACCGCCGCGAAGGCCGGCCAACTGCTCGGGGTGCAGGGCCTGATCACGAGCAAGCTCAACATCCGCGTCGAGGTCAAGAAGGGCAAGAAATCCACCGTGGACATCACGAGCCTCGCCGCTGCGGGCGGTTATCACTGGGGTGCCGGCGGCGGCACCGCCGCCGCGCGCGAGGCCGACGAGGTCAGCCGCAACATGACCGTCCAGTGCTCGTTCACGCTGATGGACGCCGGCACAAGCCAGGCGATCGTCCAGTACTCGCCCCGGGCGTTCCAGAAGCACGACAAGGCCTCGCCGGGCCCCGTCTTCGGGAGCAGCCACAGCGAGGCCTCCCTTGATTCCGTGGACGCGATGATCGGCGAACTGGTCGAGCGGGGCGTGCGGGAGTTCGTCAGCACGTTCGTGCCATGCGAGGCGGAATACAAGTATTACCTGCAATCCGGCAAGAGCAAGGCCTCGGCGATGGGCGTGCGCCTGCTGAGGGCGGACGACCATGATGGCGCCCTCGAGCAGTTCAAGGCCGCTCTTGCGGAGAACCCGGAGGACCACCGTTCCGCCTTCTGTGCGGGGGTAACCTGTGAACTGAAAAAGGATTGGGAGAGCGCCTTGAAGTACTACCGACAGGCCGCCGCCATGCCGAATGTGGATGAAAAAGAAATGGCTATGTACGTGGCGGCCAAACAGCGCGTGGCCGAACAGAAAGACCGCATCCGTAAGGGCAGCTAACCCGGAACCCCCGGGCGTGTCTATGCTGTATTGGCAGGGAGGATCTGCGCCGCGTTCCGGTCCGATGGGACCGAAGGAGGATCGCATGAGACGGATGGAACAGACGCTCGTCGGGCTGCTGGCACTGGCCGTCATCGGCCCGGCCGTCGCACAGGTAAACACTGCCGACGCCCAGAAGAAAGCGCTAGCCAGGCGCGCCGCGGAGGCCGACGCCTACCGCAAGCTGGCCGAGTGCATCAAGGGCTTGCAGATCACCTCGGACACCTACGTCCGCGACTTCGTCGCAGAAAGCGACAGCATCCGCGGGGCCATGGACGAGTTCATTCGCGGCGTGCGGCTCGGCGAGCCGAAGTGGTTCGCCGACGGCTCGTGCGAGGTGCCGGCCGAGGTAACCGTGGAAAAAGTGGTCGAGACGCTCCGGGAGGTGCATACGCGCTTCTACAAGGGGCACAAGATCAAGGGCTCCGACTTCAACGACATGGAACGGCGAATCGACCGGAAGGTCATCAAGGTGGTGGGCATGGGGGCGCCGCGTCCGGACCTTCCGCCCGATCTGCCGCAGGGCGTCGCGGAGCAACTCAAGGCGCCGCCGGCCCCGCCTGAGCCGCCCCTTCCCGACCTCTGGCTCAAGA
>Ga0272448_1002795_pt1 | contig 21433 bp, 16 predicted proteins | sample YNPCB0191_FD_202220 | JGI IMG/M metagenome (GOLD analysis project Ga0272448, IMG submission 202220) | Hot spring sediment microbial communities from Yellowstone National Park, WY, United States - YNP-CB-019-1 | ecosystem: Environmental > Aquatic > Thermal springs > Hot (42-90C) > Sediment... | reverse complement strand
CCGATGGCTCTGATGGCCGACCGGCCGGTTATATTGTCCCCGGCCTGGGCGATGCCGGCGACCGACAGTATGGGACAGGCTAACGGAACACCTCTTTGCAGAACCACCCGATTTTGGTGTCAAAAAACACTTGACAAACAGCGCGCAGTGTGGTACTATATCAGCGTTGGGTTAGCAGGTTGCACAGAACAAAGGGCCGCCTGAGAACAGGCGGCCCTTCTCTTATGCTGTACGAGTCCTGTTCCCCACACATTCTTAAAGGAGGTGAACAGGACATGTTCACAGGTACGGTCAAGTGGTTCAATGCTACAAAGGGCTTCGGTTTCATCGTGCAGGATAACGGTGGCAAGGACGTTTTCGTCCATCATAGCGCTATCCAGCAGGAAGGCTACCGCAGTCTCGAAGAGGGCCAGCGGGTTGAGTACGACGTCGAGCAGACCCCCAAGGGTCCCGCTGCCGCCAACGTTCGCCCAATCGCCTGAGTAGCAGGCCACAGTACCAGAAAAGCCCCCCGTCTCAATGGATTGAGATGGGGGGCTTTTTCATCTACAAAACAGCTTTTCTCCCCGTTGCTCGGGCGGTTATAGCAGCACGTATGCCCGCCATCCCCTGCGCTTCAGCCGACAGGCTGTCTATGGATTGAGCCGCGATTGCAACATCCAGAACACGGCGAGCAACGCCTTGTAGATGGATAGAAAGTCATGATTGGTATAGCAAACAGTGCAATTACCATCGTACTCGATGCCCGGCATCCAGGAAATGTAACGGGCGATCTGGCGGTCAACCGTGTCCACCTCCAGCGTGATCGGGCGTTCGAACAGCACCGGTCGTGCCTGGGGAATTCGTTTCACCGCCCGGTAAGCTGCCTCGCGGATGCGCTGACGGGCAACTGGCAGAGGCAGGCAGCGCGCCGCGTAACGCGACAGCGACGTCTTGACGATGGCCGTCTCCACCTGGCCATGCATCCACTCGGCCATCTCAGCACAGACGACATCGTCTCCTGTGACCAGCACGGTTGGAATGCCATAGTATCCGGCCACGGCTGCGCTCAACTGGCTCTCGCCGACCGGTCTGCCGTTGATGCGCACTTCCTGCACGAGGGGCCAGTCGAGAACATGGCTGAGGATGCCGGCCTGCCCGGCGCGGGCGTGCATACCGATCAAGAACGTAGCATCGTATGATGTCGCCAGGTCATCACACTCATAGAAGATGATGGGCGCTCCGCGCACAACCTCAACCGATGGGTGCAGCTCATCCAGGATGACGTTGCGGTAATCCAGTCCATGGCTATCATGCAAGACGAACGCAGTTGCCCCCGCCTCCAGCGCGCCCTCAACCGCGGCGTTGACATCTCCTGTCAACCAGCGGCGGGCCGTCAAATAGTCGGGATTTGCCTGCGGATCGCCTATTGGCTCCCTGGGATAGCCTGTTTCACGCAGACTGGCAACACCAGAGCAGCCTTCAATGTCGAGTGAGATGACGATGCGCATATCGTCTCCCTCCCCGGTTAGCTATGACGGCATTTATGCCTTATTGGTCTGAGTGGCTATATCTCCTGGCCGGACAAGCACATTGAGCGCAGCCCCGGTGCGCATGAGTTCGAAGGCCGTGTCATACTGCTCCATGGGGAAGATACCGGTGACGAATGGCCCGAGGTCCACCCTGCCAGACTCGATGAGGTCGAACATCCTGTGCCATGTGTCCGCTGTCCGGCCGCTGGCTCCCAAGAGCCTGATCTCGCGCTGTGAAAGCTGAGGATAAATATCCAGCTCAACCGGCCGGCTGTGCGGCGCAATCGAAACGATGCTGCCGCCATCGCACACAACACCCAGTGCTTCCTCGAAGGCAACCTGTGTTGCCATTGTTTGCACGACCACATCGGCCCGTCTGCCTTGCGTCAGATCAGCGAGAAAGCGACGAGGTTCATCCTTTCGGGCATTGATCACCATCACGCCGTCAAGCTGGCGGGCAATCTCCAAACGTCCGTCAACGACATCGCTGATAACCACCTTGGCCCCGCACGCCTTGAGAGTGAGCGCGCTCATCATGCCGACCGGGGTCGCGCCGATCACGACAGCCCAGTCGCCCGGAGCAGGACCGGCCACCTCAACGGCATGAACGGCGGTGCCAAAGCTGCTCAGCAATGCGCCTTCCTGGAGGCTGAGCTTATTGGGCAGGAGATGTAGGCAACGCTGCGGCACGACGGCATACTCGGCGAATCCGCCCCGTCGCTTGCCGAAAATCTCTTTGTGGATGCACAAGTTAGGGCGCCCGCTCTGGCATTGGTCACAGTGCTGGCAATTGATGATCGGCTCAATGGCAACACGATCGCCCGGCTTCAGGCCTGTGACGGCACTGCCAACTGCTGTGACTACCCCCGCTGCATTATGGCCGAGAATAGCCGGCAGGTGCAGCAGCTCATCTTTCGCTGCCTGGTCATTCCACAGATAAACCTTGACGTCATCCAGATCAACGCCACAGTACGCCACCTGCAGATGTACATCGTCGGGGTTCTCAATCTGTGGCTCAGGTACGTCAATGTAGGAGATGCCCGGCCCCGCCGCTTCTTTGACCAACGCTTTCATGTTCTCGGCCTGCCTCCGCAAGCTTTGTCTCTACTTGTCCGGTGCATGAACATAGATGCCGTTACTGGTGGCGACAAGGATGTCATGGGGCGCCGCCGGATGGATGGAGATGGCCTGGACAAACGGGGCAACGCCGCTATTGTCGAACGGCAGCCACGACTGGCCACCGTCACGGCTGACAAAGACGCCCTGGCTACTCGTTCCGGCAAAGATGGTGGCCGGTTCTTTGCTATCTGCTGAACGAGGGGCAATTGATAGCGTCACAATTGTCATCTTGTCAAGCCCCAACGGATCCCAGGTCAGGCCTCCGGCGCTGCTGCGCCATACGCCTCCTGTATTGTCACCGGCAAAGAGGTCGCCGCTAAGCGGATCAATGGCCAGGCAGGCGATTGGTGCATCCTGCACCTTGACCCAGCTTTGCCCGCCGTCGGTGCTGCGATAGAGGCCCGTGCTGGAGCCGGCATAAACCAGCGACGGGTTCAAGGGATCAACGCCCAGGGCCATCACCGGTGCCTGGGTCGGGCGCTCTTCTGTCTTGATCCAACGCTCGCCCTGGTTCTGGCTGCGGTAGATCCAGCCCGCGCCGGCGCTGACATACAAGATGGAGCTATCGGATGGAGCAATGGCCAGTGCCAGAGGGCGGTCTTGCGAGAGCCCTGTATTGATAGACTGCCACCTGAGCCCCATGTCTGTGCTTCTGAATAAGCCGTCGCCTGTCAGTGCATAAACGGTGGTTGGTGTGTGGGGATCGGCCACCATTGAGAAGATGTCTTCGGTGCTCAGGCCGCTCTGGCGCGGCAGCCAGGTTCTGCCTCCGTCGTCGGTGTAGAAGATGCCCTTGCCGTAGGCGCCCACGAGCATACCGTCGCGTGCGGCCGGATCACCCAGGATGGCGGCAGCATTGAGGACGTTGAGATTGCCCTGCAGGGCCGTCCAGTTACGCCCGCCGTCGGTGCTGCGAAAGAGGCCATCGCCCCAGGTTCCGGCATAGAGTCGGAACGGTAAGATGACGAGGACCTGCACCGAACGGCCGGCCAGACCTGCACTTGCCGACTCCCAGCGGTCGCCGCCATTGCTGCTGCGATAGACACGGCCTCCGTCGGTGCCAACGTAGACGATTTGCGGATCAAGGGGGTCAACCGCCATGGCCCGTACCCGCACGTTGTCCATGCCTTGATTGGTCAGCACCCAGGAGGCGCCGCCGTCACGTGTGCGGTAGACGCCTTCCCCGGCAACCCCGGCGTAGACGATCTTCTCATCCCGCGGGTCGCCGACCAGGTCACGAATATCCGGCCTGCCGGGGCCGGGCCGTAATGGTAACTCTTTCCAGGTTGCACCGTTGTCGGTGCTCAGAAAAACGCCGACATTGGTGCCGACGTAGACGCGGCCCGGGCGATCAGGCCGCGCCGGGACGACATAGAAGACGTTGATATAGCCGGCTGCCGGCTGGCCGGCCGTTGGTTTCCAGGTGCGGGCGTTGTCATCGCTGACGAAGATGCGCCCCTGTGCCGTGCCTGCCCACAGGCGCGTTCGCCCACCCTGGGCCACGGCGGCCAGGGCATAAATGTAGCCAGAGTCAATGCCGGTTGACGAGCGCACCCATGTCGTTCCGCCGTCATCGCTGCGGAAAACCCCGGCTCCGTTGCTCCCGACGTAGAGCACACTTGACGTGACCGGGTCAATAGCGATGCTCCAGATATGCTGGTTGAGCAGGCCGTTGTTTGCCGCGCTCCATGTCTGGCCGCCATCGGTTGAGCGTTGCACACCGCCGCCCCATGTCCCCAGATAGATGGTCGCCCCCTGGTCGTCAACGGCAAGGCTGCGAACGATAGCGCCGCCGAGATTGTCTACACGCGACCATCCCGGCGGTCGCGTCGGCAACGGCGTGGGCGTTGCACTGGGAGATGGAACAGGAGTGATGTAAACGACAACGATGTTGGTTGGCGATGGCAGGTTGGTTGGAGAAGGCGATAGGGTCGGTGTTGGCAGTGCCGGAGTCATGCCGGCAAAGCTCCGCCAGATGGCCAGAATGGCAAACACGGCCAGAACGATGACGGCCACAAGCCCGGCGCTTAACATGAGTGGCGGAGGCAGGCTTCGCTGACGGTCGGCTTCCAGGCCGGTCCGGGCCTGAGAGAGCAGATCGGCCAGGCCGGGGTAGGTGGCATCCTGGCTCTGCAAACGTTCCAGGTCTTCCTGTGCTGCTCGCCAGCGGCGATGGGCCAGGTGCTGCCGGGCGCTGCTCAACAGGTTGGCCATCTCGATCTGGCGACGAGCCTCCATCAAGGCCGGCTGAGCATCGTCATACCCCATCTCGGCAGCGACGACAGGGGACAAGGCTTCGGCAGCTTTTTGCCACTCGTGGCGTTCGAAGGCGGCAATGCCTTCGTTGTAGAGGGCGGCCAGGCGAGCTTTTTCTGCCTGGGCGGCGCGAATCTTTTCCGCCAACGCATCTGCTTCGGGCGAGGGGCCGCGGCGCGCCAGTTGTTCCAGGGTGGCCAGCGCCGCTTCCCATTGACCGCCCTGGTAGAGGCTTTCCGCCCGCGCCAGCATTTCGGCGGATGTCTCGGCGATACGCAGCGAGGGATCGCCATAGAAGATGAACGATGCCCAGGTCGCGTCGGTCGGTCGCCGATCACGTACACGGGAACGCGCTGTTTGCAGTGCCTCACCGGTCGCTGCGCCGTCGAGCAGGGCATGATAAAAGGTGATGGCGAAATCACGTGAGCCGGCATCGAAAATGGGCCACTGGGCGCCGAGGAAACCGGCCGCGCCGCCGGAGATGAAGGCCGAGGCCAGGCCTTCGGCCTGCGGCCCGGTATAGCCAACCTGCCAGCCGTTGGCCTCTCTGTCGCCCTGGCGGGCCGATGAACAGGCATTGAGGAAGACGAGAGGCCTGCCGCGCAAGATACCTTCGATCTGGCTGGCGGGGAGATTGCGGTCGCCGGCCAGATGTAGACCGCTGCGGTCGGGGTGCTCGTCATCGAAGAAGGCGTGGCCGGTGTAGTGGATCACCTCATAGCGGCCGGAGACCAGGGCCTGTTGCACACCGATGTAGGTGGCGCGGGGGCCACGCAGCAGGTCATAGGCAATACCACGGGCGTCGAGCAAAGCCATCAACTCGTCGGCTTCTCTGTCGGCTTCGGGCAGATCACCCAGGGGGTTGCTGATGATCAAGAAGGTCGGCTCGCTGGTGACTGTGCTCTCCTGCCCGGCCACCCAGCGCGTGACCATCAGGCGACGGGCGATGGGGGCGCGTAGACCCAGGAAGGTCTGTCCATCGTGCAATAACTCCCAGGGAATCTGGCAATCATTGGTTGAGATGATCAACGCAACATCGAGCTCGCGCAGGGCATTCTGGATCAAAGGAGGGAGGAACAGGCCATACATAAGCTGGCCAAACTCCTCCAGGCTTCCCACTTCGCAGACCTGCGCCAGGCGCGAAACATCGCCGCGATACGGAGACTCGCTCCCCGCCTGGCGGTTGATAAGGTCGGTGACTGCGTCCACAATACGGATAATGTCGCGACGGTGCTCCTGGCCCACCCAAACGGTGCCGGCCAAAGCCATCGGCCCTTTGCGGGGGGTTTCGAGCGTCACCGTATAGCGATCATCTGCTTGCAGAATCGAGAGAACTGCTGAATCCATGAGTGAGTCGTCAGATGTCCACGATCAGTGGTCAGTATGGCGGGCGACAATACTGAACGGAGCGAAGCCTCTCCGCAGTGAGATCGCTCCGCTCCGCTAAGGGACAAATTGTCAATTGCCTATTAATAAAATGACGTCACAGACTGATCGGAAGTTCCCATACCATCCCGGATCGTTCGATACGCACCAGGTAGCGCCCTGGTGCAATATTGGGAAAGCGGGCTTCGCTTTCACCGCGGCGTACGGTCTTGATCTCCTGGGCTTTTCCCTGTGCATCGCACAAAGCGATGCGCGCTCCCGTCAGCACCTGACCCGACGATAGCATATGGAGGCTGACGGCAAGCCAGAATGCTTTCTCGGCTGCGGTGACATTCAGGGCGATGTGCACATCCTGCGGCCGGTCATCCACGGAGAAAGATACCAGATTATCGGGATCTCTCTGCTGGGCATCACGGCGCGACGCCTGCACGGTGGCATAGCTAACGGCCAATCCGGGCGGTGGCGACAGAAGCCTCTTGCCCAGCAGCACCAGGGCAGCAGGAATCTCGTAGGAGAGACGCTGCACCCCCGCTCGCAGGTGTGTCCATATCTGGGCCGGCCGGGACAGGAAGGAAAGATCGAATAGCGGATAGTGTGGCGGTTCGGCCAGTGCTCCTTGAGCAGCCAGGTTTGTGATTCGTTCCCAGGCAGCCACCTCGGCAGCGCAGGCAGGACAGTGACTGAGATGATTGTGCAGCGCGGCCATATCGTTGGTTGCACCGCCACTGCTATGGGCATCCAGACGGGCCCGCGCCTCGACGCATGGTATCTCGTCGGGATCGTCAGAGCGGATAGCCTGCGAGAAACGCTTCAGGTAACCCTGACAGGCCGGGCAGGTGGCCAGATGCTCTCGCACCTCATCAAGGTCGGCTACACCTGTCTCTTTTAATGCTTGTGATGCTAGAGTATCTCGTACAGTTCGGCAAGTGACCAATAGCGTGCTCCTGAACAAGCTATCGGGTATAGGGCAGGAATGGGTTTGTTGCCTCGTATCCTGTATCCCGCATCTCTTGTACTGTGGAAATATGACGTAAGAAGGCGGTGTTATTCTTTCAAGTATTCCTCAAGGAGCTGCAGGAAAGCGGCATCGGCTCGTAAATGAGCAAGATCGCGCGAACGGATGGTGTGGACATTGCTGCGGGTCGTGCCGAGGGCGGCGGCGAGCACACCGTCGTCCCAGTCGTTGAGAAAGCCGCGAATCAGGACGATCTTGGATTGGGCACTCAGCCCTGGATGGCGGGCAATGCCTTGGGTCAACAAGTCTACCAGCTCACGGCGGGAAAAGACGACATCGGGTATGGCTTCCACTTTGTCGGCGATGATATCTTGCAAGGGAGCACCCGCGTCGCGCATTTCATCGAGACTGTTCTGCTTGGCCAGTGGCACACGGCGACGACGTGCTGTTTGGGCGGCGGCCGTCTCCGTCGTCTGGTCGCCTCCTAACCCCACACCCAAGCGACGACAGGCATCATAGACTTTGTTGATGACGACGCGGGCTGCCCAACTGAGAAAGCGATCGGGGTCATCAACTCCATCCAGGCTTTGCCAGATGGTAATCAAGGCTTCCTGACTACATTCCTCGGCCAGGTCGTAGAGCTGGGCGCGTCCACGCACGAGGTTATAGGCTACCTGGTAAAGGTAGCGGCCCAATGTCTGAAATGCTTCGGCTTGCTCGGTGCCGCTTGTTCGGCATGCCTCATACAGTTCTCGTCCCTGGATCGGCGCTGGCATCGGTCCTCCCGATGGCGCAGTATAGCACATTTGGGGAGAGCTGGGCAAGTGTGATGCCGGCCGTAACTGTTCATGGTTGGGGTAACACGACTTTTGCTGAAATGCTCCCACCCTGACCCACCCCCGTGGGCGGGGCAATTTGACCCTCCCGCAGGTTTGGGTAACCTGCGGGAGGGTATGGGCATGCCGATGCACCTGCTTCCAGGGTAAACGTGAGCAGTTACTGCCGGCCGTAACTGTTCACGGTTAGGGTAACACGACTTTTGCTGAAATGCTCCCACCCTGACCCACCCCCGTGGGCGGGGCAATTTGACCCTCCCGCAGGTTTGGGTAACCTGCGGGAGGGTATAGGCATGCCGATGCACCTGCTTCCAGGGTAACCGTGAACAGTTACCCAGGCGACTTGCCTTGACGAGGCCTGGCAAACAGTGCTATACTGCCGCCACCAGACAGGCAAACACGACAGGCACGCCGCGAGAGGAAGACGATGGCTGATCTCGACGTCGAGATTCTCGGACTGCATTTCCGCAATCCCGTCCTGCCGGCGGCAGGGCCCACGGTGTGGAACGGGCAGGCCATGCTTGCCTGCGTTGCCGGCGGCGCGGGGGGCATCGTCAGCAAGACGATCTCGACCACCGGCGCCATCGTGTCCCAACCCTGTATGGCCGAGGTTGGGCGGGTCAACATGCTCAACACCGAGCTTTGGGCCGAGTACCCGCCGGAGCAGTACATCGAGCATGAGTATGCCGTCGCTCGCCGGGCCGGCGTTCCCCTTATCATCAGTTTAGGATATACCCCTGACCAGATCACTGCCCTTGCTCCGCGTGTCAAGCCTTTTGCCGATGCCCTTGAGCTTTCGACGCATTACGTCGGCGATGACCCGCGTCCCATGCAAGAGGCAGTTCGCGCCGCAAAACGCGCCGTTACTGTCCCCGTCTTTGTCAAGATGAGTCCATTCCGCGATGTCATCTCCGGGGCGCGTGCGGCTCTGGCCGCCGGAGCCGACGGTTTAGTGGCCGTCAACTCCTTCGGCCCGGCCTTCGGGCTGGATATCGAAACGGGCATGCCGCTGATGGGTAGCAGCGAGGGCTACGGCTGGCTGTCGGGGCCGGCACTCAAGTTGCTGGGCCTGCGCTGCGTGTATGACATTGCCCACATCACCGACAAACCCATCTTCGGCGTTGGCGGCATCAGCCATGGCCTGGACGCCATTGAATACATGATGGCCGGCGCCAGCGCCGTGCAGGTGTGCACAGCGGCCATTCTGCGTGGGCCGCAAGTGCACGGGCGCATTGCCCAGGAGATGAGCGACTGGCTAGACAGGCATGGCTATGCGTTGGTGAATGACATCAAGGGGCTGGCCGTGAGAGACGGGCGTGCTGCGAGAGACTGGCATCCCGTGTTTGCGTAGGTAGCATGGCGGGTTTTAGCCCCGCAGGGGCTTCCACGAATTGAGGCAGGGATTTATCCCGCCGAATCATCCATCCCGCCCGAATCTGAATCTTCCAGGAACCGAGGCGAGGATTTATCCCGCCGCCGAATGCCGAATGCAGAAAAGATGGCTGAACTATTGACCAACGCCGGGGGACATTTGCTCCCGACACCAGTTCTTGCCGCGGCCGGGCCGCTGACGGAGACGGGCGAGGGCATGGCGGCCTGCGCTGCCGGCGGAGCAGCCGCGGTTGTGGCCCGTACCATCTGCCCGCTTCCTCCGCCAACCTTGCCCGAGCCGCACTTTAGCGACGCCTACGGGCTGCGCGGATCGGCACTCAACATCGAACTATGGTCACCGCGTCCGGTCGAGCACTGGCTGGCAGTCGAGTACCCACGGGCCGCGGCGGCCGGCGTGCCGCTGATCGTCAGCCTGGGCTACACCGCCGAGCACGTGCGCCAACTGGCTCCGCTGGTGGCACCATTCGCCGATGCTGTTGAGCTGTCCACCCAGTTCCTGGCCGACGATGTACGGCTGATGGCCGAGGCGGTCGTTGCTGCGAAGGCTGCACTTACTGTGCCGGTGTGGGTCAAGCTGACAGCTTCGGGGCGGGATGTGGTGACCTGGGCGCGAGCAGCCAAAGACGCCGGAGCCGATGCCGTGGTTGCCATCGGCGCATTTGGCCCCTGCCTTGCCATCGATGCCGAGTGCGGTCGGGTGGCATTCTCCGCCACCGGCGGCTACGCCTGGATGAGTGGCGCCGCCATCAAGAACATTGCCCTGCGCTGTGTGTGGGATATCTCCCGTCAGGTGGGCATTCCGGTCATCGGCTGCGGGGGTGTGGCACGCGGGACAGACGTGGCGGAATACCTGATGGCCGGCGCCAGCGCCGTGCAGGTGGGTACGGCGGCAGTGCTGCATGGGCCGGCGCTGTTCGGCAAAATCAACCGGGAATTGAACACCTGGCTGGATACCCATAGCTTTGCCGCTGTCGGCGAATTGATCGGCTACACGCTACGCCGGATGCAGGGCCGCCGGGTACGTCATGATCATCTGCCGCCGCTTCTCGATGTTGATCGGTGTATCGGCTGCGAGATCTGCCCCACATCGTGCGTTTACGGCGCCCTGGAAATGGTGGGCGAGCGTCGCACGCCCGGCTACAAGGTACGGCTCATCGCAGACCGTTGCTGGGGCTGTGGCCTCTGCGCCACGCGTTGTCCCACGCGGGCGCTGGCGATCAAGGGAGTGAGTCTTATCCCATAAAGCCGGGTACTGCCCGGCTGGTGAAAAGGCGACCCCATAGGGTCGCCACGACGATAGGGAGAACGTGTATGCTACGCGGTGAACGGGTGATTGTTCGTCCCATGAAGGACGAGGATGTACCGATTCTCGCCGCTTGGACGGCCGATGTGGGCAAGACAACAGGAGACTACCAGCGCTATCAGCTTGAACACGGCCGGATGTTGACGACGCTGTATGCTCAGAACGGTTTAATCTCACGCGAGAGTGGCTTTCTCATCATCGAGCTGGCAGCCGAGCAGAAGCCGATCGGCTTCGTGCGTTACACCGCCGGCCACTTTCCAGACCCGGATATTGCCAATATTGACGTCGGTTACGGCATTGCCGAGCCGGAGTACCGCGGCAAGGGCTACGCCGGCGAAGCGCTGGCCCTGTTGCTGGATTATATTTTCGCCGCCTATCCGGTGGAGCGCGTGTCGGCCTACACCGACCCGCAGAATATTCCCTCACGGCGACTGCTTGAACGCCTCGGCTTCATCTGCGAGGGCACTATGCGTTCGGCCATCTTTCATCATGGCGACTGGCGCGATCTATGCATCTACGGCATTCTTCGCCGCGAGTGGGTAACGAGAAAGGGGTAGATAAAGTGCAAACCTGCAAGGAGATGGAATGAAGATCGCACGCACAATCTTCGATGCGATTGGCAACACGCCGCTTGTGCGGTTGAACAAGGTGACGGCGGGCGTCGAGCCGCAGATACTGGCCAAGCTGGAATATTATAACCCTACCGGCTCGCTCAAGGACCGCATCCTCTTCCGCATGGTGGAGAATGCCGAGCAGCGGGGCGAGCTTAAGCCGGGCATGACGATCATCGAGGGCACGACCGGCAACACCGGTATTGCCACCTCGATGGTTGCTGCCGTCAAAGGCTATCGCTGTGTCATCGTCATGCCCGAGGGGATGAGCATCGAGCGGCGCAAGATAGACCTGGCCTATGGCGCCGAACTGGTGCTCACGCCTGGCGCCGAAAGCGACGTTGACCTGGTCCTGCAGAAGGTGCAGGAGATCATGGACGCCGAGCCGGGCAAATACTGGAAGGTCGGCCAGTTCGAGAACCCGGACAATCCGCAGGCGCACTACCTGACAACCGGCCCCGAGATCTGGGATCAGACCGATGGTAGAGTAGATGCCGTTGTCCTCTCGCAAGGCACCGGCGGCACGATCACCGGCGTTGCCCGCTTCCTGCGCGAAAAGAAGCCGTCGGTCAGGGTCTATGCCGTTGAGCCCAGTGAGTGTCCGCTGCTCTCGCGCCGCCGATGGGGCATGCACAAGATCGAAGGCATCGGCGATGGCTTCATCCCGCCTGTGCTCGATGTCAGTCTCCTGGATGGCGTCGTGTTGACCACGTCGGATGAAGCGGTTGCCATGGCCCGGCGGCTGGCGCGCGAGGAAGGCATCTTCTGTGGCATTTCATCGGGCTGCAACGTGGCCGCCGCGCTCAAGGTAGCCCACCGCCACCCCGAGCTGGAGACAATCGTCACACTCATCAACGACAACGGCCTGCGCTATTTCTCCACAGAGTTGTGCGGTGAGCCCGTTCAGTTGCAATCACCTGAGCGCGACCATCCCATGGACGCGAACACACAAGCGCTACTAGATCGTTATCAGAGTACGTGGGAGATCATCGAGTAGAAAGCCGACTTGTCGCCGTCAGGTGCAATACCTGACCTGCTGGTTTTCGGAGGAGAGGGAAGCATGGACATCAAGTGGATTGGCTCGCCGTATTTCGGCTATCCCGATGGCACGCACGGGCGCAACGGCTACAAGCCCATCGCCGTCGTAATGCACATTGCCGAAGGCAGTCTCGCCGGTTGCGACGCCTGGTTCAACAGCCCGAACAACGCGGGAAGCTCCACGCAGTATGCCATCGGCAAGAACGGGGAGATTCATCAATACGTGCTCGAAGAAGATGCAGCCTGGGGCAATGGCCAGGTCAATAAGCCAACCTGGTCGCTCCTCATTCCCGGTGTCAATCCCAACCTGTATACGATCTCCATCGAGCACGAAGGGTTCACCGGGGAACCGTGGACAGAAGCCATGTTCCAGTCGGACGTCTGGCTGATCAAGCGCATCGCCGCTCAGTGGAACATTCCTTTGGACCGCGATCACATCATCGGCCACTATCAAATTGACAGCGTCAACCGGGCACGCTGCCCTGGAACGGGCTTGCCCTGGGATCGCCTGCTCGCCGAGCTCAACAAGCCGGGGACATTGGAGCAACAGATTCAGGAGCTACAGACGCAAGTAGCTGCCTTGCAGGCCAAGCTAACGAGTATTGGCCGCCTGGTGAAGACAGCCGACTCTGCCCAGGTCTACCTACTCAAGGCTGGCACCCTCTATCCCATCGCCAACGAGCTGACACTCGAGCGCCTGTATTCGCCGACGCTGGTTGAAACCGTGGCTCAAAGCGATATCGCCGGACTGCCCCAGGGGCCGCAGATCAACGTCCAGTAGGGCACAGGGTGGAGGGCCTCATGTTGCCGAACGTGTCTGAATACTATAAACCGGCGACAATGCAAGAGGCATTGCGCCTGCTCCGACGCAGGGGCGTGCCTACCGTGCCCCTGGCCGGCGGCACTCATCTGCTCACTCGCCGCGATCCCGGTGTGCAGGCTCTGGTTGACCTGAGCGGACTTGGTCTAAACTATATACGCCAGGGCGCTGATAACCTGGAGATCGGCGCCATGACGACGTTGCAGAGCCTGGCGACATCACCAGTGCTCACGGATGTCGCCGGTGGGCTGCTGGCGACTGCCGCCCACTGTACGGCGACGCGCACAATCCGCAATATGGCGACGATTGGCGGCAGCGTTGTGTCCGCTGGGCCGGCCACCGACATCGTTGTTGCCTTGTTGGTCCTCGATGCGTCCATACGGACGGCGACGGGCAAACGCTTCCGGCTACATGATTATCTGCAGAATGGCAGGTTGCAGCGGCAGCGCCATGTGTTCGTTGAGGTGCAGGTGCCGCTAACGACCGTGACATGGCGTTCGGCTTTCTGCCGGGTGGCGCGCCTGCCATCGGATGAGGCGATTGTCAACGTCGCCGCCGCCCTCCGCTACGAGAACGGCTTGTGCCAGGACGTTCATCTGGCTGCCGGAGGGGTGGGGACCGTGCCGGTGCGCCTGCCCGTCGCCGAGGGTCTGCTGCTTGGCACACCCCTGACGCAAGCAGACATCGAGCGGGCTATTTCCCTCCAGCAAAACGCCGTCGAGCCGCTGTCCGACATTCACGGCAGCGCCGAGTACCGGCGGGCGATGCTTGCTGTTTTGCTGCGACGGGCGGTGCAGCAGTGTGTGGACGGGAGGCAAGGATGAAAGACGTACGACGTGGTCGTCGGGCCCAAGAGGCATGTCGGATCGCCGAGATACTGCGTGGGGTCAACCCGCGGCGTATCATCCTTTTTGGCTCGCAGGCCACCGGTAGAGCCGGGCCGGAAAGCGATATTGACCTCGATGGACCTCTCCTTGGCCGAACTGTCTCTAGGGGAAGGATTCTTTTGCACCAACGTGCTTTCATTGCCAGCAAACAGCAGAGAAATCGTTGAAGGCCTACCTGTTTGCGCGGCAGCGAGAGCTTATTCGCACACATTCTCTGTTGCGCCTGTGTCAAGAGTGCGAGTCTTGGTGATTGGGCACTTCTTTGCGCGCCCTACAGGCATGCCAGTCTGCATACCCTCCCGCAGGTTAGCCAAACCTGCGGGAGGGTCATGAGCCTGCCGACGAAGGTCGGCATTGCTCCATTGTAGGTGCAACTTCAGTCGCCACATTCACCGGCGGGGGAGATTGATGCGATGAGGGTCAGTCTGGTCATAAATGGAGAAGCAAGGGGTGTCGAGATCAATGCAAGCGACCGCCTGCTCGACGTCCTGCGGCGCGAGGGCTATTTTGGCGTCAAGCATGGCTGCGATGACGGCACCTGCGGCGCCTGCGCCGTGCTCGTCAACGGCGTGCTCATGAACTCGTGCCTGCGCCTGGCTGCCCAGTGCGACGGCGCAACCATCATGACCATTGAGGGTCTTGGTACGCCCAAGAACCTGCACCCCTTGCAGAAGGCTTTCATTGATCACGGGGCCATCCAATGTGGCTATTGCACGCCCGGGCTGATCATGGCCGCCGCGGCGTTGCTGGCGCAAAATCCCCGGCCGACGGAGGCCGAGGTGCGCGATGCCCTGGCCGGGGTTCTCTGCCGCTGCACCGGCTATAAGAAGCCGGTCGAAGCAGTCCTGGCTGCTGCCGACGAGATGCGGCGCAGCCATCCTGGCTCACCAGCGCCGGCACCGGGAGAAGGCGGCGAGGCGGACCGCGCGCCCGGCGCTCCCTTCCCTGCCGGCTACGATGCCCGGCCTGCCAACGCCCCAGGCTCGCAAGCCGTTCGTACGGCCGTTGCCGAACAGGCGGCAATCGCCGCGCCGCTGCGCGTGGTGGGTAAACCCGAGCGCAAGGTGGACGGCGCAAAGCTGGCAAGCGGACGCCCCGCCTTCACCGACGACCTTGACCTGCGCGGCATGCTCTACGCCAAACTCCTGCTCAGCCCCCATGCCCACGCCCGCATCAAGAGTATTGACACCGGCAAAGCCCGCGCCCTGCCCGGCGTCCATGCTGTTCTGACCTATCAAGACATCCCGCGCGTCGTCTATACCACAGCCGGCCAGTCGTGGCCAGAGCCGGGGCCGCACGACCAGGTGAGCCTGGACTGCAAAGTGCGTTTCGTTGGCGACCGGGTGGCGGCGGTGGCCGCCGAATCGCCGCAGATCGCCGAGCAAGCAGTCGGGCTGATTGACGTCGAGTACGAGGTCTTGCCGGTCGTCCTTCATCCCGAAGATGCCATGCGGCCGGGCGCGCCTATCATCCACGATGAGCCGGACGCCTGGGGCATCTATGACGCCGGGCGCAACCTGGCCGCGCACATCGAGGCACAGGTTGGCGACGTGGAAAAGGGCTTTGCCGAGGCCGACCTGGTGGTGGAGAATGAATACCGCGTGCCCCAGGTGCAGCAAACGCCGCTGGAGCCACATGTCTGCATCACTTATTGGGATGAAGACGACCGGCTGGTGGTGCGCACGAGCACGCAGGTACCGTTCCATGTGCGGCGCATCATTGCCCCGCTGGTCGGCCTGCCGCCCAAGCGCGTCCGCGTGATCAAGCCGCGCATCGGTGGTGGCTTCGGCGTCAAGCAGGAAGTATTGATTGAGGACATTTGCGCCCACCTCACCATCAAAACCGGCCGTCCGGTGCGCCTGGAATACACACGCGAGGAAGAGTTCATTGCCAGCCGCTCGCGCCATCCCCAGATCATCCGCATGAAGACCGGCGTCAAGCACGATGGCACCATTGTCGCCAACGAGATGCGCCTTTTGGCCAACACCGGTGCCTATGGCGGGCATTCGTTGACCGTGCAGAGTAACACCGGTTCCAAGTCCCTACCACTCTATCGCTCGCCGAATGTGCGCTTTGTGGCCGATGTCGTGTACACCAATCTGCCGGTCGCCGGCGCATTTCGCGGCTATGGCGCGCCACAGGGGTTCTTTGCCCTGGAATCGCAAATGGATGAGGTTGCCCACGCCCTGGGTATGGACCCGCTGGAGTTCCGGCGACGCAACTGGCTGCGCGCCGGCGACGACAACCCGCTGTCGGTGGCGCTGGGTGAAGGCAGAGAAGGCTTCCCGCAGCACATTGTTACCTGCGGTCTGCCTGAATGCGTCACCAGGGGGGCTGCGGCCATCGAGTGGGACAAAAAGTGCGGCCAGCACGAGCGCGGGCCCACCAAACGCGGTGTCGGTGTGGCGCTGTCCATGCATGGGAGCGCCATTCCCGGTCTGGACATGGGCGCGGCCAGCATCAAGCTCAATGACGACGGCTCATTCAACGTGCTGGTCGGGGCAACCGATCTAGGCACCGGCTCCGATACCATTCTGGCACAGATCGCCGCCGAAGTACTGGGCGTGACGATGGACGACATCATCATCTACTCATCGGACACGGACATGACACCGTTCGATAAAGGCGCTTACGCCAGCTCCACGACGTTTATCTCCGGCGGCGCGGTGAAAAAGGCAGCCGAGGATGTTCGCCGACAGATCGTGGCCGTGGCTGCACAGATGCTCGAAGAAGATCCGGCTCGCCTGACCGTGCACGATCGGCGGGTATGGACACCATCGGGCCTCAGCGTGACCATCGAACAAGTTGCCCTGCAATCGCTGCATCGCAGCGACCAGCACCAGATCATGGCCACGGCCAGCCACATGTCGTATGAGTCGCCGCCGCCGTTCGCGGCTACCTTTGCCGAGGTGGAGGTGGACACGGAAACCGGCGAGGTACGCGTGCTAAAGCTGGTGGACGCCGTGGACGCCGGCACGATTATCAACCCGCTAACGGCCGAGGGACAGGTGGAGGGGGGCCTGACACAGGGGCTCGGTTACGCCACCAGCGAAGAAATGCTCTACGACGACAAAGGATCACTCCTGACGCGGGATTTCTCAGCCTACCGTATCTATACGGCAGTGGACATGCCACGGCTGTTGCCGATTCTGGTCGAAACGAACGAACCGTCGGGACCATTTGGGGCCAAGGCCATCGCCGAGATTCCCATTGACGGCGCGGCCCCGGCCATTGCCAATGCCGTCTTCGCCGCCACCGGTGTGCGCATCCGCCAGATACCGCTGACACCGGAGCGGGTGTGGCGAGCGCTGGTCACGGATCAAACATCGCACATTTGACCCTCCCGCAGGTTTAGGCAACCTACGGAAGGTATACGGAGAGGGGATGGGCAGTGATGAGCCGCCGAGACCGATTGCAGAAAACCTACTCCCGAAAGGGGAACGGAGGAGGGTGAGATGGCCTCGCTGAATCAGTGGAAAGCCGAGTTGGTCGCCTGGTACACCAATATCCAGCCCAATGCGGGCAAGGCGCGCGGCGTGCAAGTACGATTGCCGCGCCATGTGCCCGGCTGGATGCCGCAGGGGACATCAATTGATTTCAGCAGCAACCTGGGCAGTTTCCTGGCCGAAGAGGTCGGCCACCCCTGCACGGGCGTCAACAACTACATCCAGGGTGCCTTCACCAAATATGGCTGCTCCGGGCTGATGGACCCCACATCGCCCTACTACAATGCCTGGGTCGGCTGCTATGTCATCTTCGACGATGAGCACGTCACCCACTACGGATTCACGGATGACGGTTCACCAATCGTCGAGATCCTGGGCGCGGTGGCAAAGTCTGACCAACACATCGTGCTGACCGGGGCCGACTGCCCGCGCCCTTTCCGCTTTGAGATGCAGGATGTCCGTATCGGCCGCCTTCAAGCCGCGGACGGCGAGTGGGTGGAACTCCATTCGGAGATCGAGACCTGGTCGCCGTTCCATCAGGGGCGGCGACCCGGAGCAAGCAGCAAGTTCTATCTTTCCTTTGGCAGCCCACCGCCCGGCGTGCAGTTCGATGTTGATGAGTTCCACCCTATTACCTACATCGGCACGATGCTCGCCCGCTACGATCCCCGGCTGAAGGCAACCTTCTGCAAGTTCTGCAATTCGGCGCGCTGGACCGATCGCCACGGTACGATACACTCCACAGAGGAGATGATCGGCAGGCAACAGAGAGAGATGTTGCTGGTCACGGATTGCGAACACAGATAGCAGGGATTCGCTATGTCTACCCTACTTCTCAAGCATGCTCAACTTATCGTGACGATGGACCCCGCTCGCCGTCGTATTCCTGACGGCGGCATCTTTGCCCGCGCCGGCGTCATTGAGGCGATCGGCCCAACAGGCGAGCTGCCGGCGACCGCCGATCGCGTGATTGATGCGACCGGACTGCTTGTCATGCCGGGGTTGATCAACACGCACCACCATCTCTATCAGACCCTGACGCGGGGATTGCCCGCTGCGCAGGATGCCGGGCTCTTCGATTGGCTGGTCGCTCAGTACCCCGTGTGGGGGCGATTGACCGGCGAGGCGGTGTATACCAGCGCCCTGGTCGGCATGGCCGAGCTCCTGCTCACCGGCTGCACAACAACCAGCGACCATCTCTACCTCTTTCCCAACGACAGCCGACTGGACGACGAGATCAGGGCGGCGCACGAGCTCGGTATCCGTTTCCATCCCGGCCGCGGCAGCATGAGCCTTGGCCGATCGCAGGGCGGGCTGCCGCCCGACCACGTCGTGCAAGACGAGGAAGCCATCCTCAAAGACTGCCGGCGGGTTATTGAGCAGTTCCACGACCCGCGACGCTACTCAATGCTGCGCATTGTCTTGGCACCCTGTTCGCCCTTCTCGGTGACACCGCAGATCATGCGTGAGTGCGCCGCCCTGGCCCGTCAGTATGGCGTGCAGCTACACACCCACGTTGCCGAGACCAGAGACGAAGAGCAGTTCTGCATCGAGCGCTTTGGCGCGCGGCCGGTTGCCTACATGCAACAACTGGGCTGGCTGGGCCCCGATGTGTGGTGGGCCCATGTCGTGCATGTGAACGGCACTGAGATCCGCCTGCTGGCCGAGACGGGCACCGGCGTCGCCCATTGCCCCAGCTCGAACATGCGCCTGGGCTCCGGCATTGCCCCCATTTGCGAGATGCGCGCCGCGGGCGTGAAGGTGGGCCTGGCCGTTGACGGCAGCGCTTCCAACGATTCATCGAACATGATCGCCGAGGCACGCCAGGCGCTGCTCTTGCAACGGGTGGTCAAGGGCGCGGCTGCCTTCAAAGTCATGGATGCCCTGGAGATGGCGACACTCGGCGGCGCACGCGTGCTGGGGCGCGATGACATCGGCTACCTGGCACCAGGCATGGCCGCCGACTTCGTCGCTTTCGACCTGCGCGGCCTGGACTACAGCGCAGCCGCTGCCCACGATCCGGTCGGCGCATTGATCCTCTGCACGCCGCCCAAGGTCGCCTGGTCGGTCATCAACGGCAGGGTGGTTGTGGAAAAAGGAGAGATACCTGGTCTTGACGTTGAGCGGTTGCTGGCGCAGCAGAAGGAGATCGCCCGCAAGATGGTCGCAGGAGGGTGACCGGACACATCTGCGTGGCGAGTAAAGTTGCGCCGAGGCAGATGCCCCTCCCGCAGGTTACCCAAACCTGCGGGAGGGTATCGGCATGCCGATGCACCTGCTTCCAGGGTAAACGTGAACAGTTACCCACCCGCAAAGAAGTGCCCAATCAGCGGGGTGCCAGGAGCGTATCTCGCTGTGTGCGTCAACGTTATACATGCCGGGCAGGGCGCGCCAGGTTGTGGCGCGTACAACGCAGCGTGTTTGTGAGGAGGGAAGTCATCATGGCGCACAATGCAAGGGCCATCTCTGTCCTTCTCGTGGCGCTCCTCTGTCTGACCCTGCTGGCAGGAGCTGCTGCCGCCGGCACCACCGTGCCGATCAGCGGCCAGGCAACCACAAGCAGCCCCGCCTATCTTGTAGCCGTCAATGCCGGCGGCGGCAACTATACAGACAGCCGCGGCCTTGCCTTCTTGGCCGACCAACCCTACACCCCCGGCTCATGGGGTTACGTCGGCGGCCAGACGTTCACCACCACTGAAGCCATCGAAAACACCCCCGATCAGATCCTGTACCAGAGCGAGCGCTGGAACATGGACGCCTACCGCTTCGATGTCCCCACCGGTACCTATGATGTCGAGCTGTACTTTGCCGAGATCTATCCCTACACCTGCCCTGGGCGACGCGTCTTCGATGTGAATATTGAGGGTAGCACCGTCATCAGCGACCTGGACATCTTCGCCACGGTCGGGGCCTTTACACCTCTCGTTCGCTCCTTCACCGTCACCGTTGATGATGGTCGCCTGGACATCGAGTTTCCGCCCACGTTCCCGCCGGCCAAGGTGAGCGCCATTGTCGTACGCAGCCACCCCGCCGGAACACCGACGTTCACACCCACAGTAACCCAGACGCCCACCGCCACTGCTACCCGCACGCCGACCGCCACCAAAACACCACCGCCGGGCGGCTATCCCACGGCCACACCCCCGCCGGCGTATGATATTCGTGTCAACGCCGGCGGCCCGGCCTACCGCGACAGCCAGGGCTTCACCTGGGCAGCCGATCGGCCATACAGCGCCGGGTCATGGGGCTACATTGGCGGAACTCCTTTCAGTACAACCCATGAGATCAAGGGAACAGACGACCCACAACTCTATCAGACCAGCCGCAGCGGCCTCACTGCCTACCGCTTCGATGTGCCCGACGGCAGCTACCGCGTCGAGCTGCACTTCGCCGAGATTTACTCCCAGTCGTGCCCGACGTCTCGCCTCTTTGATGTGAGTGTGGGCGACACGACGGTCATTCACGGCCTGGATCTGGCTGCTGCCCCCGGTCGTTACCGTGCGCTCGTCATGGCTTTCGACACGGTGGTGACCGGAGGGCAACTCAGCATCATCTTCAGTGCCACCCTCGATGCCCCCACCGTCAATGCCGTCCGCGTCGAGTCGTTCGCCCGCGGGCCAACGCACACCCCCACAGCAACGCCCACGGTCACCAACACGCCCATCCCTCCTTACGACGTACGCGTCAACGCCGGCGGCGGGCAGTACATTGACCCCCAGGCCAACGTATGGCTGGCCGACAAAGCATACAGCGCGGGTAGTTGGGGCTACATAGGAGGCAGCACATACGCGACAGGCCAGCCGGTTGCCAACACCGACAAGGGCCCGCTGTATCAGGACGAGCGTTTCTGGTCGGGAAGCGGGGGATACAAGT
>Ga0272448_1002793_pt1 | contig 21434 bp, 12 predicted proteins | sample YNPCB0191_FD_202220 | JGI IMG/M metagenome (GOLD analysis project Ga0272448, IMG submission 202220) | Hot spring sediment microbial communities from Yellowstone National Park, WY, United States - YNP-CB-019-1 | ecosystem: Environmental > Aquatic > Thermal springs > Hot (42-90C) > Sediment... | reverse complement strand
GCCCCGGTCGAAGCCTTTCAGCAGACGCTTCGATTGGCCGATCAACTCGTCCAGGAAGATGCCAGCCGACTCATCACTTTCGGCATTCGACCGACCTATCCGGCGGAGACGTTCGGCTACATTGAGCGGGGCGAGCCGTTGCCGGGGTCAGAAGCTGATGTTCCTCCGACAGAAGCAGCCGACGGCGGGCGGCCGGCGGAGGATTCTGAAGGGACGATCCCAGGCGATTCCGGCCAAAAAACAAGTAGCAGGAGGTCAAAGGTTTACAGAGTACAAAAGTTCCACGAAAAGCCCCATGCCGCGGTGGCCCAACAGTATCTGGAGTCTGGACGGTTCTATTGGAACTCCGGCATGTTTGTCTGGAAGGCGCGGACGATTTTGGCGGAGCTGGAGCGGCATCAGCCGGCAATGTACAGCCATCTTGACCGGATCGCCCAGGCGGCCGATACACCCGTCTTTGATCAGGTGTTGCAGGAGGAGTTTTCGGCCATTCAGGGCCTTTCCATCGACTATGCGGTGATGGAACGTGCCGAGAACGTGTTGGTCGTCGAAGCGCCGTTTACCTGGGACGATGTGGGCAATTGGCGGGCGTTGGAGCGATGGATTTCGGCCGACCCGCAGGGCAACGTGCTGGCCGCCGAAAGGCCCCTCCTTTTGGACTCTGCCGGTTGTATCGTCCGTAGCACCGATCCGAAGCATTTGGTGGTAGCGGTCGGCCTACAGGACGTGCTGATCGTGGTTACGCCGGATGCCACCCTGGTGGCCGACAAACGCCGGGAAGAATCGCTCCGCAAAGTAACCCAAATCCTGGCCGAGCGCGGCTGGACAGAATATCTGTAAGATTCCGTTCGCTCGGCCTTGGCCGGGTAAAGTAGAATTAAGGAAGAAGCCTCCGTAGGATAGGGATCGGGCTGATGGGCGTTTTGCGGAAGACAACTCGGGTGTGGTGGATCGGTCCGGCGACGGGGTGTTTTTGGACGTTGCTGATGGGATCCGTATTTGCCCAGTCGGCACAGGATTTGACCAAGGCCGTCCAAGAGACCCGGGCCAAGTATGCCAAGGACTTGGCCGCCCTGGCCGATTGGGCTCAGAAGCAGGGCCTTTCGAAAGAGGCGCAACAAACCCGTTCGTGGGTTGCCCCCCAGGACCCCTGCAAACTGTACCTTGTGAAATTGCCGGAGGCGATCGGCCCGCCCAAAGTGCCGTCGGACGCGACGCCGCAGCAAGCCGAGTGGCATCAGCGGTTTTGGCAATTGCGTCGGGCGCAGGCTGCGGCGCTTTGGGAGCTGGCGCGTCGGGCGGTGCGGGCGGGCCGGGGATCCTTAGCGGTGGAACTGGTCCTGGAGGCGGCCCGGGAAGACCCCGATCATGAATCGGTCCGCCGCTTTCTGGGCTACCAGCCCTACCAGGGCGCCTGGCGAACCGATTATGAAGTGCGCAACCTCCGGGCCGGGCAGGTCTGGCATGAGCGGTTCGGCTGGCTGCCCAAATCCTATGTGCCCCGCTACGAAAAAGGGGAACGATTCTATCAAGGCCGATGGATATCTGCCGAAGAAGACGCCCGGGTTCATGCGGACATTTACCACGGCTGGGACGTCGAAACCGAACACTTCCTCATCCGCACCAACCACAGCCTGGAGGCGGGCGTGGCGCTGGGAGTGAAACTGGAACGGCTTTACCGGGTCTGGCGGCAGTTATTTTTCCGCTATTATGCGACGGAAGCCCAAATGGCCAGTTGGTTCGACCCACAGGCCCGCAGCCAATCGCTCCGCTTGCCGCAGCATAAGGTGGTCTATTTCCGGAATCGGCAAGAATATACGTCGGCGCTCCGAGAGGCTATCCCGCAGATCGACCAGACCATCGGCCTGTATTTTGCCGGCACCCGCCGTGGTTATTTTTTTGCCGGCGATGAGTTTGAGGACCGGACTCTCCTCCACGAGGCCACCCATCAACTGTTCTACGAGACCCGGCCCGTTTCGCCCCAGGCCGGTCGAGCGGCTAACTTCTGGATCCTCGAAGGGGTCGCCATGCTCATGGAAACCCTGCGAGAAGAAAACGATTTCCTGGTGCTGGGCGGATGGGACGACCAGCGCATCCAAGCGGCCCGGTACCGCCTGCTGGAAGAAAACTTTTACGTGCCGCTGGCCGAGTTCTGCACCTACGGCATGGAAAAACTTCAGTCCGACCCCCGCATTGCCACCCTCTACAGCCAGGCCGCAGGGCTAACCCATTTTCTGGTCTTCTTTGAGGGCGGCCGATACCGGGACGCTTTGATCGAGTATCTCAAAGCCGTCTATTCCGGCCGGGACGATCCGGGCACCCTGGCCCGGCTTACCCAAACCCCCTACAGCGAACTGGACCGCCAATACCGCATCTACATGCAGTCCAGCCTCCAACCGGCCAACAGCCCCAAACCCTAACCCATCGCCTTTTGGCATGTGCGTTAGTTTTGCATAGACTTTTGTATAGACATATAGCCCCATCTCAAGGGGCTTGGGCATGAAAGAGCAGAAAGCCGAGGCTGGGCAGATCGACCTTCAGACGTCCGTCGGCCATCGGCACTACGTCTTCCCTGAGCACATTTTTGGCCCGGAGCGGTTTGGGATGCCCCAGCCCGGCCAGGTTCAGTTCCACCTCGGCTTGCACCTGCTGGCCGGAGGTGTTGACCACCACGGCGGCCAGCCCCCGGCCAGGCCGATTGTAAAGGCTCACCTTAATTTCCGGCCGACTGGTTTTGATCCGGTTGTCTTCCGCCCAGTATGGGATCCAGTCGGCCTCATGACGACCCAGTTGGTCCCAGAGCTTCCAGATTTTGGAAAGTTCTTCCAGGTCCTTCATGCTACTGGGCCGGACCGGCACATCATGCAGCAGGGCCAGCGCCATGGTTTCCGATCGTTGGAACGGGCCGGAAGCGTAGTGAAGCAGTTCGGCCGGCACGCCCCAGTTCTTCCCCATGAATTCCGCCCGGAACGCATCCAGGGGCAAAATCTCCATGATCTGCTCGAACTTTTCGGGGCGTTTGAGGCTCTGGAGTTGTTCCCCGTCCCAATAGCTGGTGGCAAAGGCCAGGGTGGGGATCGTCATGCAGGTGGACTGATGAACATTGACTTGGCCGTCCGGCACATACTGCCGTACCAACGTGTAAATCCGCTTCATCATCGACCGGGTGGAAAAGATCGGATAGGTCGTGCCCACAGAGCCGTCCGGACGCTTGTAGCCGCAGCCATGCTTGGTGTTTCGGCATCCCCACGGATTGGCCGTCCCGTCCAAATACACGCCGCTGATCGGATATTCCTTTAAAAGTTTTTCCAGATGGGCGGCCAGAAAATCCTGCCACTTGCTCCGATAGCAGACGATATAGGCGGTTTGGTCGGGCTGGGGCTGGTACGTGCGTTTATAGCCCCCGGCCCGCGGGGCCACCAGACACTCCTCATGATAGGCCTCCCATTCCGGGGCGATGGTGCTCATCTCATAGCCCAGATAGAGTAGCAGTTGGATATTCCGCTTTTTGCAAGCTTCGGCCAATCGACGGAGTTCCGCCCCATGGGTGGTGGCCGGATAAGCCTGAATATCTGTCCAGTGTTCATGGAAACACATCGTGCGAACCCCGGCCTGCACGAGTCGGTCCAAAAACGCCTCGTCCACCTGGTAGCTGCCCATATGCACGGTGCGGAAATCCCAGGCGTCCGGCCGATCCGGTTTGACCGGCGTGGCCTGAAACCCAAATGTATATCGCACCGGCTCCGCCATCTTCCATGCCTCCGTGATCAGCAACACCCGAAACACCACCTGCCCACTTCGGCGGACGATCTGGATCGGCGGCACGCCCTTCGGATTGTAAAAATGCTCATCCGATTCGCTAAACCAGCTCAGACCCCGCCATTCATCCCCGAGCCAGAAAAATGGCTTAAATTCGCTCTTATATCCTTCGGCCGGCAAAGCACGAGAATTGTACGAACTGCCCCATCGGCCAGGATAAAAATGGAAGTATTTGGCATGTTCGGCCGGTATCGGCATTTCGAGCACCAACTCCTGGACCACCACGGGCCCCTGTTTGGGCCGAAGCTCCAGGTCGCACCGGATCATGCCGTCGTATTCCACGCGGATCGTGCCCTGGCATTCCAGATGGGCCGATTCGGCACGCCCGGTCAACTTGGCCGCCGAAGGCCGAGATTCCACCAGTCGGCACGGCCCGCCCGTCCACCGGAGCTCTTGGTCGGCTGCTTTGCCCCGAAGGCCGATTGGCCCGGCCAGGACCGGCTTCTGGCGCGTCTGGACCGCCGTGGGCAATGGCAAAGGCCCCTCGAACCGATACTCCCGGCCCCACACCTTAACCAGCCCGTCTGCCGCTTCCACCGGCGTCCACGGCGGTAACACCTGATCGCTTATGCCCGCCTGACTGCCCTCCCACCAGGGTTTGCCCGCCGGTTGCCCCTCCGCCGCCCCAACGCCAACCCTCCCCATCCCTGCTGCCCACAGCGACATACTGCCCACAACCAACCAAACTCCCCATGGCCTTCTCATGACGATCTCCTTCTGCACAAAAGACAATAAGAACATAAGAACACAGGAAAAATTTTTATACCTAGGCTGCATCCGGCGCCTTATCAGGACCTTTGCGCCCGGATGACCAAGGACCGGCGAAACTCCGGCAAACGGAGGCGGTTTTGCTCCGGCTTGAGGTCCTGCCAGGTGTTCGACCACGGGTCATAGGCCCGCCATCGGGCCGACTCCATCCACTCGGCCGACAGATTCAGGGTCAAAACGGCGGCCTGGACCGGCTGAGGCGGTCGGCCCTCGGCCAATTCCGTCTGCCAGGTGTTTTCTTTATCCCGGCACCAGGCCAGCCAGGTCTTTTGACCCGCCAGCACATACACCCGAACCCGGGGATGCTCTATCTGGAGGGGCTGAAACTTTTCGGCCGGTGGGTCGATCCCATCCACCGCCGCCGCAAACCGCCCAAAATGCCACCATAGGTTCATCCGATCCACATACACATCCCAGTGCCAGATATGTCCCGGCCCGGCTGCCCCGGCAAAAAACGGCGCAAACAAAACATCATGCAAAATGATGCCCGCCGTATCTTTTTGGTAGAGTTTCAGCGGGCCGGAATGCCGGGGTTCCACCCCCCCGCTTTCGGCCAGCAGGATCGGCTTAGGAATCCCAAACGCCCGAAGCTCACGGACCGCATCGGCCGCCAACACGTCCACCGGCCCATGACAAACCTCTAACCGGGCCCCCAGGTCCAAATACCGATGCACTTGGAGGACATCGTTGCCCGGCAAAGTGCAAAGCGGTCGATACATACGTTCCCTATACCCCGCATAGTCAAAACTGCCTACACTCTGCATGGCCAGGTTTTTGGGAAACAGCCGATGCAGCTCGGCTAACATCACCTCGCTCCAAGCCACCCAATCCCCGCCAGCAATGCAATTGATCTCGTTCCATAGCTCCCAGCCGAAAACGATCGGATCGTCGCCGTACCGCTTCTGATACCAGGCCAATTTGGCTTTGAATTGCTCGCGACAGCGGGGCGTGTCGAAGAAGTCGGCCGTTTTTTCGGCTGGGCCGCCCTGAGACACATGGTGAAGCCGTTTGGCAAAGTGCGGCTGAGGGCCGTCGCCGATATGCCGAAAGTGCTCTAAACAAAGTTTCAGTCGAATGCCGTGCTGTCGGGCCAGAGCCAACAACCGATCGATCCGTTTGGCCCGCTCCGGATCGTATTGGCCGCTCCGGCTGTGCTCCACATCAAACGTGGAACTGCTCAGCCAAATCCGGGCGAAATTGCCGCCGTTTTCTGCCAGCCGACGAAACCACCGTTCATAATCGGGCAGTTCCGGCTCCTGGGAAACGCCCAACCGTACACCGGTCGGCGACACGGCCAGATTCAGCCCAATCGGCACATACGGCCGTCCGTTGGAAAGCTCGAAATACCTTGGGTCCCGAGGACTGACCCGAACAAGAGCCTCCGTAGGCTTGTTTCCGACCGGCCCGGCTGCACCGGCCGGAGGGACGGCCTCAGCCGGTTGCTCTCCGGCCCGCACCGCTTCGCCCCAAACCATCGCCAATACCCCCCAAACTAGGACACTAAAAACCAGCACCCTACATGGCTTCATTGGAAAACTCCTTCAAAAAAGCAGGGGAGATCACCAGAGGTGTAGGAGGTAGGGTTCCTTATGCCCCATCCGAGGCAGAATGCTTATTCCGACGTGCCACAGAGCACCGTTCCAAGGAGGGCTTCCAATCGGGGTAAATTTTTCGGGTTGTAAGGTAGGCGATTTGCTAAGGTTGGGCAATTTACACAAGGAAGGTAATTGTGGAATTGGCAAAACGCCTTATCCAAGGGCCGTTTGCCCAGAGACGCAAAAAGGTTTTTCTTAACCGGCATTATCCTCCTTTCAGAACCCTTTGGCAACCATAGCAAAGCCAGGAGGGTAACGCCAGAATGGGTTTGGAACTGCTGGGCCGGATGGAAAAACGGGAAAAGGCCCCGATTGCTTTGCCATTCCGGGAAACCCGGCCGACGTTCGGAATCCCAACGGCCATTCTCATTTCGGGGGAGCCGGCTCAACCGGTTTTCTACCGCCCAGCGGCCGACATTCGGAATCCCAACGGGTATTCTCATGGCAATGGGCCTTGTCGGCGACAACTCCGGCAGAGCCCGGATGGCGTTCGGACTCCCTCTTGGGGTGGGGATTTTCCCTGATCGAAAAGAAAAACTGATGAACTGTGCAAAGTTTGACGAATATTCCTATCACGCAAACTTTGCGGAAAGAGTTGACCTTTGCGCAGCCGTTGGGTTTGTGCGCTGGCAAAATGGGCAAAATCCACACCGACCGGGGGAAATTCAAAAGGGTTGCCCTCTATGAAATGGGTTCCGTGGACGAAAAAGTCGGTTGTGGCCTGGCTGGGGGTTTTGGTAGGGACTTTGGTACTCGGAGGTCTTGTTTTCTATCTTATCCAAAAAGCCCAAGCTGCCGAGTTTAAAGCCTACAGTCTCTCCCACGTCCAGGCAGGCCAGATTCAAAGCACCCTCCAGGCGATCCTGCCCGAAGGAACGGAGCTGCTGGTCGATAGCCAAAAGAATCGGATTCTGATTAGCGGGTCAGCCCAGGCGCACCAGATTGCCCAACAGGCGATTGCCTCGTTAGACCGGCCTCCGGCCCCGCCGCCTGCCAAAAAAGAGGGCCAGTCCGGCCCCCCTCAAGCCGCCCAGCCGGTTATGGCCGCGTATTCCTGCCCTGCGGGGGCTGCCGAAACCACAGCCCAGCAACTTCGCTCTCAATGGCACGGGCACTCGGAGGTTCGGATTGTGGCCGATCCTCGGACCTTCCAAGTTTTGGTCCTGGCCCCACCGGAAATCCAGCGGCAGATTGCCGCCCAATTAGGCCAATCCAGCATGGGGGGTTCTACCGCCGGGACGGCCTCAACCAAACCAACCGGGATGCCCCAAGCAACCACCCAAACTTCTCAAACTACCCAAACTCCCCAAACTATTCAAACTTCTCAAACATCCCAAACTTCCGGTTCCGTTCCTTTGAAAACTTCCACCTCGGAAACTCCCACACCCACCTCCCAACAAGCGGATTCGGGGCCATCTTCCCCCCAACCGAGCAGTCCAATTCCCTCCTCAGGTACTTCAGGAACCGGCGGCCGCCAGACGCAAACCGTTCAACTCTGGCAGACCCATGCCCCGGCCCTGGAAGCCTCGTTGGTGGAAATGTTGGGCAAACGGATGCAGTCGATAGGTTCGGGGCAGTATCGGCTTCTTGTTTCTGGGGGCCGGGAACTGACGCTTCGTTTTGATGCCCAAACCGATCGTATTGTGGTTCAAGGAACCCCCTCGGCGGTGGAGGCTTCAGTCCGCTTGTTATATGCCCTGGATACGCCCGCAGATGCTAGCGGAATGCGGACCCATGTGATGCCGTTGTCCTCGGCATCGTCGGAGCATTTTCAACGGGCGGTTCGGGCCATCCAGACAAGCCAAAAATTGCCTGTTGCCGACCGAAATGCCTCGAATGGCGAAAATGGGCAAAATGAACAGCCTGGGGAAAACGAAAAAAATAGAAATACCGATTCGGCGAGTTCCAATCCATTCCGGCTGGCTCAAGCAGGAGTATCTGGGGGGGCCGCACCTGGAGGGGGTACTCCTGCTGGGCCAGGACCGGCCGGTCCAGCCGGTGCACCTGCCGGCTCGCCTCCGCCGACTCTGCCTGCCGGCGCTGCGCCGCCGGCCGGTCCAGCCGGTCCTCTGCTTCCCGGTGGTGCAGCATCCCCGACTCCCGGGGCTGCCGCCGGCCAGCCCGGCGCCGAGCCTGCCCAGCCCGGCCAAGAGGCAGCCGAAAAACCCGCCGTCATGGGCCCCGTTCAGGTCCAACTTCTGGAGGGGTTGGATGTGCTGGTCATCCGGGGCTTACGCCGGGATGTGGAACAGGTCTTGTCGGTTATCCAGCAGATAGAAGAGCTGGCTCGGGTTACCGAACCGGTCATTGAAATTTATTCGCTCCGGTATGTGGATTGTGAGGCGGTGGCCACGCTGGTCCAGCAACTGTACACGGCCATTTATGAGCCTCGGCAGGGCATTGTCAGTGTCACTGCGTTGGTCAAACCGAACGCCCTGCTTCTGATCGGTCCGCGGGGCAATGTGGATAAGGTGCTGAATTTGGTGCGGAAGTTGGACAAGCCGGTGCCGCCGGAGACGCAGTTTCGGGTGTTTCGGCTCAAACATGCCCCGGCGGAGACGGTGCAGGCGCAGATTCAGGGGTTTTACAGTCAGCGGGGCGGGCTGGGTGTACGGGTGATTGTCACGTCGGATTTTCGGTCGAATTCTTTGGTGGTGATGGCCCGGCCGAGGGACATGGTGGAAATTGCCGCCCTGATCGAGCGGCTGGACACCGACACGAGCGAAGCGGAGCATGAGATTCGGGTTTTTAAGCTTCAGAACACGTTGGCTGAGGATTTGGCCCCGATCATTCAGGCGGCCATTGGGGCCGGGTTGGGGCCGACACGGGCACCGGGGCAGGCGGCTCAGCCCGCTGGCCAACCGGCCGCGGCCGGCCAAGCCGCTGAAACAAAATCCACCATCCTCAGTTTTGTTACCGTGGATGCCCAGGGAAGGCGTCTGTTGAAATCGGGTATTTTGACCGGCGTGCGCGTAGCGGCCGATGCTCGGTCCAATTCGCTGGTGGTTTCAGCGCCCTCGCAGAACATGCCGCTTTTGGAAGCGCTGATCAAACAGTTGGACGTGTTGCCGGCCGCAGAGGCACAGATCAAAGTCTTTACCATTGTCAATGGCGATGCCAGCAGTTTGGCGGAGATGCTCCAGGCCCTGTTTGCCACCCAGGCGGGCGGAGCGGCGGCGGGCGGGGTGCAACTGCAAACCGTGGCCGTCCAGGGCGAAAGCTCGATTGTGCCGCTGCGGTTTGCCGTGGATGTCCGGACCAACAGCATCATCGCCGTGGGCACGCCCGGTTTTCTCACGGTGGTGGAGGCCATTCTGCTCCGGTTGGACGAAGCGGATGTGCGGGCGCGGAAGAGCCTGGTCTATCGGCTTCGGAACGCTCCGGCCTCCGACGTGGCTAACGCCCTGAATGAGTTTCTGCGGAGCGAACGTCAGGTACAACAGGTCGCCCCCGGGCTGGTCAGCGCCTTTGAACAGATCGAGCGGGAAGTGGTCGTCGTGCCGGAGATCGTCAGCAACAGCCTGATCGTCAGCGCCACCCCGCGGTTTTACGACGAAATCGTTCGGCTCATCGAGGACCTAGACAAACGTCCGCCCATGGTGCTTATCCAGGTGCTGATTGCCGAGGTCACGCTGAATAATGTGGATGAATTCGGTGTGGAGTTGGGCCTGCAGGATTCGATCCTGTTTGACCGGAGTATTTTGAATAATATAGTTACCCGTTCGATCACCACCACGTTGCCCAACGGCACGCAAACGACCACCCAGGAGATCATTAGCGCTAATATCGAGCCGGGGTTCAATTTCAATAATCAGCCGTTGGGCAATAGCGGAGCCAGTAAAGCCACGGAACATGCCGACGTGATCGGCACGCAGGGCCTGAGCCATTTCGGCCTGGGTCGAACCAACAGCGAGTTGGGGTTCGGCGGCCTGGTGCTGTCGGCCTCCAGCGAAAGCGTCAGCATTTTGCTGCGGGCGTTAAAAGACAGCCGACGGATGGACATCCTGGCCCGGCCGCAACTGATGACCCTGGACAATCAACCCGCTTTCATTCAGGTGGGCCAAGAAGTGCCGACCATCCGGGGTGTAACCATCAGCCAAACCGGCCAGGTGAATAACGTGGATTATGCCAGCGTGGGCTTGATCCTGGGGGTAACGCCTCGGATCAGCCCGGACGGCCTGGTCGTGATGGAAATCGACGCCGTCAAAAGCGAAGTCGGGCCGGAAGCCGAGGGCATTCCGATCTCCATTTCGGCGACTGGCGAAATCATCCGATCGCCTCGGATCAACACCACCCGGGCGCAAACGACCGTCAGCGCCCTGAACGCCCAGACGATTGTCCTGGGCGGACTGATCACACGGACCTCGTCGAAGATCCATCGCCGGGTGCCGGTGCTTTCGGATATTCCGGTGGTGGGTAATTTGTTCCGGTACGATAATGTAACCGCCAAGCGGACGGAACTTTTAATCATCATGACACCCCATATCGTCAACAACGAGCAGGATGCCGACCGAGTTCGTCAGATGGAGGCGGCCCGGATGAGTTGGTGCCTGGGCGATGTGGTGAAAATCCACGGCGAGGCCGGCCTGCGTGGTCGAGGCGACGACTGGAGCGACGACGAAGTCGCCACGGTGTATCCAGACCTGTATCCAACGGCGGATCGACTACCGCCCTGCCGAGCCCGATTGCGCCAACGGGCCGAACGATGGCATTTCCCTCAAAACCGGCTGGAACCCCGACGAGATTTGGCGCCCATGAATTCGGCCTGTGAAGGGCCGGGGTGTCGGCCTGTGCCGTTGGTTCGGGTACCGGCTGGCGCGGAGGCGCCTGTGTTTCCACGTCTTCCTGAAGCCGAGCCAGATCAGGCGCAACCTATTCCGGCCCCGGGCGGGCCGTCGTCTAAGGAAGTTTTCCCTCCAGAAGCCATTCCCACGCCGCCGCCGGAACCGATGTCCGCCGCTCCTCAGGGGGAACAAGAGGGCTTTTCCGCCTCGGCGACAGACTTCCTGCCGCAGGAAAAGGGCGGCCAACGGCCTTGGGAAAAACTCCGGACGCGTTTGGCCCGAAAGCCTCCGCCGGGTCCCCCGGCGCCCCAGCCGGAGGGAACTGTAGTGATCGAAAAACCGCTTTCCCCACCGCAGTAGTTTCCCGCCGGAACGGCCGCTTGATGAGTCCGCAGGAAAGAAGGCGGGAAGAAGGGTTGTTTCTCGTAGGAGTCGGCTTTCCCAAAATGAGGTGCTACAAGGTGCAAACCATGAAATACCGAGTAATGTTTACTTTGGGACTGTGGATGGCGATGGCTAGTCCAGGCTGGGCGGAGTGGTTGGATTTCGATTTGCGCCGGGACATTCCCTGGCGGATTGGCGATGTGGGGTCCTCCAAAACGCCCACCAAAATAGTCGCGGTGTGGACGGATGCAGTCTTGCACCAGGCGGGTAAACCGGCCACCCGGGGCTTTGGCGGCCGACTGATGTTCTACGGGCCGGATGAAAACACCCCGATCAAAGTGGCCGGGACTTTGATTGTCTATGCGTTTGACGAAGAAGGTCGATCGCCTACCGATGTCAAGCCGGACCGTAAATACGTGTTTCCGCCGGAGCAGTTCGCCCGGCATTACAGCAAATCCAAACTGGGGCCTTCGTACAGTGTCTGGATACCCTGGGATGAAGTGGGCGGACCACGGAAGGAAATCAGCCTGATCGCCCGGTTTATCCCGAAAAACGGGGGGGCGGCCATTGTCAGCGGCCAATCGCGGCAAAATTTGCCCGGATTGCCGACTGCAGAAGCCCCGACCTATTCAGGTGTCCAACCGGCTGCATCCCCATCGGCCCAATACGCGGCCAGGAGCAATCCTAGGCAAACCGGCCCCACCGCTTGGACGCCGGCCGGCGGCCAAACACCCGCGGAGCGGTTCTCCTCTCCCACCGAAAGTCCAGAAGGACGCCTCCAACCGGGGCGTGCTCCCACAACCGGGCTTTCGTTTCCCTCCACTTCCCGGCAAACGTCCTTCTACCAAGACGACACGCCGCCGCAGTCCTCCAATCCGTTGCGTCCGACTAGTTATGAAGAATCCACGCCGTCCGAGGGAGACGCAGCGGCCCATGCCCCCAATACCCCAAACCGGCCTCGCATGAAGACGACCACCATTCCGGTTCCCGCGCCGTGGCTTCGACCGGCAGGGGCAACAGGTTCTTCTTCGTCTCGTCTTCCGCACCGAGGGGCAGAAAGCTGGGAGGACCAACAACAGACGATAGAACCAGGCGATTCCACCCAACCGCAATGGACGAATTTCCCAACCAGCGGATCCCGTACCGCCGCCGGCAAAGACCAGCCTGGATACCCGACGCCTCCGGCAGCCCAAGGAACAAATGTTACGGGCTTTTCGCCGCCCCCGAACCAGACGCCTCGGAGCTGGCCTTCCCAGCGACCTGTAACTCGTTCCGGACCGCTCGGACCCCAGGCTCCAACAACATCCATTGCTCCGCAAGCTCGCGATCGTGCGGCGTTGCCACCACTCCCCTAAGAATGGCCGTACCGTCGGCCAGCGAAACTTCAATGGGCTGGATCGTTTGAATCCGTTTACTTTGGCCGATCTTCGTGGTCAGGGTGTCGCTAAGTACTTCGGGCGCCGAAGCGGCAGGAGGTTCAAACCCCAGCTCGACGGCGACGGCCAATTGTTCTCCGCTTCGGCCGCCGCGGGCGCCTCGACCTGTGCCGCCGGGTTGGGCGCCGGGTTGATTGCCCCGGTTTCGGCCCTGACCGGAAATGGCCCGGGCATTGAAATTTTGATTGCTTCTGGTGTTGGTCCCGGCCCCTAAACTGCCTAAAATGCCGCTCACATCTGCCGTGTCGGCCCCGACGAATTGGCCTGGCTGCCGATTGCCGCGCACAAATCGCTCCGTCGAACCCGTTTGAAGCCCGCTCATCCCCGTCCCCGTGCTCGAGCGACCGAAACTACTGCTTCTGCCCAGCCCACTGCTGCCGGTGCGTCCGAAACTGGAACTGCCCAATCCGCTTCCCGAAAGGCTGGAACTGCCCAAACTGGACCCGCTAAAGGTCCGGTTCCCTGCCGTAGGGAACCCCCCCAGCGTTCGGCTGCCGAACATGCTCTGTTGAGTCGTTGATTGCAATTGCCCCCAGGCCAACTCTTGGATGCCTAAGACCGCCCCTACTGCCGCCAGGACCACGGTTACTTTTTGGAACATGGCTGCTGTCTCCTTCAAAAAGCCCCCTTTGCTCTCCCTACCCCCATTTTAGGATAACTTTCCCCAAAAGCACCCTCCGGGCATTGGAAGAGCATTCTTCGTAGATAACGCCGTCTGTCCGACGGTACGTATGTTAGTCTATGGGTATCCAAGCCAGTCTAACAAACTGGGTTATGCCACAGTCGCTGCTTTAAGTTCTATCGGGTAAATGGGAAAGATTTTAGATTTTGGTGGTCTTGCAGGGAAAACTCTCTCGATGCCTCGCTGTTTTGACCGGAATTATCTTTTTATTTTATTTAATTTGTTTACATTGCCCATTTTTCCTTCTCTCTGCAAACCGCCTGCCTCCTACCCTTGGGATTTAACCCCACCCGAATCAGGGAGTTCCTTTATATTTTGGTAACATTTTAGCCGAATGGAGGAACTCTATTCCGCTTCTTGGCATCGCTGGAGAAGGGGCCACTTTATTGTCACTGCCGCGAAAGCGGCCGTCCAGAAAGTAAAAAAACCACGCGGAACTGGATTCCTGCTTTCGCAGGAATGCCACATCGGCCCGCTCCATTCGGCTAAGAGCCTATCCCAAAATCGGGCTTGGCGCAAGGTGGGTTCGATTTATCCTGCCCCCGGAAACCTACTTGTATAGAGGGATCGGACAGGGGGACGGCATTTTGGGATAGGCTCTAATTTGACTGTATCTACCCGGCCAAGCCCCCACAACTTGTAGGGGGTAAGAATCGGCTCAAACCCAACCGATTGTGGTTATTACTTCCGGTAGATCCAGTCAAGCTAAAGTGTTCCATATTTTGAAAAAATCGGTCTGCCGGAGAAACAACATGGCCCCTTTCTTTCGTACCAGAGGGGGGAACCCAACAGGGGGGGCGGAGTCCGTGCAAGCGCCCCGCGGCGTCCGTCTCAATGAGATGCCGTTTGCGAGGAAGCTGCTGAGGGCAATACGGCGGGCAGTTCCAAAGTAAAGCAACTTCCCTGGCCTGGTTCGGTTTGGACATAAATTCGTCCACCGTGTTCTAGAAGGATTTTTTGACTCACCGGCAATCCCAGTCCCGTGCCGCGGGCCCCCTTGGTCGAAACAAAGGGGCGGAACAGGTTTCCTATTTCTTCTGGCGGGATTCCCGGCCCATTGTCCCGGACATGAACGCGGGCATAACTGCCGTCGTACTGGGTCTGGATTTCTACTTTGCCGCCCTCGGCCCGTTCACCGAGGGCGTCCAGGGCATTGGTTGCCACGTTGAGCACGGCGTGGTGGATGCCTTCTGGATCGAAGACCATCTCAGGCATCGTTTCCGCCAACTGGACATGGATTTCTACATGCATCTCGGCGGCCCGGGGTTGCAGCAGTTCCACTACATCGCTGACCACCCGGTTCAGGTTGGCCGGTCGAAGGTCCGGCTCTCGTTCCTTGCTGAAGGTGAGCATATCCATGACCAGGGCGGAGATTTTGCCCTGGTTTTTTTCCACGATGTTCCAGCCGCGGCGAATAATCGCTTCGTCGTGTTCGGTCAGGCCCATTTCAATCAGATAGCTTCCGCCTCGGATGCCTTGCAGGATGTTTTTAATATGATGCGAAAGCACGGCGATGGTCTGTCCGATGGCGGCCAATCGCTCCGCCTGCACCATAGCCGAATAATACCGGGTGTCTTCCACGGCCAAGGCAGCCTGGTGCCCGATGGCGATCATCAACTTCAGATGATCTTCTTTAAATTTGGTCTCTTGCCCGGTCTGTAAAATCTGCTGCGGGCTGATGGTGGTATCTACATACAGCACGCCCACAATGTCGTACCGGCCTTGCATAGGAACACAGATGGCCTCGCGCACGCCGGCCTGCAAGATGCTGGCGGCCGGGTCCCAGCGGCGGTCCTGGCTGGCGTCGCTGGTAAGCACCCCTTCCCGCCGGTTCATGACATAATCGAGGATAGTTCGGCTGATGGTGATCTTCTCATCCGGTCGCGCCCTTTGCCGAGTCCGACGCACTTTCGGCGTCAACGTTTTCGTCTCCGGATCGACCAGCATGATGCAGCCGCGGTCCGCCTCGATCCATTCGAAAATCAGGTCCATGATGCGTTGGAGGAGTTGGTCGATATCCAGGGTTCGGCTGACGGCCAGGGCGGTCCGATACATGACCTGCAAGTTGCTTCGGGCACGGGCCAACCAGGAATCCGGCGGCAGCACCGCCGCGGGATCCAGGAGTCGACTCCCTTCTTCTTGCGCAATGGTCTGAACAATATGGGAAGGTTCTTCCGCCGGTAATGGGGCGCTGATATCGACCGTAAAAGCAGCATCCTCCCCCGCTTCCACCGTGAGCCCCGTGTAAAGAAGCACGGTCCGACCGATTTGGATATGGTCCCCGGTGGCTAATTCGGCCTGCGTGATCCGCCGACCATTCACATACGTCCCGTTCGAGCTGCCCAGATCCAGCAGCAGATGCCGATGCTCCTGGAACCGAATCTCCGCATGATGCCGGGAAACTTCGCTATCGTGAACCAAAATCGCATTGGCCGGGTCCCGCCCAATGCCCATCCGCTCCTCGGTTAACTCGAACCGAGTCCCTTGATCGTTTCCACGAATCACAAACAGCGAAGCCACTCCTGGCTCTCCCCTGCCAAAACCTCTCCAGGGGAGATCAGCCGGGACGGCATTATCCGGATGGACGGCCCGCCTCAGACTTCCCCTGGACCAATTCTTCGATTTTACGAATCAACGGGGCGTAATGATAGGGTTTCGGGAAAAACTCCCCACGAAACATTCTATCCGCACGCCGCACGCTGCCCAGCACCACCAGGGGGGTTTGGCTTTCCTGCATCTTTTGAGCAAAAGGACGGCAAAGTTGATCCGCAGAGGTTCCCTCAACCTGCAAGTCGAGGATAATCACGTCGGGTTGCTGCGTTTGGGCCAACTGAAGGGCCTCCTCAGGCTCCCCCGCCCACAGGGTCTCCATGCCCCTTCGTTGTAAAACTGTCCCTAAGACCTCCCGTGTTTCTTCCCCTGCATCCACAATCAATACGCTTGGCTTCCGTTCCAAGACATTCCTCCTTTTTAGGGGGCAGAATGGTCCTCAGATGATCCATACCCCCCTATTGGCTGATTAGTTTCAATTTTTCCTAAATTGAATATTTTGTGTATTTTAAGCCGCGCTTGCTCCCCTCTGTCGGAAATTCTCATCCCAAGCAAAATCTTCCCCTAGAGGGCCAAAGAATAACGGCCTTTCCCCTTCGTGTCAAAGCGAATTTTGGTCTTGCTTAATCCGAAAAGCCCTTCTACCGCTGTAACATGTTAGCCGCATGGAGGGGCACGCCTGTCGTGCCCGTCCAGGGGCGATCCAAGGCAGATACCGCCAAACCATCGGACCTCCGAAGCAGGTCCCTCCAAGGGCATCTTCATTCGGCTAAATGTTACCTACCGCTTTGTCCTATCCCCCACCCAAGAAGGCTCCATGAGTGTAGGACCTAGTTCCAACTCGCTGCCCAAAGAATAAAGGTCCCAGTTAATGCCATCTTAAGGTGGATTAAGACCACCTTTAAGTAGAAGTCTTTCCTTGACTCCTCCCGACAGAAACAACCCCCCCAAAAATAGCAAAACACAGCGGATGCCAGTTTTTCCACAGACCCTACCCATGATCTGAATGTCCAACCCACCGAAGGCCTTGAATCTTGGGATATTGTCAGAAAATGCAAAATTACGGGAAATCTCGCATTTTCAGGCTGCCCGCTGGCTGATCCGCTTGACTCTGTTATGCAGAGATCAATCCCCCAAGCGGCCCCCATCGTCTTTTGAAAAGGGAGTGTTTCCCCCCTCCTTGCTTTTTTCGAAGAAAGAAATAGACTAAGATATTTTCTATCTAGCTTGACTGTATCTACTGGAAGTAATTACCACAATCTGTTGGGTTGGAGCCGATTCTTACCCCCTACAAGTTGTGGGGGCTTGGCCGGGTAGATACAGTCAAACTAGAAAGCCGGGTTTTTCAGGCCAAAGGGGATTCGGCTTCCCACTGGTTTGGCCTAGCTCCAGCAGCCGAGGGGCTGTAGCTCAGCAGGTAGAGCAACGGACTTTTAATCCGTAGGTCTCGGGTTCGAATCCCGACAGCCTCACTGGATAATTTTATGCTTTGACTGTATCCACCCGGCTAGGCCTCTACGTCTTGTAGTGGCTAAAAATCGCTCGGACTCCACAAATGGTGGCAATGACAGTCATCATACTATTCTGAGGGAATCCGAAAAATTGTAACATTTTAGCCAAGTGGAGGAGTCCGCTGTGTCATTCCTGCGCAAGCAGCAGTCCAGGCTCATTCCCGCGCAGGTGGGAACCCAGGCCATAGGGAGTTTTACTACTCTTTCTGGATTCCTGCTTACGCAGGAATGACACTTTCTGGATTGCCGCTTTCGGAGGGGTGACAATAGAGAGCCCCTCACCCGGCTTCGCTTTGCTCCGCCGGCCTCTCGACGGGCAGGGGAAAGGCCAGATGCTTCATTCGGCTAACTTGACTGGATCCACCGGAAGTAACTGCCACAATCTATGGGGTCCAAGTCGATTTTTCCCTACAAGTTGTGGGGGCTTGGCCGGGTAGATACAGTCAAGCTAAAGTGTTACCCTACTTCACGGGTTTTATTTGTGGTAGAAAAGCCTCTGGGGGTGGAAGAGACGGTAGTTTTTGAACCTTTGGGGAACCTCCGTGGAGAAGGTCAGAAGATGAAGGAGTATCGGGTCGGCATTCTTGGATTTGGGATGATAGGGAAGGTCCATGCGTATGGGTATGCGGCGTTACCGTTTCTGAGCGAGCCGGCGCCGCTGCGTGCTCGGATTGTACGGGTGGCCACCAGCCGACCGGACACAGCCCAGCAAGCGGCCCAGGTGCTGGGGTGCGAAGGGGTTACCGACCCTCGGCGGATTACGGAAGCGGAGGATATTGATATTGTTCATATATGTACGCCGAACCACCTGCACGGGGAGGCGATTCTGTCGGCCATGGCGCATGGTAAACACATCTATTGCGACAAGCCGCTGGTGGCCCGGTGGGCCGAGGCCCAGCAAATTTTGGCCGCTCTGCCTCGGTATCGGGGCATCAGCCAGATGACCTTCCATAACCGATTTTTCCCGGCCACGCTGCGGGCCAAACAGTTAGTCGAAGAAGGCCGACTGGGTCGGGTATTGCAGTTTCGGGCGTTGTACCTGCATAGCGGCAGCGCCCGGCCAGAAACCCCGCTCCGCTGGAAACTGTCGGCCGAGGCGGGCGGCGGCGTGGTGGCTGATCTGGCGTCGCATCTATTGGACCTGGTCTGGCATCTGCTGGGCGATTTTCAGCAGGTCTGGACGCATAGCCAGATTGCTTTTCCCTTCCGACCTGCCGCCGAGAATCCTCAACGCCGCGTGCCTGTGGAGGCAGAAGAGGCGGTTTGGATTCTGGCCCGGATGCAAAACGGCGCCGAAGGCCTGATCGAGGCATCCAAATTGGCTACCGGCGCAGAAGATGAGCTTCGGCTAGAAGTACACGGCACAGAGGGAGCCATCCGGTTTTCCCTGATGGACCCGCACCATCTGGGCTTTTACGACGCCCGGAGTCCGGAACATCCCTGCGGCGGACAGCGTGGCTGGCTGCTGATCGATGCGGGACATCGGTATCCGGCCCCGGCCACAGAGTTTCCCGCTCGGAAAGCGGTCATTGGGTGGACCCGGGCGCATGGAGAATGTTTGGCCCATTTTTTGCGAGGAGTGGCCAGCGGCCAGCCGGTCCAACCCGATTTATTCCAGGGCGTGTATGTGCAGCACCTGATCGACCGGGTGCAGCAATCGGCCCGCACCGGCCAATGGACGCCTGTTATCCCACGTGAGACGTTGGCAGATTTCCCACCCCCCGACCAAGGCAAAGAATGATGGGGAGGCAGCGATCTTTCGGCCCGCCTGGGGGAACACCTTCTGCTAGAGGCTGTCCCAAAAATCCATTTTTAGCCAGGATGCACGACCAACGGGCGGCCCCCAGACTGCCAAAAACCTTTATTTTGACTGTATCTACCCGGCCAAGCCCCCACAACTTGTGGGGGGGAAGAATCGGCTCAAACCCAACAGATTGTGGTAATTACTTCCGGTAGATACAGTCAAGTTCAAGTTATAAAACGGGCACTTCGGTAAACCTGAAGGGTTTGGAAACGGTCTGGACCGCCGCCCGAGTACCCATTTCGTGACAGCCTCTAAGAAAACGGCATTGGGGTTAGTCAGAACGGTTTGCAGAAGGATCGGGGCCGCCTCTGGGCTACCCATTTCGTGACAGCCTCTTAGGACACGGGAGCGGCTTTGCCCCCGGCCAAGCTCGTCCCCCTGGGCGGCAGAGGCAAGTGGGTATTTCTTCTTCCCTCCAGGCCCCATCGCTTCTCAGCCAAGGCGGAGGCGCTGCTTCCTTCGGCTGAAGTGTGTTCCAGCTAATTGAGGGCTGTCGAACGATCTTTGGAGGAGATGGGCCGGTAGAGGCTGTCGCGCTGAACGGGCTGGCGGCCGGCCTGCCGGATCAGGCGGCAGATTTCTTCCACGGGAAGGCCCTGGGGAGCGGTAGAACCAGCTTCGTGATGGATCCGCTCTTGCCGGACGGTTCCCTCAAAGTCATTCGCGCCGTAGGCCAAGGCGGTCTGGGCCACCCCGACACCTAAGGAAACCCAATAGGCTTTCAGATGGGGAATATTGTCCAGCATGAGTCGGCTGACGGCCATCACCCGCAGATCGTCCAGTCCGGTCGGGCCGGGCAGATGCGAAAACCGAGTCTGCGCCGGGTGAAACGCCAACGGCACAAACGCCAAAAAACCGCCCGTTTCGTCCTGAAGCTGACGAAGCCGGAGCAGATGGTCGATCCGATCGGCTGGTGTTTCCCGATGGCCATACAGCATGGTGGCATTGGACCGGAGTCCCAGCCGATGGGCTTCCCGATGGACCTGGAGCCAGACGTCGGCGGAGATTTTTTTGGGCGTAATCTGCTGGCGGACCTGAGGAGCAAAGATTTCGGCCCCTCCGCCGGGCAGACTGCCTAGGCCGACCTGGATGAGGTCTTCCAGCACGCGGCGGATCGACCAGCCGGTCAGCTCCGCAAACCAAGCGATCTCTACGGCGGTCCAGGCCTTTAGGTGCACCTGGGGAAATGCCTCGTGCAGAAGCCGAAGCAATTGCCGATACCACCGATAGGGTTTTTCCGGATGGAGGCCGCCGACAATATGCAGTTCTGTACAACCGGCATCGACCGCCTCCTGGGCCTGGGCCAGCAGGGCCTCTTCGCTCATGGTGAAGGCGTCCGGGTCGGTCGGCGATCGGCTATAGGCGCAGATCGGACACCGCAAAGCGCAGACATTGGTGGGATTCAGATGGGCGTTTTGGACATAATAGACCACCTGGCCGTGAAGCCGCTGTCGGACTTGGTCCGCCCACCGCCCCACCCGATGCAGACTCAGAGCCGGATCAAAAAGCAGCCGTCCTTCCTCGGCCGAAAGCCGCTGGCCGCTGGCCGCCTTCTGCTCGATTCGATCCGATGGCTCCTGCCAGTTCATGGTGGGGTTCTTCTGAAGCAAGGAGGATACGGGTTCGCCAGAAAGGGGATAGTGTTTCGGTTTTTACCAGCACAGGTCAATGAGTCCGACGGCCAGCAGTCCCAGGCCCACCACGGCGTTGACGTGGAAGAAAGCCTGGTTAAGCCGAGTTAGGTCGTCGGGCCGAACAATGGTATGTTCATAGGCCAACAGGGCGGCAATGGCCAAAAGCCCGCCGTAGTAAATCTTGCCAAACAGCGGGAAGACCGCCGGCAGCAGAACCAAAACGAGCACCATGGCGGCATGGCAGAGTTTAGCCAGTTGCAAAGCTCCGGGAATACCAAGCCAAGCTGGAATACTATACAAATGCATCTTTCTATCAAAATGTACATCCTGACAGGCGTAGAGGATGTCGAAACCGGCCACCCAAAGGAGCACCGCCGCGGCCAACACGACCGGCGGCCAGGCCAATTGGGTCCGAATGGCCACCCAGGCGGCCATCGGCGCCAACATCAGCGCCGCCCCCAGCCAAA
>Ga0272448_1002792_pt1 | contig 21436 bp, 18 predicted proteins | sample YNPCB0191_FD_202220 | JGI IMG/M metagenome (GOLD analysis project Ga0272448, IMG submission 202220) | Hot spring sediment microbial communities from Yellowstone National Park, WY, United States - YNP-CB-019-1 | ecosystem: Environmental > Aquatic > Thermal springs > Hot (42-90C) > Sediment... | reverse complement strand
CTACCACGCACCACGCACGCCGCGCCGCGCACCGCCCTTACGGCTTACGCATTACGGATTACGCCTCCCCCACCGCCTCCACCCGCACCGCACACACCTTGTACTCGGGGATCTTGGCCACCGGGTCCAGCGCGGCGATGGTCAGCAGGTTGGCGGCTGCCTCCGCAAAGTGGAAGGTCATAAAGACCAACCCGGGCTGGGTGCGCTCCGTCACCTCGGCCTTGGCCACCACGCTGCCCCGCCGCGAGCTCACGCGCACCAGGGCGCCATCGGCAAAGCCGAGCCGGCGCGCATCCTCGGGGTGCACTTCGACCCGGCCCTCCGGGTAGAGCCGGTTCAACCCCTCCACCCGCCGCGTCATGGAGCCGGTGTGGTAGTGGTAGAGCACGCGCCCGGTAGTCAGCACCAGCGGGTACTCGGCATCGGGCTGCTCGGCCGGCGGCAGCCAGTCGACCGGCACGAAGCGCCCCAGGCCGCGCGAGAACTTGCCCACGTGCAGGATGGGCGTCCCCGGGTGATCGACGCTCGGGCACGGCCACTGCAGGCCGTGGCCGCCCAGCCGCTCGTGGCGGATGCCGCCGTAGCTGGGCGTGAGCGCAGCGATTTCCTCCATCACCTGCGCCGGCGAGCGATAGCCCCACCCGCCGTAGGGCGCCTGGGTTGGCTCGGGCTGGATGCGCCGTGCCAGGTCGCAGATGATCTGCCAGTCGGACCTCGCTTCGCCGGGTGGCAGCACCGCCGGCCGCACCAACTGCACCCGCCGCTCGGTGTTGGTGAAGGTGCCCAGCTTTTCCGCAAAGGAGGCGCCGGGCAAGACGACGTCGGCGAGCTGGGCCGTTTCGGTCAGGAAGATATCCTGCACGACCAAAAAGTCGAGGCTCTCCAGGCAGCGGCGCACGTGGTTCACATCCGGGTCCGAGAGCATGGGGTTCTCGCCCATGATGTACATGGCCTTCACGCGGCCCTGCTCGGCCGCGTTGAACATCTCGACCACGGTCAGGCCCGGGTCGCGCCCCAGCCTGGCGCCCCACGCTGCCTCGAACTTGGCCTGCGCAGCCTCGACGGCCACGCTCTGATAGCCGGGGTAGTAGTTGGGCAGGCCGCCCATGTCGCAGGCGCCCTGCACGTTATTCTGGCCGCGCAGCGGGTTGACGCCCCCACCCGGCACGCCGATGTTGCCCAAAAGCATCTGCAGATTGGCGCAGGCCATCACCGCCTGGTGGCCACTGGTGTGCTGGGTGATGCCCATGGCATAGAGGAGCGCCATAGGCTTGGCTTGGGCCATCAGCCGCGCCGCCCGCCGCACCTCCGCTGCGGGCACACCGGTGATCTCTTCGGTGGCCTCGGGCGTATAGCCCGCCACCCTGGCCTTGAGGTCGTCGAACCCCTCGGTGCGGCCGGCCACGAACGCCTCATCGTAGAGCCCTTCGCTGATGATGACGCTGGCCAGCGAGTTGAGCAGGGCGATATCGCTGCCCGGCCGTTGCCGGAGATGGACTGTGGCGATCTCGGCCAGCGGGATGCGCCGGGGGTCGGCCACGATAAGCACCGCACCCCGCCGCTGTACCGCTCTGCGCACGTGCATGCCGATGATGGGGTGCTGCTCGGTCGTGTTCGAGCCGATGACAAAGAACCCTTCCGCCTGCGCCGCGATGTCGTCGATCGAGTTGGTCATGGCGCCGGAACCGAACGAAGTGACCAGACCGGTCACAGTGGCGCTGTGTCAAAGGCGGGCACAGTGGTCTATGTTGTGCGTCCCCATCACCGCCCTGGTGAACTTTTGGAAGAGATAGTTCTCCTCGTTCGTGCAGCGGGCGGAGGTCAGGCCGGCAAACTCGTCGCCCCTGTGCGCCCAGAGCCTCGCGGCCACCAGGTCCAGCGCCTCGTCCCACGTCGCCTCTACAAAGGTGCCGTCGCGCTTGATGAGTGGCTTGGTCAGCCGCTCCGGGTGATTGACGAACTCGTAGCCGAAGCGGCCCTTGACGCAGAGGCTGCCCTGGTTCACCGGGCTGGCGCGGTCGCCACGCACATCGACGACGGTGTTGCCGCGCACGCCCAAGAACAGGCTGCAGCCGACGCCACAGTACGAGCAGACCGTCTGCACCTCGCGGGCCGGGCGTTGCGCCTGCTTGGGCGTCAGCGCGCCCACCGGGCAGCGCGCCACACACTCGCCACACGACTCGCAGCGCGACTGCACGATCGGCTTGTTGCCCAGGGTTGTGACCGTGGTGGCGTAGCCGCGGAAGCCGAAATCGATCGCACTCACCCCGCGCAGCTCATCGCAGGCGCGCACGCAGATGCCGCAGAGCACGCACTTGTTCGGGTCGCGGTCGAAGAAGGGATTCGAGCGGTCGATCGGCAGCGCCCGCTCAGGCCGCCGCAGCCTGTTCAGCCTGGCCTCATCGATCCCCACATAGTTGGCGACCTCCTGCAGCTTGCACTGCGTGTCTTTGCTGCACGAGAGACAGTCCGCATGGTGGTTGACGATGAGGAGCTCCACGGCCACCCTGCGCGCCAGGTTGATGTCGGGGTTCTCGGTGCGGACCACCATCCCCTCTTCAACCGGCGTCTTGCACGAGATGGTGATGCCTCTGCCGGCGATCTCGACCAGGCAGAGCCGGCAGACGCCGACCGCCGTCAGGTCCGGGTCATAGCAGAGGTGAGGAATGTAGATGCCATTCTGCAGCGCGGCCTGCAGGATGGTGGTGCCCTCCGCCACTACGATCGGCATGCCGTCGATCGTCAGGTTGATCTCCTTCATCCTCATACCCCTTTACTCTGAAACACACTCGACGGCCTTGAACCGGGACGGGCAGACCTCCATGCACACGCCGCAGCGGCTGCAGAGCGCCGGGTCGATGGTGTGAGGCTCTCTCTTCTCCCCCTTGATGGCGCCGGTGGGGCAGTTCCTCAGGCAAATCTGGCAGCCACGGCACTTGTCGGGATCGATGCGGTAGCGGATCAACGCCTTGCACACTCTGGCCGGGCAGCGCTGTGCCTCGTGGGCTTCATACTCGTGGCGGAAGTAGCGGATGGTCGTCAGCACGGGGTTGGGCGCCGTCTGCCCGAGCCCGCACAGCGCGCCCTTCTTGACCGCTTGCGCCAGCTCCAGGAGGAGGTCCACGTCGCCGGGCCTGCCCCGGCCCTGGGTGATATCGTTGAGGACGTCGATCATCTGTTTGGTGCCCAGGCGGCAGGGCACGCACTCGCCACACGACTCTTTCTGCACAAAATCGAGAAAGTAGCGGGCGACATCGACCATGCAGGTGTCTTCGTCCATCACCACCATGCCGCCGGACCCCATGATCGAGCCGGCTGCTGCGAGCGCCTCATAGTCCACCGGGCTATCGAGCATGGCGGCCGGCAGGCAGCCCCCCGATGGCCCGCCGGTCTGCACCGCCTTGAACTCGCGGTCGTTGAGGATGCCCCCGCCGATATCGTAGACGATCTCGCGCAGCTTGATGCCCAGCGGCACTTCGATCAGCCCCGGGCGCTTGACCTTGCCCACCAACGAGAAGGTCTTGGTGCCTTTGCTCTTTTCGGTGCCACACTCGGCGTACCAGTCGGCGCCGTTCTGCAGGATCAGCGCCACACTGGCCAGCGTCTCGACGTTGTTGATGACAGTGGGCTTGCCCCAGAGGCCGGAGACCGCCGGGAAGGGCGGACGCGGGCGAGGCATGCCCCGGCGGCCCTCGATCGAGGCCATCAGCGCCGTCTCCTCGCCGCAGACAAAGGCGCCGGCGCCCTCTTTGACCTCGATGTCGAAGCTAAAGCCAGAGCCGAGGATGTTTTCGCCAAGGAGGCCGTACTCGCGCATCTGACGGAGGGCGATGTCGAGCCGCTCCAGCGCCAGGGGATACTCGGCGCGGCAGTAGATGTACCCCTTCTTGGCGCCGATGGTGTAGCCATCGATGAGCAGCCCTTCCAACACCGAATGCGGGTCGCCCTCCAGGAGCGAGCGGTTCATAAATGCTCCGGGGTCGCCCTCGTCAGCGTTGCAGATGGCGTACTTGGTGTCGCCCTTGGCCTCGATACAGAACTGCCACTTGCGCCAGGCGGGGAAGCCGGCGCCACCGCGGCCGCGCAGGCCCGAGCGTTTGAGCTCCTCGATGATCTGGGCGGGCGTCATGCTCAGCGCCCGGGCAATGCCGCTGTAGCCGCCGTTGGCCAGGTAGTGGTCGACGTTCGTGGGGTCGGTGAAACCGCAGTTGCGCAGCACGCGCCTCACCTGCGGTTTGAGCACAGGGAGGTCGAAGAGGTTGGGGATGCCCTCGATGCGGCCCTCCCCGGTGGTCCCCAACGCCTCCTCAGGCATCGGATTCTCGCCCACCACATACTCGGCGACCAGCCGGCTGGCGGCTTCGGGCGTCACGTGGCCGTACCACACCGCCGGGCGCCCCGGTTTGCGCACGGTCACAATCGGCTCTGCGTAGCACATGCCGACGCAGCCCACTTCGATCAGCCGCGCCGCGATGTCGCGCCGGCAAAGCTCCTCGCGCAGCGCGTCCAACACCGCCAGGGCGCCGGCCGAGCGGCCACAGGTGGCCGTGCCGACCAAGATCACGGGGCTGTCACTACGCTGTAGGGCTTCCCATTCCTTCCTGGCCCGCTGCTGGATCTCCTCGAACCTCACGTTCCCTCGCCTCCCCTGCGAACACTTGCCTCACCTTGGCCGGTGTCAGCTTGGCGTACACTTCCTTGTTGATCATCATCGTTGGCGATAGAGCGCAACAGCCGATGCAGGCCACCGTCTCCAGGGTGTACTCGCCATCCGGCGTCGTCTCGCCCTCGTCGATGCCGAGCACCTTCTTGATCTCATCGAGGATGCGGGGGGAACCGCGCACGTGGCAGGCGGTGCCCCGGCAGACCATGATGCGCTTTCTGCCCATCGGCGTGAAGCGGAACTGGGCATAGAACGAGGCGACGCCGTAGACCCGGCTCTCCGGCACGCCGGTGTAGCGGGCAATCTCGAGCATCGCCTCCTCGGGAAGGTAGCCGAACGCCGACTGGACCTTTTGTAGGATCGGGATGAGGGCGGCCTGCTCCGGTCGGTGGGAGGAAAGAATCGCGCCCAAGCGTTCGTCCATATGGCCTCCTGCAGTTCGGCGGTTCTTGGGTAGAGGATGGTTGAGGTCAGCCTAGGGGAAGGCGCTGGTCTGGCCCACAGCGCGCAAGGTCCCGTCCAGGGATGGCCCCACTATCTGTGAATCCAGATACTCGATGGATTGTATCCGGTTCCATCACTTGTGTCAATCAGGCGACAAAACGGGGAGTATGCGACGGCTGCCGGTGGCCGGCTCAGGCGCTCCCTGCCAGCAGTGTGCGGGGCCAGGGGGAATGGGCAGCCGGGCCGGAACAGCAGCCCACTGCGCCAACCAGGCTGCCCACTTCCCCCTCTCGACTCACCGGGCCAAGCGGTTCACTTCGGACCCATCGGGGCCGTACACGATCACTTCCAGCGGCATCTGGCCGACGGCGTGGGTGGCGCAGGAGAGGCACGGGTCGTGGGCACGGATGGCGGCCTCGATCCGGTTCAGCATCCCCTCCGTCAGGTGGTTGCCGTCCACGAAATCCCTGGCCACGGCCCGCACGGATTCGCTCATCGCCCAGTTGTTATGCCCCGTGGCCACGATCAGGTTCACCTTGGTGAGCTGGCCGTTGGGGTCGGTGTGGTAGTGATGGATGAGCGTGCCACGGGGCGCCTCGATGCAGCCAATGCCCTCACCGGTCAGCATGGCGTAGGGCGCATAGATGTCGGTGGAGCAGATGTCGGGCTCCTCCAGGATCTGGCCGATGCGCTCCAGCGCGTACAGGTCCTCGATGAGGCGGGCATAGTGGAAGTAGAGCGTATTCTCCACCGGGCGGCCGCCGTTCAACTGCTTGAAGACCTTGAGCTCGGCCTGCGCCAGCGGCGTCGGGATCGAGTCGCACGCGTTCAACCGCCCCAGCGGCCCCACACGGTACGTGCCGCCCGGCCAGCCCAGCGGCCGGTAGTACGGGAACTTGAGGTACGACCAATCCTCGACGTGCTCGCCGATGTACTGCAGGTAGTCTTTGGGGTCGAACTGCGCCAGCTTTTTGCCCGTCTTGTCGATGATGCGCAGTTGGCCGCCGTACAGGTCCAGCTCGCCGTTGGGCCCCACCGTGCCCATATAGCCCGACGGGAAGACGGCGAAGGTGCGCACCAGCTCGGCGTTCTTCTCGTACCACGCCTTGGCCACGGCGATGCCGGCCTGGACGTTGGCGATCATCTCCGCCAACGGCTTGAGCATGGCGTCGCGGTGCTCGGGCAGGAGCGGCGCATTCACCCCGCCGGGGATGGCAAAGACAGGGTGCACCCGCTTGGTCCCCAGCATGCGGATGATCTCCTGCCCATACTTGCGCAGCGCCACCGCCTTGAGGGCCAGGTTGGGGTCGAGCTGGATGACGCCCACCACGTTGCGCACGGCGGGGTCAGCGTCAAAGCCCAGGAGCAGGTCTGGCCCGGCCAGCTCGAAAAAGTGCATCGAGTGCGATTGGACCATCTGCCCCATGTGCATCAGCTCGCGCAGGAGCGATGCGGTGCGCGGGGGCTGCACCCCGGCCACGCCGTCGCAGGCCTTGGCCGAGGCCAGGTGGTGGCTCACCGGGCAAATGCCGCAGATGCGCTCGGTGATCTGCGGCATCTCGTAGAACGGCCGCCCCTCCGAGAACTTTTCAAAGCCACGGAACTCGTTGACATGGAAGAACGCCTGCTCGACCTTGCCCGCATCATTGAGATGGATCGTGACCTTGGCATGGCCTTCGATGCGGGTTACCGGCTCGATCGTGATCTTCTGCCCCATGCGGGATTACCTCCTGTTGGCTGTCGGCGTTTCAGCTATCCGCTTTCGGCCCTCGTGCTGCGGGTTGCGTATTGCGTGGCGGACTTTCGCTCCGCGAGCCATTACGCAGTACGCAGTACCCAGTACGTAGTACGTGGCACGCAGCAGGCGCCGCAGCGCAGCCTGACCGCTCAATCGTACCTCAGATGCTCGCCCTTCAGCTCCGGCACCCGGCCCGCCAGGAGCTCGCTCAACACATAGTAGATCGTGTCGGCCGAGGGCGGGCAGCCCGGTAGATAGACGTCTACCTTCACCACCTGGTCGACCGCCCGCGCCCGCAGGGGGCGGCACAGCTCCGGCGAGCTGGGGATGTGCCCGTCGACCGTGCTTTCACTCTCGATGTAGGCGCGGCGCAGCGCATCCTGCATGCTGAACTGGTTGCGCATGGTCACGATGCCGCCAAAGACGGCGCAATCGCCCAGAGCGATGAGGACCTTGCACCGCTCGCGCATCTGTTTGACCACCTCGATGTGGGTGGTGTTGTTCACCGCGCCGGTCAGGATGCCGACCGTGACGCCCTCCTTCGGCGGGTGCTTGAGGTCGGTAATCGGTGTCGACGTGAGCTGGATGTGCTCCAACAGCCCCACGATACGTTCATCGATGTCCAAGAGCGACATGTGGCAGCCCGCGCACGCGGCCAGCCAATCCGTAGCGACCAGGACTTTGCCCATCGCGTTTCCTCCATAACGGCGCTCAGCCCTCAGCGGTGGGCTTTCTGGAGCCAGCTCCAGAAAGCCCACCGCTGACCGCTTGTCACTTCTTCCCCATTCGTTCTGCCAGGCTGACCAACGGCTGCCACTCGGCAGGCACCCCCTCAGGGGCAGAGAGGATGGCATCGAACGGCCGCACCCTGCCCTCCAGGTTCGTCAGGTGGCCCTGACGCTCGGCCCAGGTGGGTGAGGGCAGGACGACGTCGGCCCCTGCCGTCAGCGCCGATTTGAACGCTGCCTGCACGATCCGGAAGCCCGCCTTGGGGAGGGCCGGTGCCTCCGCCGGGTCGTCGCCCGCCAGGACGTAGAGGGCCTCCACCTCCGCCGTTCCGTTCCAGGCGCCCACGCCCTCGGCCGCCGCGCCCGCCGCGTTGGCCCCTTCCACCAGGCGAATGAAGCGCGCCTTCTCGGCCAGTTGCCGCAGAGCCGCCCGAGCGCCCGGGCCGAGGTCGGCCCCGTAGAGCACCACCGGCGAGGCCGCGCCCGCCGCCATCCTGACGGCCTTCTCGGCCTCGGCATCGGCCACCGCCAGCGTCGCATGGGGCGCCAGGTACTCATCGCTGCCGATCAGGAAGAGCCGCGCCCCGTGGTCGAGCGCCCGGCGGATGCGGTAGGCCACCACCCGCTGCCGCATGCCGGGGGTGGCGCCGGCCACCACGATGGCATCGGCGCCGTCCAGATCGCTCAGTGCCCCAGCCTCGCCATACTCCAGCTTGGGCACCGGCCGTTCCCAGATGCCGGCCGTCTCAAAGAGGGCGGCCATGGCTTGGAAGGTCTCGTTGGTGGCCCGGGCGGTGGCGATGGCGGCCTTGGAGCGGGCCCTCTTCAGTGCTTCAGCGGCAGCCGTCAGGGCGGCCTCCCAGTCTGCCTCGACCAGCGCTCCGTTCCTGCGCACCATGGGCCGGGTCACGCGTTCGCGCACCTCATCGAACGGTTCAAAGCGGCCGGCCACGCACAGGAGCCCATGGTTGGGCTCGGCATCCCAGTCGCCCGAGATGCGCACCACGTGGTTCGCGCGGTGGGCCACATCGATGCCGCAGCCCACCGGGCAGGCAGCGCACACGCTGGGGGTATGCTGCAGCTCATGGTTCGCGTCGCGCCCCCGGTAGGCCGAGTAGCGCTCGATCAGCGCCCCGGTGGGGCACACCTGCAAGCACGTGCCGCACGAGACACAGGTAGACTGGCCAAACGCCGCGTCCAGGTCGGCCGAAACCATCGTCTTGGCGCCGCGCAGGCGTTCGCCGAGCGTGTGGTTGGCGCTGATCTCCTCGCAGGCGCGTACGCAGCGCCGGCAGAGGATGCACCGGTTGTGGTCCAGCATAAAGTAGCGGCGCGAGCCGTCCACCGGCAGCGGCTCGTGGGGCCGCTCGTAGGTCCAGTGGTCCAGGCCATAGCGGTAGGCCAGCGCCTGGAGCTCACAATCGCCACTCATCTGGCAGAACATGCAGTAGTGATTGCGCTCAGAGAAAAGCAGCTCGAGCACGAACTTGCGCGCGGCCACCACCTTGGGCGACTCGGTCTGCACATCCATCCCTTCGCTCACCGGGAAGGTGCAGGCCGGCTGCAGCGCGCGCTGCTTGGCCACCTCCACCAGGCACATGCGGCAGGCGCCGATATCCTGCAGGGCCGGGTGATGGCACAGGGTCGGGATGTCGATCCCGGCCTGCTGAGCGGCCTGGAGCACCGTCGAGCCCGCGTCTACATTGAGCTCGCGACCGTTGATGGTGATACGTACCATCGCCATCTTCCATACCCTCCTTTATCCCTCGTCCGCTTCCTGCTTGGCCATGAACTCCTCGTACTCCAGGTCACAGCGCAGGCAGCGGCAGGCCTCGGCGCGCGCCGTCTCCTCGTCAAAGCCCAGCTCGATCTCCTCAAAGGTATGCGCCCGCTCGTCGGGATCCCGGGCTGGCATCTCCGCCCGGTGCGCCTCCGCATAGTCCTCGAGTTTGTAAGAGAGGTCAGTGGTGCGGTACTCCGTCATGCGCCTGGCGTTGCCCGCCTTGTAGCCCCGCAGGTAGGCATCGACCGCCAGCGCCGCCTGGTTGCCTTGGGCCACGGCCTCGATCACCGTCGCCGGCCCGAGGACGGCATCGCCCGCCGCAAAGACGCCGGGCCGGCTGGTGGCCAAGAGCGAGTCTACCTTGAAGGTCGAATCGCGGTTGGTTTCGGGCGCATCGCCGTTCAGGCACGAGAGGTCGGTACCTTGCCCGATGGCCGGCACCACCACATCGGCGGCAATCACGAACCCCGATCCTTCGATCGGCTTGGGGCGCCGCCGGCCGCCCTCGTCGAACTCGCCCAGTTCCTGAGCCACGAGTTCTATGCCGGTGATGTAGCCAGGCCCAAGGATGCGGCTGGGGTTGACCAGGAAGTGGAACTGCACCCCTTCCTCGGCCGCCTCGGCCACCTCAGTGCCCTGGGCCGGCATTTCGGCCCGCGTGCGCCGGTAGACCACGTGCACCGCGCTGGCGCCCAGCCGCAGGGCGGTGCGGGCGGCATCGATGGCGGTGTTGCCGCCGCCGACCACCACCACCTTCTTGCCGGTCAGGTCCACGGGTTTGCCCATGGCCACGTCGCGCAAAAAGTCGGTGGCATGCATCACGCCCTTGAGGTCCTCGCCCGGCACGCCCAGCCTGCGGCTGCGCTGCGCGCCGATGGCAAGCACCACGGCCTTGTAGCCCATCTTGCCGGTCAGGTCATCGAGGGTGAAATCCCTGCCCAGCGCGGTGTTGGTGCGGATCTCCACACCGGCGCGGGCGATGGCATCGATCTCTTTCTGCAGCGCGGCCTTGGGCAGCCGGTACTCGGGGATGCCGTACTGCATCCAACCACCCGGCTTGGGCGCTGCCTCGAAGACGGTCACCGTATAGCCGCGCTCGGCCAGCCGCAGCGCCGCGGTCAGGCCCGCCGGCCCGCCACCGACCACCGCCACCTTCTCGGGCCACTTCTTCTCGGGCACCTTGGGGGTCCAGGGGATATCGGCCTCATGGTCGGCCATGAACCGCTTGAGCTGGCGCACGGCGACCGGCTGGTCGATATCGCCGCGGCGGCACTTTTCCTCGCAGAAGGCCGGGCACACGCGCCCGCAGGCCAGCGCGAAGGGGTTGCGCTCGCGGTGGATGGCCAGGCCCTCCGCATAGCGCCCCTGCGCGATCATCGAAACATAGCTCGGCACATCCACGCCCGCCGGGCAGGCATTGATGCAGCGCGCGCGGACCAGCGCCTTGCACACGCCGGCCGGGCAGTACTTGTCTTCTATGTGCGCCTTGTACTCGTCGAGGAAGTAGCGCAGCGTGGCCTTCACGGGTCCGGGCGTCAGTTGCCCCAGGGCGCAGAGGGCGCCGTTGTTCATGCCCTCGGCCAGCGCCTGCACGGTTTCGATATCCTCCAGCTTGCCCTTGCCGGCGCAGATGCGGGTGAGGATCTCCAGCATGCGCTTGCCACCCACACGGCAGGGCACGCACTTGCCACAGGACTCGGCCTGGGCGAAGGTGAGGAAGAACTTGGCCAACTCGACCATGCAGGTGTCCTCGTCGGCCACGATCATGCCGCCCGAGCCCATGGTGGCGCCGGCCGCGGTGAGCGACTCATAGTCGACCGGCGTGTTCAGTTGCGAAGCCGGCAGGCAGCCGCCCAGCGGGCCGCCGGTCTGCACGGCCTTGAACTTTTTGCCCTTGGGGATGCCGCCACCGACATCGAAGATGATCTCGCCCAACGTGATGCCCATGGGCACTTCGACGAGGCCGGTGTTGTTGACCTTGCCGGTGAGGGCAAAGACCGCCGTGCCCTTCGAGCGCTCGGTACCGCGCTCGGCGAACCACTCGGCGCCGCGGAGGATGATCGGCGGCACGTTCACGTACGACTTGACGTTGTTGATGTTCGAGGGCTTGTTCCACAGCCCCGCCACAGCCGGGTAGGGAGGCCGCGGGCGCGGCTCGCCGCGCCGGCCTTCCACCGAAGCCATGAGCGCCGTCTCCTCGCCGCACACGAACGCCCCCGCCCCCTCCTTGATGTGCAGGCGGAAGCTGTGGTTCGAGCCCAGGATATTGTCGCCCAGCAGGCCATACTCTTCGGCCTGGCGGATGGCGATCTTGAGGCGCTGGATGGCCAGGGGATACTCGGCGCGGCAGTAGATATAGCCCTCGTGGCAGCCGATGGCATAGCTGGCGATGATCATGCCCTCCACCAGGCTGTGCGGGTCGCCCTCCAGGATCGAGCGATCCATGAAGGCGCCCGGGTCGCCCTCATCGGCGTTGCACAAGAGGTACTTCTCGCTGCCCGGCGACTTGCGGCACAGTTCCCACTTCATGCCCACCGGGAAGCCCGCACCCCCGCGTCCTCGCAGCCCCGCCCGCTTGACAGTATCGATGACCTGCTCGGGGGTCATCTCGCTGAGCGCCTTCGCCAGCGCGGCGTAGCCGTCGCGGGCGATGTACTCATCGATGTTCTCCGGGTCGATCAGGCCGCAGTTGCGCAGGGCGATGCGGTATTGCTTGCCATAGAAGGGGATGTCCTTGTAGAAGGGGATCGCCTTGTGGGTCAGCGGCTCCTGATAGGTCAGCCTCTGCACCACGCGGCCCTTCACCAGCGTCTCTTCGACGATGGTCGGCACGTCGGCTGCCGTAACCTGGCAATAGAAGATGCCTTCCGGGTAGATGATCATCACCGGGCCCATGGCGCAGAAGCCACGGCAACCGGTCTCCACAAGCCGGACCTCGTCGGCCAGGCCGCGGCGCTTGAGCTCTTCGGCCATCGCCTGGCGCACGGCGAGGGAGCCCGAGGCCGTGCAGCCGGTGCCGCCGCAGACCAGGACGTTGGCCCGGTACAGGGGTTCTGCCATGTTAGGTCCTCCTGACTTGCGTTCTCATGGCGGTCCGTGGTCAGTTGCCTGTCGTCAGTGGTCAGTGGTCCGTTGTCAGTCGTCCGTGGTCGGTTCCGAGCCCATTGCGCCAGTGCCCGGCTGGCATCGGCGCGGGCTCGCCGGTGGCTGACCACTGACCACCGGCTACCCACTCAGACGGCCCACCACCCATTCGTCTACTACACGGCCATTGATCAGGTGCTCCTCGATCAGGCGCGGGACCATGTCGGGCCGGACGTTGCCATAGGTCACGCGCGGCCGGCCGGCCTGCTCGATATCCACCAGCGGCTCGCGAACGCACATGCCAATGCACCCCACGGTCTCCACGTGGGCCTCGATCTTGCGCTTGTCCAGCTCCTCGAGGATGGCGCGCATCACATCGCGGGCCCCCGCTGCAATGCCGCAGGTGCCCATGCCGACAATGATCCGAGTCCCCGTTTCCACACGCACTTTGAGGCCCTCTTGCGCCTCCTCACGGACCCTCTTCAGGTCCTCCAGGCTTTTCAGCTTGGGCATTGCATACCTCCTCATGAGCGATCGGCTTCTGGCCCTCAGCCTTCAGCGGTCAACTTCTGGCATCCGTTGCTAGCAGTCGGCGGCCGGCCCCTTGCATGCCCCGCAGGTGCTCCGTCGGCATCCGGGCCGCGCGCCCGCTGCCGGCTACGGGTACGGCCGTTGCAGGCTGGCGATCCCCTCCTCGAGGAATTCGCGCAGCCACGCCCTCACCTGAGGGTGGGTCAGTGGCACATCGCCAAGCACCCGGCGCACCTCCTCCGTATCGCAGGCGAACTCGCGATCGTCCACTCGATGCCGGTAAGCCAGCTCCACCGGTGGCTGAGCTAACAGCACGGCCAGGAGCGTCGCCGGCAGGTCGCCCAGGGGCGCCCGATCCCAGTGGCTCAGCCCAAACGTCGCCCGCACCACCGTGCCCCTGCCAGGCTCAGAGCGCACCGACACCCCACCCCCGGTGCGCTCGGCCGCTGCCGCCAGGAGCGGCAGCCCCAACCCCACGTGCCGGGTCGTACGAGTGGTGACGAACGGGTCCAGCACCCGCTCCGCCAGGTCCGGCGGCATGCCCCGCCCGTTGTCTTCCACGGTGATTGCCAGCCGGTCGTCGGCGGTGTCCTCTTCAATCGTTAAGGCGATGCGTGTGGCCCCCGCTTCGACAGCATTCTCCAGGCAATCGAGGATGTGCAGCGCGAGCTCACGCACTCCAAGCCCCTCACTTCTCGCGCAGATTGCGGATAATCTGCACCATCTTCTCGGGCACGAGCCGGCCGACCACCTGATCGTCGACCACGGCCACCGGCGAAAGGCCGCAGGAGCCGAGGCAGTAGACCACCTCAAAGGTGAACTGGTAGTCGGGCGTGGTCTCCCCAGGCGCGATGCCCAACTCTTTCTGCACGGCGTCGATGACCTTGGCTGCCCCGCGCACATGGCAGGCCGTGCCATCGCAACTGCGAATCACGTGCTTGCCACGCCGTGTGAGGTAGAATTGGGCATAGAAGGTGACCACTCCGTAGACCTGGCTCAGCGGGATGCCCAGCCCATTGGCGATCCCCTTCAGCACTTCGGGCGGCAGGTAGCCATAAGCCTCCTGCGCGCGCTGCAGCACCTGAATCAGGACGCCGCGCTGCCCCTTGTACTCGTCGATGATCTGCTGCAGAGGCGCCAGGTCCAGCGTCTCTTCCGCCTTCACGTCACTCACCGTTGCGTCCTCCTTCCTGAGTGGAGAGTACTGCGTACTGCGTAATGCACGCCGCACCCTACGCCACTTCCACACTACAGCCGTCCTCGTTGCGCAGCGCCCGCCGCAGGTCGGCGACGGTCGCGGCCCGGCTGATCACCGCCGTGCGCCGCATGATCTCGCTCAGGCGGTGGGCATCGCCCGAGGAGAGCAGGCCATAGCCCGCCAGCTCGGGGTGTGCGCGGCGAAACTCGCTGCTGCTCGCCCAGCGCGAGAGCTCGAGGCCCGCAATCTCGAGCCCCGGCGGGATCAGGCCCAGGTTCCCCAGCAGGCTGTTGGCCGGCCGGTCGACATGCGCGGCGATCACCACGCCGCCCAACGCCGTGGCCCCCTGGGCCACCTCTTCCACGCTCAGGTCGGCCGAGGTCGCCAGGAGCCGTTCTTCGGTGCGCACATACTCGCCCTGCGCGTCGACCACGAATTGGGCACCAAAAAAGCGCTCGTCATTCTTACGCGCGGGCAAATGCGCAGCAACGAGCGCCCCCCAGGCTTCGGCCTGCTCCGCCGTATCAAAGAGGCACACCAGGTGCACTTCTTCCCGGCTCTCAACCTCGAGGCCCGGTGTGACGGTCAGCCCCGTGCCGTCAGCCGCTGCTAACATCGCACGTACGTTGCCGGCGCTATTGTGATCGGTAACCGCGATCCACTCCAACCCCAGCTCCAGAGCCCGTGCCACGATCAGCGGCGGGATCATCTCGACTTCTGCACAGGGTGAGAGCACCGTGTGCAGGTGGAGATCAGCCCACCGCGCGCGCAACATGGTCCTGTACCGCCCCTACGACCCCGCTGGAATGCCCAGCCGAGCCATCTCGGCCACCACCGCATAGGTCGTCTGAGGGGTGGAGAGCAAGACCACCCCCTCTTCCTCGGCCTTCTCGCGGGTGGCAGCATCGGGCTCGGTGCCCTCCGTGATGATCACTGCGGCCAGGTCCAGCAGACTGGCCACGGCCACCACGTTGGCGTGCGCCTGGAGCGTCACCCAGACGTTGCCTGCCCGTGCGCGCGCCATGGCGCAGCTCAAGAGGTCCGCCGCATAGCCGCCGCTCACCTCGCGCTGTAGCGACGGCTGCCCGGCCAACACCCTCAGCCCCAGGGCCGCTACCAAGTCCTCAACCTTCACACGGCCTCCTTTTTGCCTTCCCGCTTGCCGGGGAGGTAGAAGACGGCCTCGAGCCGTGTGCCCACGCCCACCCGCGATTCGAGCCGCATCTCATCGGCGCAGGTCTTGATGTTGTTCAGCCCCATTCCGGCCCCGAACCCCAGCTCACGGATCCAATCGGGCGCCGTCGAGAAGCCAGGCCGCAGCGCCATCTCGACATCCGGAATGCCCGGCCCCGTGTCCAGCGCCACCACACGGATGCGGTCGGGCTGGACTTCGGCGATCAGGTCGCCGCCGGCATCGGTGTGGATGATGAGGTTCGTCTCTGCCTCATAGGCGGCCACTGCGACCCTGCGCACCAGTTGGGGCTCTCCCCCAAGGCGCTCCAGCGCCTTCTTGAGCTTGCTCGAGGCCTCGCCTCCGCGCACGAAATCGCGGGCTGCCACCTTGTAGCGCAACACAAGCCCCGTCTGGTCCGACTCGATGTCCTCGAAAATGTGGCTGGCCCGGTAGCGATGGATTTCCTCTTCCTGCCACTGCACGTCGAGCTGGCGCAAGAGGCCGCGCACAATATCGCCCTGGGTGACAATGCCCACCAGGCGCCCCGACCGGTCAACCACCGGCAGCCTGCCGTACCCGTAGCGGGCGAACTTGGTCACGGCCTGGATGACCGACTCATCGGCAAACACCGTCTGCACCTGGCGGGTCATCTTGTCGCCGACGCGCGCCGAAATGTCTCCCTGCGCCAGGGCCACGATCAGGTCCTCGATGCTGATGATCCCCACCAGGGCCCCTTTATCGAGCACAGGCACGCCTGAGATGCGGCGGATCCTGAGGATCTCCTTCAGCTCGCTCATCAGGCACTCGGGGCCGACCACGACCGGGTCGCGGGTCATGATCTCACCGATCTTCAGCTCGTAGACCAGTTCCTGGCTCTTGGTCACAGGGGGCCTGCCAGCCGAGACCGCCTGCTCCTCCTTCGCGCTATCGGCCACTGCTCGCCTACCCCCTGGGCCCACCCTCGCACCGGCTCCCGAAAGGCACCCGCCGGCGCAGCGATCGCCCGGCCGGCGATGGCACCGATCAAGAGTTCCCCGGCGAGGGTGCAGCGCCCATGTCGGGCCAGTCATCCTGCAGGAGGTTGAACACACCGCAACTGGGCAGGCCTGCGCTATAGAGCCGCCCACAGGCCTCATAGAGGGTATAGCGGGTAGCGAGGAGAGGAATGCCCTTCTCCTCGGCCAGTGTCAGCGTCTCTCGCGGTGGGTGTTTGCCCCGCACAAAGACGATCGCCTTGATGCCGGCCATCTCAGCCGTGCGTATCACTTGAGGGTTCGTGAGGCCAGTCAGGAGGAGGGTGCCGGCGTGGGTGAAGGCGAGCACGTCGCTCATGAGATCGGCGCCACAGGCCATCGCAACGGTGGACGCGAGATCGACATTCCTCGACACCACCCTGCCCTCAATGATCCTGAGAACCTCTTCCAGAGTCATCCGGGACCTTCCGTCCGCTCGGTCGACCTCGCGCAGAGCCGGGCACGGCGGCCGGCCCCGTGCCACGCCAGCGCCACCGCACCTGCGAATGAGCCGCCCCACACCAGCACCGCCCGATGGAATGGCGCACCGCCCCTCGCCCCCGGCAGGGCCTTGGAGCCGCTGCGACGGTGCTCCTGCGGCAGGCCAGGGCGAAACGCTCTGGCCTGGGCGGCTCGGATGTTCGTGATTTCCATCACGTGAATTGTATCACGATTGGGTAGGGTTGTCAATTACCCTATTGTGGGGTCTTTTCCTCTCGTTGTAGGGCAATTCCCCCACTTGAGAAGACCTCGATCTGGAAGTACGGCTCGAAGCCGAGTCGCCGGTAGAGGCGCCCCCCTCCGGGAGGGGCCTGCAGCACCGCCGTGCGAAAGCCCAGCCCCACCGCATCGAGGGTCGCGCGCACCAACAGGCTGGTCCCCACCAGGTGCCCCCGGCAGTCGGGGATGGTGCCCAGCCCGTAGAGGCCCGCCACGCCTGCCTTGAGCACCAATGCAACCGTGCCCGCCGGGATGCCGTGCAGACGCGCCAGGTACACATAGACTGCGGGGTCGTATAGCGCGGTCATCCAAACCGAGCGCATGTATCCGGCGACGGTCGGAGGGAGATGGTAGGCCTCCGCGTACACCTCCACAGCCTTGTCGAGGGTCTGCACGTCGCGTGCAGCTTCGATCTCGACATCGCGGTTGGTGTGCACCTGCGGGTTCAGCCTCTCCAGGGCCATTCCTTCCTGAACGCCCCAGCGTTCCATGCCACAGCGCTCGAGCTGGTACCCCAAGTCAGCGGGGGATGCCGAGGGGTGGAGGTAGACGAGGAAGGGGAGCTGGCGCTCGCCGAAGTAGGTCATGACGGAGCGGATGCGCTGCTCTACCTGGCGCGGGTCCAAACGGGGCCGGGCCACAAAGTTCAGCAGCGGGTACGGCACCCCTGAGCACACCCGCATCATCTCGCGGTTGATCAGGAGCTCCGACTGGTCGCCCTGGGCGAACTCTCGGAGAGTCGCCAGGTGGTTCCGCTCGATAGCAGCCGCGATTTGCTCCGCCCTCGACATGGTGGCCTCCTCATCGGGGTCATCCACACGCGCAGGATACGGTGAGGCAGACTGCCCTTCCTGAGGGCTGCGGCCGCCGTCGCCTGGCCGGCGCCCGGCATGCCCCCCTCTTTGGATACCATTATCCGACAAATCGGGGTCAATGTCAACGGTTTTGCGCCACTCCCGGTTGCCATCCTTAATGCGCGCTTAATACCCTTAACAACTTGTTTATCACTCTGTGCTATAGTAGAGGCGCCTGGCGGGCTCTCTGGCTTCGCTCGCGCGGGCCAGCCGGCCGCCCGCTCTAGGCAGCCCCGCCCAGAGGCGCCTCCGGCACAGCGCCGCGGGAGCAAGTCGGCAGCCAGGCCGTTTCGCACGCAGGTACCACTGCCGGTGGATACCGGCCCCCTGGGGCGAGAAGCTACTCTCCCCCAGGGCCAGACTCAGGAGGTCACCATGTCCACGGATCCGACGGTCGTCACCAATCCGGCGCCCAAGCCCAGGCGGACCAACTGGCTTGGCATCATCGCCCTGGTGCTCGTCTGCGCCCTCCTCGGCTCGATGGGTGGGGCGGTGGCGGGTGGCGCAGCAGGCTACTTTCTTGGGCAGCGGGCTGCGCGGTCCGAAATCGCCCGCACCGAGGCGGCTACTCCGGCCCCGCAGCGGAACGTAGTGCCCCAGCCCACGGTCCCGCCGCAGGGGCGGCTCTTCCCCTGGCCCAATCAGGGCAGGGTGCCGGGGGCAAGCGTGTACGCCCAGGTCGAGAGCGTAGTCGCCGGCTCGCCCGCCGAGAAGGCCGGGGTACAGGTAGGAGATCGCATCACCGCCGTAGATGGCACCCAACTCTCCGTGCGCCGCGACCTGGCCCAGGCGATCGGCAGCCACAAGGTGGGCGATGAGGTCACCCTGACCATCGACCGCAATGGCGAGCAGCAAAGCATCAAGGTCACCCTGGGAGATAACCCGAACAACGCCGGCCACCCATACCTGGGCCTGACCTACACCATGGTTGCCGGCGCCGGCAGCCGCTATCCGAGCAGTTGAGGCACGAGGGAGCTGAGGGAACTGCGGAACTGGGTCAGTTCCCCCAGTTCCTCCCGCCTTCGGGGGAACCGCGATGAGCCTGAGCATCCGCTGGAAACTGATCGGCAGCTATGTCGGCCTGGCTTTGCTGGTCATCGCCGTGCTCGGCCTGCTGCTTGCGGCCATCCTCAACCGTTCCTTCGAGATCAGTGAGCAGCAGGCTCTGGAGCAGAACGCCACGGTGGTGGCGCGCCAGGCCAGCCTTCTGTGGCAACAGCAGCCAGACCTATCGCGCCTGCGCGCCCTGCTGGAGAACTATGGCGCCCTCAGCCAGGCACGGCTGACGATACTCGACCGCTACCAGCGGCCGCTGATCGACGTCAGACCCACCGACCGCTACTGGGCATCGGTGGGCAGCGACGACGAGGCCAACGCCCGCCTCTACTACTATTATGTCGCCGAGCTACAGAGCGGGCCGCCCATCCTCCGTTTCAGCCCCCAGCACCCGGGCGAGTCGGCCGGCGTCTGGGTCTACGTCAGGCATTCGCCCCTGGTCTCGGGCTTTTTCTTCCTGGAGGATAGTGCTGCCCCTGCTCCGCAGGCCGGCACGGGAGCGGCCACGTCCAGCCCATCGCCCGCCGTGTCGCCACTGGAAGTGACCGTGCCCATCCCTGGGCCACAGGGCCCGCTGGGCTACGTGCGCATCTCCGAGATGGCGTCATACCGGCCACAAATCCTCGCCAACGTCAGGCAGGCGTTTCTCCTGGCCAGCCTGGTCGCCGTCGCCTTGGCCGTGGGCGTGGGCCTGACCATGGGCCGCCGGCTCTCGGCCCCACTGCGCGTGCTGACCACCACCGCCGAACGCATGGCCGAAGGCGACCTGACGGCCCGCGCACCCGTCCGCCAGAGCGACGAGATCGGCACGCTGGCCGTGCGCTTTAACGAAATGGCGGCCCGCCTCCAGGAGAGCTTCCAGGCCCTGGCCGCCGACCGCGATCAGTTGCGCCGTTTCGTGGCCGACGTCTCTCATGAACTGCGCACACCCATCGCCGCCCTCAGTACCTTCATCGAGCTCTTGCGCACCGCCGATGACGACCCCGCAGCCAGAGCCGAGTTCCTCGCCGAGAGCGCTGCCCAAGTGGACCGGCTTGACCGCCTAACGGTGAACCTGCTCGAGCTCTCCAGGCTCGACGCGGGGCTCTTGCCCATGAATCTGGCCCCCGAGGATGTGGCCGACCTCCTGCAGCGCACCCGCGGTCGATGGGCACCGCGGGCAGCGCAGCGGCAGGTGGTCCTGCAACTGGCGCTGCCCGGCGAGCCCCTGCGTGTGCGCTGCGACCGGCTGCGCCTCGAACAGGTGCTCGATAACCTGGTCGGCAACGCCGTCAAATTCGTGGGCCAGGGTGGGACGGTGACCATCGGCGCCGCAGCCTGCGGCGCCCCCACAGGCACTGTGACCGGCACCGGCTCTGCCGCGGGCGTCGTCGAGTTCTGGGTGCAGGACAACGGCCCCGGCATTGCGCCCGAAGACCTGCCCCACATCTTCGAGCGCTTCTACCGCGGCCGGCACGCCGGGCAGAGCGATGGCTCGGGGCTGGGCCTGGCCATCGTGCGTGCCATCCTGGCAGCCCATGGCAGTTCGATCGAGGCCCAAAGCGAGCCCGGCCAGGGCAGCAAGTTCACCTTCAGCCTGCCCACAGCCGAGGCCTGAACGCCCTGGCAGCCTGCCCTCCGCGGGCGACCGCAAACGGAGCCCCCGACGCCCGCGGCGAGGCGCCGGGAGTAGGCAGTTTGCTCTCCTTCGCCAGGGCGGCGTATAATGGCGCAGGTTGAAGCACGCACACGAGGTGGGTCGCCCGGTGGCGCTGCAGGCACAAGTGCCGTCCCTTCGCTATCGCTACCCTGTCTCCCTGGTCCTTCGGACCGGGTGCTCCATCCTGCTTGGCCGGCGGCGCTGCTTCCCGGGCGATGCAGCCCAGCTCTATCGGACGATCGTTCCCTCGCCCCGAGTCGAGGGCCTGCAGTGGGTACCACGCTCGGGCGGCCTGGTGATCGCGTTCAACCACTACAGTAGCCGCTCCTTCGCCTCCTGGTGGAACGCCATCGCCATCACCGGGGCCCTTGGCAGTGTGCGCTCCCTCGCCCCCGATGAGGGCGTGTGGCTCATGGCCGGCGCCTGGACGTACCCGGACCCGGTGCGCCAGCGGGTGGTCACGCCGCTGACCAAGCGGGCATTTGCCCGTGTGGCCCGGGTCTACGGCTTTGTCGCCATGCCGCCGATGCCGCCCCGGCCCCAAGAGGTGGAGGCGCGCGCCCAGGCCGTGCGGCGCGCCCTTGCCATCGCGAGCCGCGCACAGCCACCGGTGATCGGCATCTCGCCGGAGGGCCGCGACAGCCCCGATGCCTCGCTCATCGAGCCGCCTCCTGGCGCGGGCCGATTCCTGCTCCTGCTCGCGGCCTCGCTCCCCATCTTGCCGGTGGGCGTGTACGAGGAAGGCGCACAACTCGTGGTCCGCTTTGGCCTGCCCTTTGCGCTGCAGGCGCCCCCAGGTCTGACACCTGGC
>Ga0272448_1002791_pt1 | contig 21438 bp, 19 predicted proteins | sample YNPCB0191_FD_202220 | JGI IMG/M metagenome (GOLD analysis project Ga0272448, IMG submission 202220) | Hot spring sediment microbial communities from Yellowstone National Park, WY, United States - YNP-CB-019-1 | ecosystem: Environmental > Aquatic > Thermal springs > Hot (42-90C) > Sediment... | reverse complement strand
AAAAAACAGACACAACCGCATGATGTCCTTCCCCAGTCTCCAAGACCGGCTCCTGGGCAGACACCGTGTTTGTCTGCAGCTACAACGGGTGAAAAAATAGTCCTGTCAGCAAGCAGACGAACCGATCTGGTAAGCTGCTATCCTCAATACCTCATCGAGCGGCTAGAGCAGTATCCTCCCGAGAATGTCCATACACTGGTACTCTGGACAAAAAACCCTACGCCGCTGCTGCACGAGACGCGGCTGCGCCAGACCCTCCTGCGCTACGCACAACTCTTTATTCACCTGACGATCACCGGTCTTGGCGGTAGTGTGCTTGAGCCAAAGATTCCGCCGTGGGAAAGCATTGTGGGGATGATCCCTGACCTTATCGAGCTGACAGGAGATGCGCGGCGTATCTCATGGCGTTTTGACCCACTGATCCGGGTTAAAACCCCTGACGGGATTCTTACAAACAGCACTCTGTTTCACCTTCTTGCTGAAAAAATCAGCGACTTGGGCATAACAACCTGCCGTATTAGCTGGGTTGCGGAGTATAAAAAAGTCATCCGCCGTATTGCCGGCAAAGGATACACGCTCCTTTCGTGGTCTGAACAGGAAAAAATGGAGCAGGCTGCTCGTTTTGAAAAGGAAGCTGCTGCCTGCGGCATCGCACTCCACTACTGCGCTATGCAGGAGTTCCCGCGCTCCCGTTGCATTGACAGTGAGCTTTTGAGCAGCCTTCATCCACGTGGTGAGCAGTGTTCGGTGAGAAAAGCAAAAGGGCAGCGAACGCTGTGCGGGTGCACGGAAAGCATTGACATCGGCTGGTACAGCCTGAAGTGCACCAATGGTTGTCTTTACTGCTATGCTGAACCGCTGGTCGTATAAGGGGCGCAGCTTTTCAAAAAACCGGTTGAAAGCAGGAGCGAGGTATGATAGATAGATGCGCTGTTAATTTAATAATACGGGCCGTTAGCTCAACTGGCAGAGCAACTGACTCTTAATCAGTAGGTTTGGGGTTCGAGCCCCCGACGGCCCATAAGGAATTTTGGGCACTTGGATAGTTTTCGTCTAAGTGCTCTTTTATTTGCATGCCCTTCCTTCCCCCACCTTTCCCCCTTTTTAGACTTTTGTATCAAAAAAATTGACCAAGGTTATAAATTAGTACTGGATTAATTAAGTATAAGAATGTCCAGCGTTATTACAGTTTTTCGGGATAAAAGTAAGCAAAGAGTTTCTCCTCTGGGGTCATACCATCAATACCCTTGTGAGGCCGTACCGTGTTATAGAAATTGACAAATCTCCTCAGCTCAGCCTTGCGATGTTCTGAGGACTGAAAATGAGTTTTCTCATGCCACAGTTCCATAATAGTTCTGATCACCCGCTCGGCCTTGCCGTTGGTTCGGGGGGTGCGCACGCGGGTGAAACGCTGCTCAATACCATACTGGGCACACAGCAGCATAAACCTGTGATGCCGGGGGTCGCCTTTGTACTCTTTCCCGTTATCAGCATAGTACTGCTCAATAGTGTAGGGGCACTCATCAAGCACCTGCTGCAGAAATTTCTTGGCAGATCCTTGAGTTTTATCCGGCAGGATGGCTACATACAGCTCACGGGGAAAATCATCAATGGCGACAAACAGATACTGCCGCATATCTGTCCTCTTCTGACCCTCAAGCAGCATCTGCCCCGGGAGTCCTTGTTATAGCGCTGTGCCTCCTGTTTCCTCTTTGCCTCACGTTGTGCCTCAATCCTGGCAAGCCTTCTAATTCCGTACTGCAGGCAGCCAAACCGCTTATTGGTGCTGCGGTGAATCAGAAAATCTCTATGCCGTCCACGGGCAAGTATCTTACACTTAATACGCTTCCACAGAATAAATGGGGTGGTTATTTTTTGACCCTTATCCGCCAGTTAAGACTGTATCGAATTTATGGAAAAGTGTTGGGGCAAAAAACAAAAGTGAGGAGTGAAAGGTAAGAAGACAGGAGGGGACCTTAAGGGCAGTTTAATTTTCAAGGTTCACTGATTTTCAACGGGTTTCGTGATGCGTGTTTCGTGGCTCGCTAAATGTAATGCGTGAAAGGCTAAAAACGATACCCGAAACACGTACCACGCTCCACGAATCACGACACACCGCTTCTGACAGGAGGGGCTTAAAAAAATCACCGTACGCAAGAAAGTAAAAAGGTACCGGTCACCCTCATCACAGCCCCCTTTATGGTGCAGGGCCGCTCTTATGCTGTAGTTGCCTGAGCTTTTTCAGCCTTTTCAGCAGCTTTTGCTGCTTTTTTTGCCTTCTTGTCTTTCTTTGCTTCCTCAGCAGGTGCTTCTGCTTTTTTCTTCTGCTTCGGTCCTTCAGTAGCTGCCTGCGCAGCCTTTTCCTCTTTTTTCGCACGCGCAGTCTGGAGTACTGCTGTCCGCGCAGCTATTGCCTGCAGTGCTCTGCGTATCCGCCGTGCCTCAGCAATCAGGTGCTGCAAAATTTTGTCCTTGTCCTGTGCTGCACCAGCTATGCCACGATCTGCAAGCTCATCTCTGCGATAGGCAATCTTTTTCTCAAGTGACTCAAGCTGTTTCTGACGAATCTGCTGTTTGTTGGATCCCATTGTTGCTCCCTTTCCTTTCCAGTGTGCGTGGTGGTCGTGTCTGCTGTCGTCACCAGACGTCTATTCATGCGTGCGCCATTCTAAAGGGAAAGGCTGTTTTCTGCAAGTGAAAACAGCTCAGCGGAGAGCGTCAGCGCCTTCAGTCTGAAGAATGGTTCTTAAGGACTCCCCGGGCTGGGCGTGCCGCAGCCGTGCAATGGCATTGCGGAGAATCGTCAGCACCCGCTGTTTGGTGGTAAAATCTTCGATCAGCACAGCAAGCGCAGGATGACGTCCGCCGCTGCCGCCGGCAATCACCCGCCAGCCACGCTCCCGCACCGTAAGCGTGCCAGTCGGACAGTCACGGCTGCAGAGCTCGCACTGCACACACACCGCGCGGTTGATCACCGGACCGCGGTCGGTAAGCTGAATTGCTTTTTCAATGCACATTGGGAGGCAGGCACCGCAGTGCACACAGGCAGCCTCGGTGATGTCAACGCGGTGCTGCATAATGATACCGAAATCCTTCAGATAGGGACTGACACAGCAGTTAGGGCATCCGGTCATGCCCACCGTAAACCGGCTCGCACCATGAATGGGTCCGAGAGCAAGGTCTGCCATAAGGTCTGTCACGCGCTCCTCCTCGAGCACAGCACAGACCGAGCGCATCATGTCTTTCAGGGCGGTACGGACCGTATCACTGTTTTCCCCGTACTTGGTAAAACAGGTTTCAATGTGATACAGCACGTTGTTATCAGTGAAAAAAAGCTCATCTTCAAGTGCTGGCGGAGGACCGGTGCCAGCAAGAAATGCCCTGAGCTGCTCGGTTTTTTCTCTGCCCATGAATTGAGCGTATGCTTTTTCTGTTTCCACAAGCATCTCGCGCGTCACCCGGTCACTTTTGCGGTGCCGGGCGATTTTTTCTGCATAGATACGCGCATAGGGCTGCATAATCAGCGGAACCGGTAGCTGTGCCAATGCTTCTTCTGCATCAGTGTCCCACACCATAGCATCACCTCTTTTGTTTGGTTTGTTTGAGCATGTCAGCTATGACCTGAGCGTCCTGCTCAAGTCGCGTGCGGTCGTCGCGCCACTGGATATAGACCTGATATGCCAGAAAAGCTGTGGCGAGCAGTACAGCGAATATGGCAATCTTTTTTAGATATCCCATCGCAGCCTGCTAAACCTCATGAAAAAAGAGACTGAAAAAACCAGCAATCCATGCTATAGAATGGACAAGACTTTTCCAGTGAAAGCACAATGCTATGCCGGTCTGCGCTCAGTGCAAAAAAGATTTTCACCTCACGGGCAGCATCGGTCGCGGTGACACCTGTCCGTTCTGTGGCGCTGATCTGCGCTGCTGTCTCAACTGCAGGCACTATGATACTGCTGCCTACAATCAGTGCAGGGAGCCCAACGCCGAGCGGGTACTTGAGAAAGACCGGTCAAACTTTTGCGACTTTTTTTCTGTAGCTGCTGCACCCTCTGATCACAAGACTACCACACCTCCATCGCCAAAGGCAAATCCTCTTGATGCGCTATTTAATAAAACGAAAAAGGCACGCCATGGCAACTGACCTCTGGTATGATGAACAGATGCGGGTTTCGGGTGCGCACCGCATTGGACAGGGAAAGCTAACCGATGCACGAGCACGTTTCGGTGCTGACCTGCATGAGGGACACGGCATGCCGTGCCTCTGTGTTCAGTACTCTGGTGAGCAGTATAGTCTATGATTCCCTTTTCAGTACTCGCGGCAGCAAAGGCTTTTTTGTGTTGGGATGGCATTGACCATCTTGGCATCCAGCTCGTGCCGCTGCGTTCTGCGGTTGCCTACTATTACCCACCCGGAAACCAGCACCATGCCATTGTTGTTTTTTATGATCCAGCTTCCCGCGATTTCTCAGAGCCGTTTTTTTTGCTGTTCCACGAAGCAGGACATGCCCGGCAGTGGGTACAGCTTCATGCCGTCAACCGGGCAGACTATTTTCAGAAAATGATGAACGCTGACAGGGGGCAGGAAAAGATGGCGTTTGAAAGGGAAGCGTGGGACAGCGGCAGGCAGCTTCTTGAGGAGTTCTTGTACCGCGAGCAGCTCAGCCCGACACTGACGGCGCACTACGATCTCTATGCGCGTGCCAGTCTGCTGACCTATGACGATTCTGAGGACAGAAGGGGGTACCATGACAAAGCGCACCCGGAATAAAAAACAGGCAAAGGGAGCCAGCATCATAAAAAGTTATCAGCGCGACCGCCGCGATATTCTCAAGTTTGTGCCAAAATTGAGGAAAATAAAAACTGGTTGTCGGTAATAGTTATGTCGCATGCTCTGCACACGGCTTCTCGCCGAGGGTGAAGGCACCGGTGATGGATACTGAAAACAGAGCTTTCCTCTTGCATAAGGCTTCAGCACACTCGCAGCAGTGCGCACACAAACGCTGCGCGCTACTGGTGGTGACGCTACTTGTCGGATTCTGCGTGTCTGCACCTAACCTTCACTGCCAAGAAGCTCCCGATGAGCTTTTGCACAAGGCTGCAACGCTTTCACAAGCAAAAAAATACGCTGAGGCAATCAGTGTGTATGAACACCTGATCGCTGCTCATCCTTCGTGTGCCGAGGCATATCGTGGCATCGTCACCTGCTACACCGAGCTTGGCAACCCGCATGGAGCGCTCAAATATATGGACAGCCTGTTTTTAGAGCACCCTGACCGGGCTGAGGTAAACTACGGCATGGGGCTTGCGCTCTATGCAGTCGGTAAATACGACCGCGCTGCAGCTTGTTTTAAAAAAGCCATCACCCTGAAACCCGACCTTGCCCCTGCATGGAATAATGCAGCAGTCATTGAACATTTTATCAACCGCAACTATGCTGCAGCGCGCCAGTACTACGAAAAGGCAATTGCCATCAGCACGCAAACAGGCAACAAAACAGTAGCTGACATTGCCCGCAAAAACCTTGAAAATCTCCCCCGTCCTGAAGATGTGCGGGTGATGTCCCTTGAAGAATTCATTAATACCTTTATTGCCCGCGCGGAATCACGGGATGAAACCGGCATGCGCCACCTGGTGCTGAGCCAAAAACAGAACAGCGAGCAGGCACTGGACTGGCTCCTGAGCGCAGCGCTCCGTGCCCATGCTGCAGGCGCGACCGCTGAAGAAACGACGAGTGCTAATCTCGCAAAACTGCTTGCCGGCCAGTATGCTGCGGTGCACGCAAGTGATCTGCTGCAAAAAAAATATAAGGAGTACGCAAGCCTTGATCCGGCACAGAAAAAAACGATTGCACAGGCTGAAGTACAGCTTGCCCGGGGGCTTGACCTTGAGCAGCAAAACCGCATGAGCGAGGCAGCGCAGGCATATGAAGAAGCCAGTTTGTTGTTTGAGCGCGGCGGTCGCCGGCAATACGCCGCACGTGCACGCCTGTGCGTGGGCGATGTCTATCGCGCAACCAAAGAGTATCGCCGCGCCCGCGAGGCATACAGCAGTGCACTGACCACCTTTATAGAACTGCGGGATGAACCGCATAAAGCGCTTGCGCTCGCATCGCTGGGTATTGCTGAATCGCTGCTGGGCAACAGGGATGACGCGCTGGATTTTTTGAACCGTGCCCTGACTATCTACGTGTCGCTCAACGACGAGCAGGCAGCAGCAAAGGTTCGCAAAAATATCGAAACGGTGCGCACACAACACAACCGAGTCGCTCCCGGCTCATAAGCCAGACCGGGGCACTCTACCGTATCGTTGCACAAGGAGATGGTGATGACTGACCCCCATAACGCACGTTGCCCGAATTGCAGTAAACCTCTTACCGCGGCTTTGGTAACACTCTCCGGCACGGTTTACTGCGAGCAGTGCAGACCAGACCGTGAGGACCAAAAGACGCTGCTCGTAGCCGATGCGGCAGCAACAGTGATGGAGCCACCCCCGAAAGCCGGTGACGCCGAAGCGACCATCGCTTCCCCTGCTCCCCAGACGACGATTCAGGGCACCGCTGCGTCAGAAGCTGATGCTACGGTTGCGGCAGATCTGGCTGAGAAAACACAGGTAGCACCTCACGGAGCAACCCAGAGCCTTGGCAGGTCGAGTGCACCGGTTTCTGCGGCACAGCCTTCAGGCACTTGGGCACCAGCCTCGGTGATCCTCAACAAGAGCGTCGCAGCCACCAAAGTGATTCAGGAAGTCTTAAAGATTACGCCGGACGTAGATTTGGAATATGCCTCAAAGCTCTACTACAGCCGCAAAGGCGCTGAGCCATCTGCTGCAGGTATGTCTTCAATTCAAGAGCTTATTTCACGGGCAGGTGCGGAGACAAAATACATTTACGAAAAAGAACTGGGTCGCGGTGGCATGGGTGCGGTCTTTTCTACCGTTGATCAGGATGTGCGGCGCAAAGTGGCAATGAAGGTTATGTTGCCGTCTGCTGCACGGAGCCCTGCCCACATTAAGCGGTTTCTCGAAGAGGCGCAAATTACCGGACAGCTTGAGCATCCCAATATCGTTCCGGTGCATGAAATTGGTATTGATGATGAATCCAAGATTTATTTCACCATGAAGCTCGTTCGTGGCGAAAATCTTGAATCCATCATTGAAAAGATCGCCGGCGGAGATGCCGGCTATGCCCAGAAGTACAGCCTCGGGGTTCTGCTGCAGCTCTTTATGAAAGTGTGCGACGCTATCGCATATGCCCACTCCAAGGGGGTGCTGCACCGGGATCTCAAACCGGAAAACATCATGGTCGGCGATTTCGGCGAAGTGTTGGTCATGGACTGGGGGCTTGCCAAAGTTATGGGACGCGAAGATATGCACGCGCCGGCAGACGCCTCTGCAGCAGACCAGGCAAGCGCCTTGCGCACCATGGAAGGACAGGTCATGGGCACCCCGTCGTACATGTCGCCTGAACAGGCGCAGGGGAAAATATCAGAGCTTGACGAGCGCTCGGATATTTTTTCTCTGGGCGGCATTCTCTATAAAATCCTCACCTATCATGCGCCGTATAAAGGGAAAAACGCCCGCGAGGCACTCGAAAAAGCCCGCAAGCGACTCCTGCAGCCACCTGATGTGCGCGCACCCAAAAATCTCATCCCACCGGAGCTGAACGCCATCTGTATGAAGGCAATGGCGCGTGAGAAAAACGAGCGCTACGCAAGCGCCGAAGAGCTTAAAAATGACATCCAGCGCTACCTTGATGGCAGAAGCGTATCCGCCAAGCGCGACAGCCTGCTGACCATGGCAAAGAAATGGGTTCTGCGCAACAAGGTTGCAGCACTGGGGATAGCAGGTGCCGTCATCGCGCTGATTGCCGGGATTGCCGGTGCGGTGCTGTATGAACAGCAGAAAAAACAGGAGACCATTCAGCAGCTTCTTGAGCGCGGCAGCCAGCTCCAGGCAGCAGGCGACTTTGAGCAGGCAGAGGAAACCTTCTTTTCAGTGCTGGGTCTTGATGTCAATAACGCGCAGGCACGGCAGGCGATTGCGCAGGTGAGCGGCAAAGCACTGGCAATGAAAAACAAGCGCCGTGCACAGGAAAAGCTGAAAGATATTGATGTGCTTGCTGCACAGGCTGCAGCAATTACCACTGATATAGACCGGCTGCAGCAGGAGGTCATGAGGCACAAAGCAGCACTCAAGGGGCACGAGGACTTTGACGCAAAAAAACCGCTCTGGGATGCAGAACGGTCGCTGCTCAGCAAACAGATTGAAAAGCTGTCAAACGAAGGCAAAATCATTTCAAAATACACTGAGGTATTGAGCCTTGACAGCGAGAACCCTGCGGCACGCGCTGCGTTGGCAAAGATATACTATGATAAGTTCCGCGACGCTGAACTGTCCCAGCAGCGTGGCGAGATGGCATACTACCGTGAACTTATTCGTGCCTTTGACGACGGCACCTATCAGGCACTGCTTGAGAAAGAAGGTACGCTGGTCTTGTCAACCGTTCCTGAAGCTGATGCATACTTTCTCTTCCGCTACGTCGAGGGAGCTGACCGCCGGTTGCTCCCGGTACCGTTCAGTCCTGCTGCATATCAGGGGGCAGGGTCACAACAACCAGAACATGAACATGGCTTTGATCCGCAGTTTGCACGTGCGACAACCGGCTTTGTGCCGGTCAGCACGATGCTTGCGTTCACGGACTTTAACAAGCTGTCACGCCATGAACAGGTGCAGCTCCCCCAGGGCTCCTACCTCATCATTGCCCGCAAACAGGGATTCTTGGAAACGCGGATTCCGTTTACCATCGAACGCGGAGAAACAACCGAGATGCGCGAGGTGAAGCTGCTGCGGCAGGAAGAAGTTCCTCCGGGGTTTGTCTATGTGCCGGGCGGCAAATATCTGAGCGGTGGTGACCCGCGGGCGCCGTATGCGGAGGCGCGGTGCGTGAAAACCATTCCAGGTTTTTTGATTTCCCGGCATGAAGTCACGGTGGGCGAGTACCTGAAGTTTCTGAATGACCTTGAGTCGCGGATACCGGGTTCCTCTGAACGATATGTGCCCCGGCGGTCGGTCGAATCCGATTTTTACTGGCAGAAAATCGGTTCCACCTACCACCCCAGTTTCCCGCTGAACTGGCCAGTGCTCGGTGTGTCATGGGATGATGCTTCTGCGTACTGCAAGTGGCTGAAAAGCCAGACTGGCGGACGGTGGGAGTTTCGTTTGCCTGAAGATGCTGAATGGGAAAAAGCTGCGCGCGGTGTTGACGGCAGACTGTTTCCGTGGGGAAATTATTTTGATTTCCGGTTTTGCTGCATGGTAGATTCAAAACAGGGACTGCGTGAGGGTCCTGACCCGGTCGGTACGTTTGCGCTGGATGAATCAGTGTACGGCGTTCAGGACATGGCAGGAAATGTCTGCGAATGGGTCGGGACGTTTTTTGATGAAGGCAAGAACATCAGAATCAGCAGAGGCGGTGCATGGAGCTACGGCGATGAAAACTTTGCACGGTGCGCCGGTCGCAATGGCGCAAGTCCGTCAATGGTTGCACCGTTTCGCGGATTCCGTATTGCAGTATCGCTCAAACAGTGATAGGCTACCTGCCCAAGGGTTAGGTGCACCGCATGCCGGGCAGGAGGCACCTGTTCCACACTATGCTGAGGGGGCGCTCGTGATTGAGATTGAAGCAGCAGGGCTGACGGATATTGGTCGCGTTCGTGAAAACAATGAAGATGCGTACTTCATTGATGAGGTAAACCGGTTCTATCTGGTCGCTGATGGCATGGGCGGTCATCAGGCAGGAGAAATTGCCAGCGGTCTTGTCGTGGCAACCATTCAGGAGCTGCTCCGCACCCCCCCTGACGATTCAGAGCCGTATGACCATCTGCTGTCACCCGCGGCAAATACCCTTGCCGCACTGGTGCGCGCTGCAAATACCGCGGTGTATGAAAAATCACGGGAGCACGAAAAGTACCGCGGCATGGGTTCGACGCTCGCCGCGGTCTTGTACACTGACACTACAGCGATTGTGGCAAACGTCGGTGACAGTCCGGTATATCTGGTGCGCGGACAGAACATTGAGCCGCTGTCCGTAACGCACACCGTTGCCGCCGAGCTTGGTCGCACGCATTCGGCTCAGCTCAAAAATCTTTCAGAAAAGGTGCAGCACATGCTCACCCGGGCAATCGGGATTGAGCCGGAGGTCGTTCCCGACATCTGTGAACTGCAATGTTTTCACGGTGATATCTTTGTTCTGTGCTCTGATGGACTGAGCAACAAGGTCTCGCCTCCTGAAATTGCTGACATCGTGACCGCTGCACCGCCGGGGGTAGCATGCCGTGAGCTTGTGAATCTTGCCAACCAGCGCGGCGGCGAAGATAATATCACTGTCATTATTCTGAAGATTACTGAACCGACATTCCTGCGTACATGGGTGCATCGTGTGTCTGCGCTTTTCAAAAAAGCAGCAGGTTTGTTTCAGGCAAACAAAAACCGGAATCCATAAAGGAGGACAGGTGCAATGCCAATCCTAACCATGCACTTTAAAGACATGGACCTTGGAGAATATCGTATCGAAAAAGGCGGAACCCTGACCATCGGCAGGCGGGAGACCAACACCATCGTCATTGACAACCTTGCGGTGTCCGGTCAGCACGCCAAGATTGACGCACTTGACGACGGCTATCTGCTCACCGACCTGCAGAGCAAAAACGGCACATTCGTCAATGACCGTATGGTGACAACACACTGGTTGCAACCGGGTGACGTGATTACCATCGGCAAACACAAACTGGTTTTTCACCTCGCTGAGGGCGAAGCTGCACCGCCTGTTCGTGATCAGGTGGAAAAAACCATGGTGCTTGATACCAATGAATACCGGGCAATGGTCGGCAAAACCTCGCCGACGGTTGCGACTTCTGGCGGAGAAAAGAAGGAACCAGTTGCCGTGCTCTCTTTTTTGAAGGGTGGCGACGGTGAGGTGGCGCTGTCAAAAAAACTAGTCAAAATAGGCAAAGATGACGCAAATGATATTGTAATCAGCGGCTTTCTGGTCGGCAAGACTGCAGCGACCATCAGTAAACGTCCTACGGGTTATTTTCTGAGCTATGTTGAGGGTCTTACAAAACCAAAAGTAAACGGCAAACCTGTCAAGGAGACCGTGCAGCTCAAAGAATTTGATAAAATTGAGATCGGCTCTGCCTTGCTGGAGTTTATCCTAAAGGACTGATACCTGTGCAATGGCGCGGTCAGGCGACATGACACTGCGGCGTCAAAAAAACTGCATCCCCAGAGTCGTTCTGTTGACCTCTCCCCTGCCTTTTTATTGCTTCATACTACGGATGGGATTCTAAAACTCAAAGAAAATCAATCTGTTTTTTTCTTTGCTCACAGCGTGCAGCATTGCACGGTATCTTTTGGCACAGTACCTGCAGTTTTTCTATAAAAAACTTGTAGGGATCTGTGCCATGGGTGATGTTGTTCAGCTCAATCCACACAATCATTTTGGTGACTGCCCCGAGTGCAGAAAAAATGACGGGCATATCAATGTGGGCAGAGTTCACTGGTTTGTCTGCAAGCGCCATAGGGTAAAGTGGAAAGCAGGACACGACATCTTTCCGGACTGGAAACAGGAAAACCTACAGGTCTGGCGCCAAAACGAGAAACTTTTAGAGCTGTTCACGGAAGTTGAACCCCTGCAGGCATGGAAAAAGACTGAGCTCGAAGAAATGTTTGCAGCGCTCTCTGGTTCAGCAAACCAACCCCTTCAACCCCATCACGCATCGCAGCCAACCTGCCAGCTCTATCGTGTGTGAAGGACTGCTTACTCTAAAACCTTGCGATTTGATTTACTTTCCGGTACTATCCTAGGGAAACAGAAACACCCTTGCATGCCACAAACGCCTGTCCGCACCCTTACCAAACGGCACTCGGTTGTGGTTATTTCTTGGAAGGAGCTTGGTCATGGATACGTATCACGTAATTATTGTCGGTGCAGGACCTGCCGGTGCAGCATGTGCAAAAGCCCTGTGCGAAGCCGGCATCCGGGTTCTCATCATTGAACGGGAGTCATTACCACGGCACAAAACCTGCTCGGGAGTTCTGTTTGGGCAGACGCAGGTGCTTGTACAAAACATTTTTAATGCACAGCCACCTGCTGAGGTTTTTTGTGAGCCAAAGCAGATTCAGGCTGCAAACATCCTTGAATGGCGCTCACCTGAAGACATCGTCCCGTATTGCTGGGAAATTCCAAAAGACGGCAAGCAGTTTCCACAAACCTACTATAACATCCATCGCGCAACATTTGACCACTGGCTCGTGCGACAGTCAGGAGCTGAGGTCAGACAGCACTGCCTGTTTCGGGGATTCTCGCTCCATGAAGATAAAATCCAGGTGAACGTGTTTCTGCGGGATGCAAAAACCCTTGAGCCCGGAGGCACCGGCAAACCCGAGCAGACGCTTTACTGCGACTATCTTGTGGGTGCTGACGGCGGCTCATCTGCCGTGCGCAGGGCGCTTGAGCCTGACTGGTGGACGTCAACGCCGGACGTGATTGTCTATCAAGAGTATTGCCACATCCGCTCCCGGGGAGCGCTTCAGGACGGCTGTTGGTATGTTTTTTTTGAAAAAAGCATTGGAGATATTCTGTGCTGCGTGCACCGCAAAGACAACTGTCTTGTTCTGTGTGTCGGCGGGTTCAAAGGCAGGGATGTACGTGCGGGGATGGAAACCTTCAAGAGCTTTCTTCATGAGAAATTCAGCGTTGTGCTCGGCAAGCAGGAACGTGTTGAGGGATGCATCATAAAACCAGGTCCGCCGTATCTTGGAAAAGGCAGGGTCTTGTTGACCGGCGAAGCAGCAGGGCTGCTCTACCTCAACGATGAGGGAATCAGTGCAGCCCTTGACTCAGGCTATCGGTGTGGCACAGCCCTTGCGCGTGCCATCCGCGAGGGCGGAGATGCAGAAGCATACTATCAAGCCGGTGTCCAGGACATTCTCCACCATGTACAGATATGCGCTGAGCGCATGCATTTTTTAGTATAAAAATGCCGCTCACGCCAAGAGTCGTTGCGCACGCAAACAACCTAAAAAGTACTCAAGTGCTCTGAGCCCCTCATCACCAAGGTCAAGGGTGTACTGGTTGACATATAGCTCAACATGCTGCTGCATGATTTCGGGATCCAGCTCAGCAGCATGCTGCTGCATAAACGCGCGAGGATGGTCAGGATTATCAAGAGCCATCTGAAGGCTTGCACGGATCGTCGTTTGGACTACCGCAGCAGTCGGTTTGCCAAGCGAACGTTTTACCACGATCACGCCAAGCGGCACTGGATATCCGGTTGTTGATTCCCACCATGCGCCAAGATCTTCAATCATCTCAAGCCCGTAGCGCATAAACGTAAACCGTCCTTCATGAATGATCACCCCTGCAGCAACATCGCCACGTGCCACTGCGGGCATTATCTGGTCAAAGGGCATAACAATTCTGTTGTGTGCAGCGGGCTGATACAGGCAGAGCAGCGCGTTTGCTGTGGTCAAGGTACCAGGCACCGCAATAGTGTTTGCAGGATCGGCAAGTGCCGTGCGGTCAATCAGCCGTGAGCGAGCAACAATCAGCGGTCCGCACCCTCTGCCCATGGCTCCGCCTGCATGAAGAAGCTCGTAGGTATCCTGCACGTAGCCGTAGGCATAGGCAGAAACCTTCACAACATCAAGGATACCCCGCAGCGCCATATCGTTGAGCACAGCAATATCTGCAATATGACAGGTAACCGCAGGCGCCGTGTGCCCGAGTTTACCGTTGACCCATGCATCAAAAATAAAGGTATCGTTGGGGCAGGGAGAAATGCCAAGGGACAGTGCTGAGTGCGGAATGCCTTGTTTCATAGTGCACCTACCAGCAAAAGGCTAGAGTTAGAAAAATTTGAGCAAAGTTGTCTGTGCTGCCTCAGCCGCTTCTTTGAGTTTCCAATCCTGGTGGTCACGATCGCCGCACAGGTTTGAAATCCCCCGGACCACGGTACAGGACACGCCTGCTTTGGCAGCGACCAGCGCCACTGCTGCCGATTCCATGTCCTCGCACGCAAGAACTTTTTGATCTGGCATAAAACGCTGCCTGATGGTTTTCGCCACCTGACGGCTGCCGGAAACCGTTGCTACAGTAAAAAATATAGAGCGCGGTATTGTGCGGGGAATGCGCTCTGTGGTGAGCGGGATGATATTGAAGAGCGGTTTACCGTTATCTGCTAGTGCAAGCGGTAAAGGTAATGACGCAAGCGGAAGGAAAGCATCATCAGTTTGGGCACCAGCGTCAGCAAACACAGCCGCTCTGCCGACAACCACTGTGCCCAGCAGTGCCCGTTCATCAGCGTAAACGCCGCAAACACCCACATTATACACATGGCTGATGCAAAAACGATCAAGGGCGACCGCAGTTGCTGCCGAAGCATTTGCACTCCCCGGACCGCTTCTGACAATAATTACCTCATCACCGTGCACCGGTGCACGGTACACGGGGCCCTCAAACACTGGCTTTGCCCGGCGACAGGGAAGCGTTGCTACCAGCACAGCGATTTCAATCTCCGTAGCACCAATAATAAGGCGTGTCATAGTATCACTCACGGCATAGTGAAAAATTCAGCGCAAAAAATTACGGACAGCCTGCCAGATGCCGCTCAGGCTGCCATCGGCAAGCAGTGTCCCGATCCGGTACCATGCCCGAGGACGACCATAGAACGAGCGATATGCCTGGGCGCGTGCGTGCATAACCGCTGATGGCGTTACGGTCGGCAAATGCATCACTGCCCCGCGTTGGGTAAAACACGAAAAGTCATCCGTGCTGATCCATCCTTCGCTGCATGCCTGATCATACAACCTGCTTCCGGGAAATGGAACACAGCAGTAAAACTGCGCAATATCAAGATCAAGGCTTTGTGCAAAGCAAATGGTTTTCTCAAGAGACTGCAGCGTGTCACCCGGCAGCCCCAAGATGAAATGTCCAGCGGTTTTGATGCCAGCCTTCCGGGCAGCTTCGACTGCAGCACGTACCTGCTCAACCTTGATCCCTTTCTCTGCCCGGTCAAGCACTCCTTGGTCTGCTGATTCAATGCCAAAGCTTATCATCCAGCACCCTGCCGCTGCCATGTGGTGCAAAAGCTCTTCAGTAACCGTGTCAACACGGCTATTACACGTCCAGGAAATATCCATTCTGCGATCACAGATCCCCGTGCACAGCCTGGATACATACTGACGGTCTATGACAAAGGTCTCTGCCCAGAAAAAAAAGTCTCTCACCCGGAACCGTTCACGATCATACTCCATTTCATCAAGCACGCTGTTAACACTGCGCTGCCGCAAGCGTCTGCCATAGTAGGTCTGACAGGTGCAAAAGCTGCACTGAAACGGGCAACCGCGCTGGGGTGCCACGATCAGAAACGGACGACTTTTCAGCGGCAGCCGGTAATCTGCAACCTGCACGTGGTGCCATGCAGGGAACGGCAAGAGATCAAGATTTTCAAGAAACGGTCGGTCTGGATTCCTGTGGAGTGCTCCCTCACGGTCTCGATACGTGATGCCTGCAACATCCTCCAAACCCTTTCCTTCCTGAAGCGATTGGACAAGCTCCCTGACCGTCAGTTCAGGCTCATGTCTGATGACAATGTCAAGCTCAGGGGTATGCTCCAGAGATGCGGTGTCCAGTACAGTGACATGAGTGCCAAAGACGGCGGTATGAGCTGAAGGACTGATTTTTTTGATCTCTGCTGCAAGGGAAAGGTCGGTGGTGATCGTCGGAGTACCGGTACTCCACAGCACGCATCCGGGATTCAGACGGGCAATGCTCTGCAGGAGTTCGTCCCAGCCCATACCACGGGCAGGGCAGTCAATCAGAACGACCTGATGGTCGTCCTGTTCCAGCACTGCACCAATGGTGGCAAGCGACACCGGCGGCCACAGCGTCGCCCAGAAACCCTGCTCCTGCGTGCAGCGACCTTCGCGGATAAACTTTTTCTTGTCACGGGTTGGTGGATTCAGGAGAAGAACAATCATGGCACCATACACTGGGTGTGCAAACGTCTGAGCTTCAAGCTCATGGCAAGAAGAGATGCTTTATCAGGCTGTACACATAGCGAAACCAGACCTTGCGCACACTGATTTTTGAATAACCCATTTTGCGCTTGTGTTCATGACTGGGGACCTCTGCCATGCGGTAACCCTTTTTAAGGGTCTTGATGATCATTTCTTGTTCAATGGTGGTGATGTTTTCTGTCAGCCCAAGCTCCCGTGCCACCGTGGTCCGAATGGCACGGAACCCATTTTGACTTTCGCTTAACCGTACCTTAAAACGCCAGTTGATGCAGGCAGTGATAAACGAGCTGCCCATGAGCCTGAAGCACTCATCAAAACCGCCGTGCAGCTCGCTTGATCCGCCGATCAGCCGCGATGCTGATACGTGGTCAGCTTCACCCCGCAGGATCGGCTCAACAAGACGCGGAATGTCAGCAGGATTATGTGACCCGTCAGCATCAATGAAAACGATGATGTCGCCGCTGACATACTGAATTGCCTGACGCAGGGCAGCTCCTTTCCCTTTGCGGTTGTCAAGCAGTACCCGAACACCTGCTGCCTCCGCGATAGCCCGTGTCTGGTCTGTTGAATGGCCGTCAACCACCAGAATTTCGTCAGCATACGGTCGGCAGCCTTCGATAATCTCTGCCAGCGTATGTTCTTCATTGAGGGTAGGAATGACAATAGATATGTTCATACAGAGGTGCTTATATAAAATTCAGCAAACAATCTAATACTACACCAAACCCGTGATGACTATAAAAAAATAGCTCTTGAGACCTTTTCATGAGTATCTCCACGATATCGTTGCAAACAATACTGGTTAAATCAAGATCGCCACGTCAAGCCCCACAGGACTCGCGATGACAGAGCATATTGTTGCGAGGAAGCCCGTAGGAGCAGGATCACAAAGCAATCTCGTAGTTCCTTAACTGCGTAAATTGACGCTTATGGTTTTTTCATAAAGAGGAGCAGCGGATAAAAGCCGCTTTACTTGAAACGAGGTGGTTATTACATCGTTCTGTCATAACCGCACACGCATTTTCATACTCTTGACCATGAGATATCAGCACTTCCATGGCACTTCCATGGCACTGCCTGAGGCTGCAAAACGCATGAAGTTAAAAACCGGTCAATTCTTAACAGGTTCAAACCGATATGGTTATGAAACTAAATGATTTTGTTTGTACAGGAGATCCGTGCATGTCTGGCATGAACCTCACGCTGAAAACCCGACTCATGGTGTTCGGGATGCTCCTTGCCGTATTGCCACTTTCAATAAACCTCGGGATCGTGCTCTATAAAAACGAAAAGATGAGTTACCGTGCTGCACAGGAAAGTCAGGCGCTTTCCTATGCACAGATTGATCAAACCATCACTGCCGTCCATGCCTTGTGTGCAACCCAGCACGAACAGCTTACCGCGATGCTGAAGGGATCCCTGCAGTTCTTTCGGCAGTATCTCGAGCACGCAGGCGGTGTAACGCTTCTTGATAATGAAACCACTAACTGGGCTGGGCGAGGTACTCTGAAGGAACCGCCTCAGTCCGTTGCGCTCCCCCGGCTGGTTATTGGCTCCACGGCTTTGGAACAAAATTCACTGCAGAACTTTTTTGACACAACGCTTGAAACAATCAGCAGAGAAACAGGTGTCGGATATTTTCTGTTTCAAAAAATGAACGATCAAGACTCTCTGCTTCTGGTAGCAGCAACCAGCACTGCCCGTGCTCCCACGGGTTTTTATATACCTGCACGCATGCCTGACGGCACCGCATCTCCTGTGATCACAACCGTCGGTGCTGGTGAGCGGTTTTTTGGTCGTATCGCTATCGCCGGCGCATGGTATGAAGCTTCCTGTGAGCCGGTGCAGGATGTCGGGCGCCATCCAGTCGGCATGCTCTGCAGCGGCATGAGACTTGACAACATGACAAGCCTGCGCAACCGGATTATGAGTATACGGCTCGGTTCAACAGGGTATGTGTTTGTGCTTGATTCGCACGGCACCTATGTCATTTCAAAAGGCGGACTGCGGGATGGTGAAAACCTGTGGGAGGTGCGTGACGAAGAAGGTAAGTATCCTGTTCGCGAAATCATCACCAAGGCACATGCCCTCCAACCCGGCGCAATAGCAACCCACCGTTTTCTCTGGAAAGGTGCCGGTGATGAAAAGCCCCGAATGCGATTTGCAAAAATTATGTACTTCAAGCCTTGGGATTGGGTTATTTGTGCAGGCTCATACGAAGATGAATTTCAGCAGGTTGGTCAGCACATCAAGACGGTTGGCACAGAGTCCAGTAGGATGCAAATGCTGGTCGGTTTGCTGACATTGCTCACTGCTGTGCTTGTCTGGTACCGAATCGCCCATAACCTATCGCTCAGCATCAGCTCTGCAGTCGCATCGCTTCGCACCACCTCCGCACACCTGCCGCTGGTAGCAGATCAGGTTGCTGCAGCAAGTCAGCATATGGCACAGAGCACCAATGAGCAGGCAGCAAGCATTGAGGAAACCTCGTCCTCGCTTGAAGAAATGGCGTCAATGACCAGCCGCAATGCAGAAAACTGTATTATTGCAAAAAAGATATCTGATGATGCGGTACAAGCATTGCAGACAGGCACTCAGACGATGCACCGCCTCTGCGCTGCGATTGAGCGGATTAAAGCCTCATCAGACCGGACAGCAAAAATAATCAAGACCATTGACGAAATCGCGTTTCAAACAAACCTCCTTGCATTAAATGCAGCGGTTGAAGCTGCGCGCGCAGGCGACGCAGGCAAAGGGTTTGGCGTTGTTGCCGAAGAGGTCAGAAATCTTGCCCACCGGAGTGCTGGCGCAGCAAAAGACACCCAGCAGCTCATTGAAGAGTCGCAACAAAATGCTGATGAGGGCGTGGCAATTTCGGGCGACATGAAGTCGTTGTTGAAAAACATTGGCGACTGTATTACCCGGATGCAAACCCTTGTTTCTGAAGTTTCTGCAGCAAGCATTGAGCAGTTGCAGGGTATTCAGCAACTCAATGGAGCGGTATCATCCCTGGATACTACAGCCCAGTCCAATGCTGCGAACGCCCAAGAAGCAGCATCAGCAGCACAAGAGCTCGTCACCTCAGCTCAGCAGCTTGACGGGGTTGTTCAGTCGCTGGTAGCCCTTGTCTGCACCGACCAGCGAAAACCTTTATTGTCGGCAATGACATTGCCTGCTGCGGCTACGGGGGAAACCGCACCTGCGAATTTGCCCAAACAAATCCCCAACCGCAGCCAATATAAAGAATACCGTATTCATAAATGAGGCGGGCATAAAACCACAGGGAGTAACCATGGAGAAAAAAACCATTCTCATCGTTGACGATGAGCCTGACATTGCTGACACAATCAAGTTTTCACTTGAGCGTGAAGGATTCCATTGCATCACCGCAGCCGATGGCATCGAAGCGCTTTCGAAAGCGCGCAGTGAAAAACCAAATCTTATTCTGCTTGATATTATGCTGCCGAAAATGAACGGCTATCGCGTAGCCAGACTTTTGAAGTTTGATGAGCAGTATCAGCATATTCCAATTATCATGCTTACTGCAAAAACGCAGGACGCTGACCGTATTCTGGGCATTGAAACCGGTGCTGATGGCTATCTCACAAAGCCGTGTGATATGGTTCAACTGATTGAAGCAGTTAAAACTCATATCCGCTAAAAAGAGCTGGCAACAAAGGCTCTGCATTTCACCAGCAGACTACAACGTACGACGTCGCTACTATGCCACTGTTTACCTACACAGCACGTGACCGGTCGGGGCAACGGGTTACCGGAACCATTGAGGCTGAAAATTATGATGCCGCAGGGGCGATGCTCGAGGCTAAGGGATATCTCCCCATCAGCCTTGATATGCGAGCTTCGTCACCGGACGTTCTGCCGAAAATGCCTGATCTGTTGACCCCGCGGGTACATGCCGACGATATGATTATGTTCACGTTTCAATTTTCGACGCTTATCGGTGCCGGTATCCCGATTCTGTCCTGCTTGCGGGTGTTGTCTCGCCAAATCAGAAACACCACGCTCAAGCGCATTATCGAACAGGCAGCACGGGATATTGAAGGAGGCGCTGCACTGTCGGACAGCTTAGCCAAACATCCCCGCGTTTTCTCACCGATTTACATCAATATGATCAGGGCAGGTGAGGCATCAGGCACCTTGCACGAGATGTTTGTACGCTTAGGGCAGATGATTGAGCACGACGTTGAAATACACCAGCAGATACGAGCCGCACTTCGCTACCCCTTCATTGTTATCGTTACGCTCCTTGCTGCCTGCGGCATTCTTTTGACGTTTGTTTTGCCCCGATTTGTAGCAATTTTCCAGAAGTTCAGCCTGACACTGCCCCTGCCTACCAGAATACTCATAATGCTCAATAGCTTCGTTCAAGAGCACGGTCTTGTGCTCGCTGTGTGCGTTGTCACCGCTGTGCTTGTTCTGCGGGGATGGATTATGACAGAACGCGGCAGATATCTGTGGCATTACGTACAGATTTCTGTCCCAATCCTCGGCCCACTGGTTCTGATGGCTGCCTTGTCTCGTTTTTCCTATATGATGGCTACGCTCATCAAAAGCGGACTGCCGATTATCGAGAACCTTGCGGTTACCGCGCAAGCGGTCGGCAATGATGTGCTCGCCGAGGCAACACGCCGTATTCGTGACAGTGTTCAGGAAGGCAAAGGACTTGCTGAACCCATGGGGAACATAGGCTTTTTTACCCCACTGGTGGTACAGATGGTCGCTATCGGTGAAGCATCTGGTACGCTAGAGGATATACTGTTCAAAATTTCACGTTACTACGATATGGAAGTCGCCAATAGAACCAAGCGACTGGGGTCTTATGTTGAACCGTTGTTAACTCTTGTACTCGGCATCATGGTACTGTTTTTTGCTCTGGCGATTTTTCTTCCCATGTGGGATCTCACAAGAATTGCAACAAAAAAATGATGCTGTGCGAAGCCTTGGTGCAGCATAATTCGATCAAACAGCACCGTAGGACAACCAATGTTTAATATTTTGTACAATCCGCATCAACATTGTTCAAAAGACAAAATCGCCGCATCCCGCTCTGAGGAACATGCTATTACGGCGAAATACTCATCGTATTGTTATTGCGATAAATTCCGCAGAGGTGGATGACGCAGCATTTCCCTTCTTAAAACTTATGCAAAAACAAGATGTTCATGCCATAATAAGGAAAAGAAATGAATTCACATAAAAAAATAGTTAAGTTTTTACTCAAGTTGACTGACTTTTTTGAGGGTGAGAACGAGAAAACATAAAAGGAGATAGGCAATCGCGTCGATAGAATATTTGGCAAAAAAAAACAATCGACAGGAGATTGCCTATCCATGTTTA
>Ga0272448_1002790_pt1 | contig 21447 bp, 23 predicted proteins | sample YNPCB0191_FD_202220 | JGI IMG/M metagenome (GOLD analysis project Ga0272448, IMG submission 202220) | Hot spring sediment microbial communities from Yellowstone National Park, WY, United States - YNP-CB-019-1 | ecosystem: Environmental > Aquatic > Thermal springs > Hot (42-90C) > Sediment... | reverse complement strand
TCACCGACACATGCCCCCAGTCCATCGCAGAAACTTTCTTTTACAATCCGTGCCTTACCATTTTCAATCCTGATTGCCCCCTCTGCACATGCTGACTCACAGTGACCACACCCATTACAACGACTTTCATCTATTGCAATAATCTTTCTTTTCATCTTCATGCATAGCTCCTTTTATCATTTAGCCCAGAATTGCCTTCAGGTCCTTTTCCGGTTCTGTGATGGGCATAATAGAAAAGTTTTTTACAAGGATCTCAAGGATATTAGGTGTCACAAATGCTGGGAGCGATGGTCCAAGACGTATATTCTTGATGCCCAGGGCAAAGAGGGTCAGGAGAATAGCCACTGCCTTCTGTTCATACCATGAGAGAACAAGTGATAAGGGAAGTTCATTGACACTTACATTGAATACCTTAGAGAGCGCAAGGGCAATCTGGATGGCTGAATAGGCATCATTGCACTGGCCTACATCAAGAAGTCTTGGTATGCTGTCAATTGTACCTAACTCTTTATCGAAAAAGCGAAATTTTCCACAGGCAAGGGTGAGAACAACACAATCGTTGGGGACCTTTTCAACAAATTCTGTATAATAGTTTCTGCCTGGTTTTGCACCATCGCATCCTGCCACAAGGAAGAAGTGGCGTATACGTTTATTTTTTACTGCTTCAATGATTTTATCTACCACACCCAGTATTGTGTTCCGCGCAAATCCCACCATAACAGATTTGCCATTCCTGTCTTTATCAAAACCTGGCATGGAGAGTGCCTTTTCAATAACTGGAGAGAAATTATGATCCCTTATATGCGGCACACCTGGCCAGCCTACCGGTCCTGTGGTAAAAATATTGTCTTTATAGGAATCGAGCGGTTTCTGAATACAGTTTGTTGTCATGAGTATAGCACCGGGGAATTGACTGAATTCCTTATGCTGGTTCTGCCATGCAGTACCATAGTGTCCGTAGAAATGAGCATACTGTTTGAGTTCTGGATACCCATGGGCTGGCAGCATTTCACCGTGGGTATAGATAGTGATACCCCTGCCCTCAGTCTGTTTCAGAAGCATCGCGAGGTCTTTTAAGTCATGTCCTGATACAAGTATGGCTTTCCCTTTTTGTGCACCAAGAGGGACACGTGTTGGAACCGGGTGTCCGAATTGTTCCGTGTTCCCCTTGTCAAGGAGTTCCATGGCTTTGAGATTAATTTCACCACACTTAAGCACCAATGCTACCCAGTCATTCAAGGACAGTTCGTTGTGTAAAATGGCAGCAAGTGCCTCATGGATAAAGGTATAGACAGCCTCATCTTCCTGGCCCAGGGTCTCTGCATGGTATGCATAGGCAGCAACACCCTTCAGGCCAAATAACAGGGTATGCTGGAGAGAACGAATATCCTTATTACCCTTTTCATCCATACCGAATTGTACCTGTTCTGCCTGCTCCGTGAGTTTTGCAAGATTTTTTTCTGGTGTAAAGGGTTGCTTACCTTTGATCAATGGAACTTCATGCCCTGCCTTTTTTAACCTTTCCTGCAGTCTATCCCTCAATTCCACTGCGCGGTTGATGCGTACAAAAAATTTCTCCCTATCGAAGTCCACATTCGTGAGGGTTGAGAATAATGCCTCAAGCATGAAAAGATTAATCTCCTTATCCGTGGTGCCTTCCCTGTTTCCACCTGTGGCAAAGTGGGCAATTTCTGAAAGCACATATATGAGAATATCTTGAAGATTCGCCACATCCGGTTGTTTACCACAGACCCCCACCTTGGTACATCCCTCACCTTTTGCAGTTTGTTCACATTGATAACAGAACATAATGACCTCCTTATGGATTTATTTCATTGTTACAGGCAGTATAGCTATGGTAAAGGAAGTCTTCCTTGACTTATATCAAAAAAAGAAAAAAATTATTAAAAGGTATGGAATGAAGGGATAGTTACGAAAGGACTCTGAATACGATGATACTAATAAATGGCCTTTTTATGGTGCAAAATTGGAAAGCTGGTATGGTACCTCCTGCTTTTCCACTGTTTCTTTTTTATCAAAATAGACGAGATGTTCAGCAATTTCTCTGAGGGATGTAACAATCTCCTTGTTATCTGACTTTACAAGAGGTTTTGCCCCTTTAATGAGTTGTTTTGCCCTTTTTGCAGAAAGATGGACAAGCTCAAAACGATTTTCAACCGTATCCATACAATCTTCAACAGTTATTCGTGCCATGTGTACGCCTCCTCACTGATTCTATGATGCCTTTCAACTCTTCGTATGCCTGTGCAAGGGTTTCATTTACAATAATATACTCGAAGGCATTCTTTTTTTCAATCTCTTCATCAGCAACTTGAGTCCGTATGGGAATCTCCTCTTCACCCCGTACTGATAATCGCCTGTGCAGTTCATCCTTTCCTGGTGGTGCAATAAAAATAAGACACGCGTGAGGGCACTGTTGTTTTACATGGAGCGCACCCTTAACATCAATATCAAGAACTATATCGATTCCCTTGTCAAGGGTATCTACGATAAGCCTTTTCGGTGTACCGTATTTGTATCCGTACACCTCTTCCCATTCAAAAAACTCTCCGTGTTCAACCATAGTGTTGAATGTTTCAGTGTCCACAAAATAGTAATCCCTGCCATGGACCTCATGAGACCGTTGTTTTCGTGTTGTGTAGGACACAGAAAATGTGCTGTTCCTGTCTTCTTGTAAAAAGCGGCGGATAAGGGTTGTTTTTCCTACACCTGATGGTCCTGAAATAACAAAGAGCCGTCCCTTCCTATTCAACATTCTGAACCTGTTCCCTCATCTTCTCAATTTCAACCTTTATCTGAATCACCCGTTCATTGATGGCGAGGTCATTCGATTTGCTTCCGATTGTATTGGTTTCCCGTACCATCTCCTGTATGATGAAATCGAGCTTCCTTCCCATGGATTCGGATGAATGCAGGGTGTTTTTAAAATTCTCTATATGTCCCTTGAGCCTCACAATCTCTTCAGCAATATCAACCCGCTCCATATAGATAGCAAGCTCCTGAAGAATCCTCACTTCATCAACAGTAGAGGCCTTTGCGAGTGCCATGATTTTTTCTTTCAGTTTTTTTTCGTGACTCTGGACATTTCTGGGCCATCGCTTCTCTATGGCTTGGAGGTCAGTGCTGATCTTCTCAAGTCTCTGTGTCAGGTCAGCTTCAATGAGTTCACCTTCCCGTATTCGCTCTTCATTGAGTTTTACGAGTAGATTTTCAAACGCCGGGGTAAGTACCTCATCTGTAACAGTGTTGTTTTCTTCAAATACAATAATATCCTTGAAATTGAGTATGGTATCAATACTGATACGTCCTTTGATATTGAAATGGTGTTTTAATAACCCTATGAGGTCCATATACTGTTTCAGGGCATTTTCATTTATTTTCAATATACTGTACTGGTTATTTGTCCGTTCCCATTTCATGGTAATATCCACCTTCCCCCGTTTGATATACCGTTTGACAAGTTCCCTTAGCCGCTGCTCATAGTGATAATCAGTTCGGGGGAGTTTTATACTGACTTCAAGGTATCTGTTATTTAATGAACGGGCTTCCCCGGTAATTTTTCCCTCACTGTGTTCCATTTCAATTTTTGCAAAACCGGTCATACTTTTTAACATGGTCTATCCTTTCTACTACCGCATCATACGTGTATTTTTATCTTCTGTTTCAGACGATCCCTCCATTGATTGAACATAGCAATAATCGCATGACTTCTATAATCAGGATACGTCCACTCAAGGGGTCTATAGGTGCCATCATGAAACATGAGTGTGAGGTCGGCAAAAATCCCCTGTTCCATATAGATACGATGGGTATACCCTTTTGTTGTGGCCAGTATAACATGCTCGAGTGCTATATATCCAGGATCAATGTTGATCTGCCTTTTCCCATCAATGGAGAATGAAGCCTCAATATCATTGGTAAGCAGCTTTATGGAGGGGAGTATCTCCCGCTGTACCAGGGGTGCGAATAAGAAGAAACACCGGCTGAGATTTATTCCCATTTCCCTTTCATAATAGTGTGTATGGGTGAACGGCACAAGGGGTGTTTGCTCCTCAATATGACCCAGATGAGGAGTGAGCTTCTCAGCAACCTGGGGGAGCCACATTGTATCATTTACAATTATGCTTGCAAAGAACGTGACAGGTGTGGGTTTCTTTGGAGTTCCCATAGTATAAAAAACTCTCTATTTTTTCTTTCCTTTTCCCGTGGCGCTTCCATGATATTGACGGGTTGCAGACCAAGTGCCGTTCCAAAATTTTTCATATCATTAATAGCGTGTTGAATCTTGTCCATGCTCTTTACGATACCGCCTTTCCCCACATCAGATCTTCCCACTTCAAATTGAGGTTTCACGAGGGAGATGATGTGTCCGTCTTCTTTGAGTAAGGAAACAGCAGGTGGAAGTATTTTTTTTAGGGAAATGAAGGATACATCAATGGTAATAATATCAACATGCTCGCCAATATCAGTGTAGGTGAGGTACCGGGCATTGAAATGCTCCTTACAGATAACCCTTGGATCGTCTCGTAAGCGCTCGTGAAGCTGATGGGTGCCCACATCAATGGCATAGACCCGGGAAGCACCCATGTGCAGGAGACAATCAACAAACCCACCGGTAGATGACCCAATATCAAGGGCTTTTTTTCCATGTATGGTAAGCTGAAAGTATGTAATGGCATGAGCAAGCTTTATGCCCCCGTAACTCACATACGGGATGCCACGTTTTTTGATTTCAATTGATGCCTGGACATCTATTTTTTTACCCGGGTGAGTTATGCAATTGTTATTGACGTACACCTCTCCTGCCATAATGAGGCCGCATGCTTTTTCCCGCGATGGTGCGTAGCCTTTTTGTACGAGAATGGTATCTATTCTTTCTTTAACCAATCGAGTAGTGCCTTTATAATCCCTTCTTTATCAAGCCCTATTCTTTTCCGTAAGGTCTTCTGTGAACCATGGGGAAGAAAGGTATCAGGAATACCGATGCTCATAACAGGTACACTGACCCCTTCTGATGATAAATGTTCCATGACAGCACTTCCAAAACCACCCATACGGACATTTTCTTCAACAGTCACAATGCGGGGTATTGTTGTGGCAATAGTGAGCAACATTTCCCTGTCTAAGGGTTTAATGAACCTGCAATTAACAACAGCGCACGATATTCCCTTTTCTTCAAGTTCACGAGCCACATCAAGGGATGGATAGACTTGATTACCACAGGCAAGAAGCGTAATATCGTTCCCTTTCTTGAGCATTTCCCATGTGCCAAAAGGTATCTGAATAAAATCAGCATCCAATGGGACGCCTATAGCCTCTCCCCTGGGATAGCGTATAACAACAGGTTTTCCATAACAGTAGGCAGAATAGAGAAGATGGCGGAGTTCGTTCTCATCCTTTGGTGCTGTCACAACAATGTTTGGGATGTGCCTGAAGTAGGAAATGTCGAATTGTCCATGATGGGTTGGACCATCCTGTCCCACAATACCACTTCTATCAACAGCAAAAACAACCGGGAGGTTCTGGAGACATACATCGAGCACAATCTGGTCATAAGCCCTCTGGAGAAAGGTTGAATAAATTGCCACAAAGGGTTTAAAACCAGAAAGGGCAAGTGCTGCAGCAAAGGTGACACCATGCTGTTCAGCAATGCCAATATCGTAAAATCTGTCAGGAAAGACCTTACAGAATTTCTCCAAGCCTGTACCAAGACCCATGGCTGCGGTAATGGCAATAACCCTGTGGTCTTTTTGTGCGAGTTCTATAATGGTATCACCAAAAATATCAGTATATGTTTTTATTCCTCTCGTATGAGAGTTGCCCGTTGTTACCTCAAAGGTTGAGATGCCATGAAATCGCTCAGGATTGTCCTCAGCATGCACATACCCCTTTCCCTTCTTGGTAATAATATGGATGAGTATGGGACCCGTGAGCCTTTTGATGTTTTTCAGTGTATCGATGAGGAGGGGTAAATTGTGTCCATCCACAGGCCCGAAATACTGAAAACCAAGTTCTTCGAAGAGCATTCCTGGTGTAATGAATCCCTTGACTGTCTCTTCGAGATGTCGGGCTGCTTTATAGAGTGTTGGCATATTTTTGATACGGTTTTTGATTCTCTCCCGTATGGTAGTTATAAATTCGCCAGTCATGATTCTATTAAGATATGAGGAAAGGGCGCCGATATTTTTTGATATGGACATCTCATTGTCATTGAGTACCACAATAATGTCACTCGTGAGATGACCTGCATGGTTGAGCGCTTCAAAGGACATACCGCCCGTAAGGGAACCATCACCGACAACCGCAACAATCTTGTACGTTTCATTATTCTTCTTTTTTGCTTCTGCAAGGCCTACTGCTATGGATATGGCGTTACTTGCATGGCCTGTGTTAAAGACATCATAGATACTCTCCTCTTTTGATGGGAATCCGCTTAATCCATCATCCTGTCTCAGTGTCGCAAATCGTTCTTTTCTTCCTGTTAAGATTTTATGGGTATAACACTGATGACCAACGTCCCATATAATTTTGTCACGGGGTGTATCGAACACATAGTGAAGGGCTATGGTAAGTTCTACCACACCGAGGTTTGACGAAAGATGGCCACCGGTGGTGGAAACGGTTTTAATGATAAGCGGCCGTATTTCATCTGCAAGGGTTATGAGTTCCTGGATGCCCAGGCGTCGTAAATCCTCAGGTGAATTGATTGTCTGAAGTGGCATTAACGAATCCTGCTGCCGATATACTGTGCTATCTGGGTGAGTATTTCTGACCCTTCCCCTAAAAACGCTACTGCGTGTATTGCTTCTTGGATGACCTGTTCTACTTTTAATTTCGAGTTCTCAACGCCATAGTGTTTCACGTAGGTCTGTTTGTTCATATCTTTTTTCAGTTTTTTTCCCACTACCTCTTCGTCCCCTTCATAGTCCAGGAGATCATCGGTAATCTGGAATGCAAGACCGATAGACTCCCCATATTTTGTCAGGTGTTTTAACTCGTGTGCTGTTGCTCCTCCAACCATGGCTCCAATTCTCACAGAAGCCCGTATCATGGCCGTTGTCTTATGGGTATGAATGTAATTGACAATCATTTTTGAACCTTCTTTTCCTTCATAGAGAACATCCATAACCTGCCCCCCAACCATCCCTCCTGCACCGGCTGCCAGTGAAATTTCAAAAATAATCTCTTTGAGAACCTGGGGATTAATCCTTTCAGTGTACCTGCTGTCAGTCATAACCCTGAAGGCTTCTGTGAGAAGACCATCGCCTGCAAGGATTGCAATGGCTTCACCAAATACTTTATGGCATGTTGGTTTGCCTCTCCTCAGATCGTCATTATCAAGGCTTGGGAGATCATCATGAATGAGTGAGTACGTATGAATCATTTCTATGGAACAGGCGAAGGGAAGGACATCATCACTGCTCTTTCCCTTTGCTTCACATGCTGCAATTGCCAGTATGGGTCGTATGCGTTTTCCGCTCGCAAACACCATATACTCCATGGCATCCCTGAGAACACCGGGGACTGTATGGAAGGAATCAAAAATCTCCCTCATGGCATTATCGATGATAGTTCTTTTTTCAGTAAGGTATGCTGTAAGATCCACTACGTATCTTCCTGGAGGAAGGGTTTCTTTTCGATTGAACCGTCCTCTTTTTTTATAAGAATCTCTATTTTTTTCTCAATCTCATCGAGACGTTTTGTAAGTTCTTTTGTAAGGGAGAGGCCTTCTTTAAAGAGACGGAGCGCCTCATCAAGAGGGACATTCCCCTCATCGAGGGTTTTTACAATGCCCTCCAACTTCTTCAACCCTTCTTCGAATTTCACGGTTATTTATTATAAGATTGAAACCCTTCTCTTTGCAAGTCTTTCAATTACAAACGAGTTGCAAATTGGCAATAAAAGGTGTAATGTTACCTCTCATAAACAACATCAGGAGTGTCGATGAAAGTTCCTATAACCCGGAAAGGCTACGAACAACTTCAAAAAGAACGCGAATTTCTTCTCAACACAAAACGTCCAAAACTACTTGCTGCCATTGAAGAAGCGAGGGGCCATGGCGATATCTCTGAAAATGCAGAGTACGATGCAGCAAAGGAAGAGTATCAATTTCTTCAGAAGAAGGTGGCAGAGATAGAAGCAATGATGCAGAACTCAGAAATTATTGATGTAAAGATGACCGAAAAAAATACAGTGGAGTTTGGTTGCAGTGTAACACTCAGAAACCTTGATACAGAGGAAGAGGTTATCTATACAATCGTTGGTCCCTACGAATCGAATATTGAGAAGGGGACCATCTCAATCAGTTCCCCTCTTGGTAGAGCCCTTATGGGCAAATCCATCGGCGATGAAGTGAGTTTTAAAGCCCCGGGCGGCGAACGTACCTACGAAATTGTAAAGATACGCTAAGACAATAGCTGCAAAGACAATACTTCGAATGTGTAATCTTTTCACTTCTGTTTTTGATAAAGATTGATTACAATGAATAGACCGGTAGAAAATTTTAGAAAGGAAGTCATAAGGCATGTCGAAATGGTCAAATGTGGATGAGTACAAGAGATTATCAAAAGAACAGCTCATTGAACTGGCCACGATCTATGGGCGCTTTGCCCTTACACTGGACGGGCTCTGGTTTCTCGGTGTTGAAGGTATGTATGGAATTGATACGGCACTCGAGATTGATACAGAGGTGTGGAGGCAGTTCGGCCAAAGCGAAGCGCGGATGCTTAAAAAATTCCTCTCCACTGACAGCGTCACCACACTGGAAGAGATATGCAGATTTTATCTCCTGACACCTGTATTTGGTAATCTCGGCGCATTGGCTGAGGTTAAGGATGGGAGATGTTATCTGTCCGTAACCAATTGCCATCCGCAGAAGGCACGGCTGAGAAAGGGCATGGGAGAGTTCCCCTGCAAAGGCGTTGGCATAGCGTATTTCGACGGGTTCCTGAAGGAACTGAATCCTGAGATACAGTATCGGTGTATCGTGTGTCCGCCGGATGAACATCCAGAAGAGTTATGGTGCCAGTGGGAAGCCTGGATATAACCTCATATATAGAACATTGAATGAAAGAAAAGATCTGGTGATGAAAGAGAAATTAAAAAAGCTTTTTTCTCCTCATTCTGTTGCGGTTGTCGGTGCGTCTGATAGCTTTGACAGACTCGGGTACCATGTGATGAAAAGTCTTGTGAAGGGTAACTACAATGGTACCATATACCCGGTCAATCCTCGTGCAGAAACCCTGTGGGGTATAAAGACTTACCCCTCCTTGAAAGAGATTCCCAGAGAGGTTGATCTCGGGATTATTGTTGTGCCGGCGAGATCAGTGCCTGAGAGACTGCATGAATGCGGAGAGAAGATGGTAAAGGGTGTTGTGCTGATTACGGCAGGATATAAGGAGATTGAAGATTCGCAGGGTGAAATCCTTGAGCAGGAGATAAAGGAGATTGCACACCGATATGAGATACCCATCATCGGTCCCAATACCTTTGGTTTTGTGAACCTCACCGATGGCGTGAATGCCTCATTCACCTACGAATTTTCCCTCATAAAGAAGGGCGGCGTGACACTCATAAGCCAGAGTGGTGGGTTTTGCCATCTCTGTGGATTTCTGGCTATGGAGGAGAGGATGGGTATGGCAAAGCTTATGAGTCTTGGAAACCGCGTGAATGTCGATTTTCCTGAAGCTGTACAATATTTCTCTCAAGAAGACCCAGCCACGAAAGTGATAGCCCTCTATATAGAAGGCCTTGATGAACCGAGACATCTAATAGAGACGGTGAGGATGGTGGATAGAAAAAAACCCATCATCGCATACAAGGCAGGAAAAAGCGAAAAGGGAGACAGTGCAAGCCGGTTTCATACCGGTTCACTTGCAGGGAACTATCAGATATGGAGGGGCGCACTTCGTCAGGCAGGTATACTTGAGGTGACTTCAGCAGAAGAACTCATTGATACAGCAAAATCTCTTGACTCATGCGCACCGCTGAAAGGTCCCCGCATCGCTGTGCTTTCAGGTCAGGCAGGTCCGGGTATGATTGCAGCAGATGCCTTAGAGGATGAAGGGCTACGTCTTGCCCATTTTACTTTAGAAACGCAGGAAAGAATCAATCAGCTCCTCCCGCCCCTTGCAATCAGAACAAATCCTGTGGATATGGGACCAGCCTGGTACAGCCCTGAGACCATGCTGAATATACTGAAAGTAGTCCTTGATGATGAAGGAACAGACGGAGTCATATTTATCGCCATGTTTGCGTCAGCCAATCTTGAGGTAACACGAACGATGCAGGCGCTTATGGAGGATATAGAGCCTTTTAAAAAACCCGTTATTGCCTGTTTTACTGCACCTTCAGGCATATGGGATAATGAGATTGTAAAAATGGACGGGAAAAAGGGGGTAGCCATTCTCCATACCCCTGAACGTGCTGCAAAGGCAATGGCAAATCTCTGGAAGCTACACCTCATGATGAGGTAGAGAAACATGGAAAGATTACTACTCGGCGTGGATGTATTGAATTTTCTTGAGCAGGAAGGATTTACTGTACTCAGGAGTGCGCTGGCAAAGGATGAAAACGGGGCTATGCGTATTGCCTCTGGGATAGGTTTTCCCGTGGCACTCAAGGTTTCTTCCCCTGATGTCATTCATAAGACGGAAATAGGGGGTGTCAGGGTTCCACTCAATAATGAGGATGAGGTGAGGAAAGCTTTCAGAGAGCTTACAGAGGGCAATCCTGGAAAAAGAATTGATGGTATTATGGTACAGGAACTGGGTAAAGGCCTTGAACTGATTGTCGGAATGCTTAGGGATAGACAATTTGGTCCTGTGCTCATGTGCGGACTTGGCGGAATCTTTGTCGAGGCACTTACGGATGTTTCTTTCAGAATGCTCCCTATAGAGGCAAAGGATGCAAGGGAGATGATTGAAGAACTCAAGGCATACAGCATACTCATAAGCCCCCGTCAGAAGGGGATTAACCTTTCTGAAATTGAAGATTTTCTTCTCAAGGTTTCGCGATTCATAATGAAGCACAGAGAGATTCAGGAGATGGATTTAAATCCAGTATTTATCACTCAATCAGGTATAAAAATCTGCGATGCACGGATCAAGATGGATTCTCCATGTTTTTAGCCTTGAACCATCTTAGTGAACCTTCTTTCCCAGCACACAGGATGTTTCAATCTGTCGTTCTGGTATTGACCAGTATGTTCTCAAGAGCTCATCCTTGTTATCCATGAATGTGTAACCGTGTTTCTTATAAAAATCGATTGCCCATGATGCAGCCTTCCATGTGCCCACGAGGAGCCATTCAGTATCCACCCCCCTTTCAATGAATGTGAGGAGCTTTGTGCCTATACCTTTATGCTGATGTTTTTGCAGTACATAGGCATGTCGGATGAGGGTCACACCCTTTATTCTCTCCTTCCCCATAACACCCAAGAGCTTCATGTCTTTTCTGTACCCGTAATACCTCATTCGCTTCATCTCTGCCTTTAACTCTTTCATGGACATGTACGGCTCTTTATACCGGTCTTCAGGTATAACACCCCTGTATCGTTGCGCCCCGTCATTGGTGACAGTAAAAATTTCGTCCTCATCATGTACCTCGAATATTCCCTCCTTCCAGAAACCAAAGAGCTCATAAGCGTTTGAAAAGCAAATACGCTCCACAACATGCGCATCCTTGATGAGTCTTTTTATGGTCTCATAATTCTTTCTAATGCTGGCACCAGGAAAGTCAGAACCAAAAAGATACTTGTGACTGAATTTTTTTATAGAGGGAAAGTACCTGAGAAGGCCTTCAGGGGCCACGCCTGATATATCGATGTACACGTTTGGAAATCTTTTTATCATGGATTCTGCATGCCGCCCCAGACACCCTCTTTTCTAATAGTATCCCCGTATTCCTGGGGTTGTTGCCGTTCACCTTCATCAAAGATGTGGGCTATGTGAGGATGTTGTTCCATCCATGCTTCTTTCGCCATATCCGTCCATTCGAATCTATGGCCTCCATGGATGTGGACATCAATAATGTGCATAGTTATCTATATATCGTATGAAAAAGAACATGGCAAGAGAAATGGGCTCACAGACTATACAGGAATACCATGCGGTCACTTGTCTTTCCCACACAAAAAAAGTATATTGCTATCACTATGACCACATCCGTGGAGCATGGATGAATAAATTTTTCTTTCCTAACAGTATTGCAATTTTTGGTGTTTCATCGAGCCCCTCAAATTTGGCACAAATTATTGTAGAGAATCTGGATCGATGTGGTTTCAAAGGTGACCTCTTTCTTATTGGCGATAAGGATGAACAGATTCTGGGAAGAAAGGTCTACAGAAGCGTGGAAGACGTTGAGGTAGTTCCTGACCAGGTAGTCTTTCTCATTCCTGCCAAAGGGTTACCTAAGGCACTGGATGTATGCGGAAGAAAGGGGATACGCCATGCTGTCATTGAATCAGGGGGTTTTTCTGAGTTTGACGAAGGAAGAAAAGAACTGGAAGATGAAATCCTGCACATTGCACAGCAATGGGATATGCAGATTCTTGGACCAAATTGTGTGGGAATCATCAACATGTTAAACGGTCTTACGCTTCCCTTTTACCCCGTAAATCCTCAGTATATCACACAGGGTCCCGTGTCATTAATCTCCCAGAGCGGCGGACTTATCCATGATATTATGGTTCTTTCATGCTGTGAAAATGTAGGAATGAGTAAACTGATAAGTTTGGGTAATAAGCTGATGCTTGATGAAAATGATTTTCTGGAGTTTCTTATTCATGATCCCCATACCCGTATCATCGGAATCTATCTCGAAAGTATTCAGGATGGAAGACGATTCATGACCCTCGCATCGTCAACAGACAAGCCAATCATACTATTGAAATCTAATATAAGCCCTGCAAGCACAAGAATTGCACAATTCCATACCGCTGCCCTTGCTGGCAATGAGCAGGTATTAGATGCAGCATTGACTCAGGCTGGTGTCCATCGTGTACAGAGCATTCAGGAGATGGTTGAATGCTTTAAAATCTTTTTGCTTCCCCGTATAAAAGGACAACGATTAGCATTCATGTCCCGTTCAGGTGGTCATGCAGTACTGTCTGCTGATGGTGCCCATCGCCATGGATTCTACCTGGCTGATTTTTCTGATGATGTTTTTGATATTGTGAAGGATAAATCAAAGGCTGGTGTTATAAGGATGACGAACCCATTAGACCTTGGAGATGTCTTTGATATATCAGCATATAGCAGATTAGCAGAAAATATACTCAAGCAAGAGGGTGTTGATGGGTTGGTTGTTATCCATTCTTATGCATTTAACAATGATGTAGACCCTACAAAGGATTTTCTACGGACTTTAAGTGATATAATGAGACAGTATGAAAAGCCCATAATCTTTTGTATGGTTGCGCACAGGGAAAACTGGTTTACCATGAAAGAGGCTGCTGAGTTCCCCATCTTTACTGATGTGGATACTGCCTTGCGCATGCTGGCAAAAAATTTTCACCATTACCGATTTCATGAAACATCTTTCAGGACAGCATGGAATGGGACTCAGGGAAAGAAGGCAGGTACACAGGGAAACATGAATAGAACAAATATAATGCCACCTGACGAGGTATTTCGTTTATTAAGAGCGTACAATATACCTGTTGCACCATATGCCATTGTCCGTACTATAGAAGAGGCAGTGGTTGCGGCACACACTATAGGATACCCTGTGGTACTGAAAACTGCCTCACCCGATATTCTCCACAAGACAGATGCAGGTGGGGTCATACTCAATATCACACATGATGAAGAACTCACACAAGCATTCACTCGCATACAGACAGCATCATACCTTATCCAGAAGATGTATACCGGTGGCATTGAGGTACTTATTGGTGGTGCCTGTGATCCTCATTTTGGTTCTGTTATTCTCTTCGGGTTCGGTGGTATTTATGCGGAGATGTTTTCTCATGTGGCGCTTCGCATTGTGCCTGTTAATGAAACAATGGCAATAGAAATGATTGATGAAATAAAGGCTTCAGGAATTTTGAAAGGATTCAGGGGTGAGCATGAGTCAGACAGGGAAGCACTGGCAGACATTATTCTCAATGTATCGCGACTCCTTATGGAGCACCCTGAAATCATACACCTTGACATCAACCCACTGATTGTATTTGAAAAGGGCCGCGGTTGCATGGCTGTGGATAGCAAGATAGAATACCAGAGTATCTCTGAATGAACAACCTATCATCATATGCAAAGACAGTATGGTAATGGATAACAGGTTATCCATTTCGAAAGGTCATGACGGAAAAAGATTCTATATGGTGGGTATTATTCATAGGGATAAGGAGAGTCCTCCTTTATTACTGGCATTGATGGAGAAGATAAAACCCCATGTAGTTACCCTTGAGTTTTCCCACTATGGTATGAGATTCAGGCAAAGGAGAGGTGAGGAGCTTAAGAAAACGATTGATGATGCCGTAGCAATCCTCAGCGCGAGCATACCCTTTGTCAACAGAGAAGCTGTTTCGTCATTATATGCCTATGTTGAAATGCCCTATGAATATGAGGTAGCAAAGCAGTACTGTGATGACCACGCTATTCCGCTGCACCTTATTGATATGGATATCTTCTCCTATGAAAGACTCCAGCATATAGAAGAGCTTTTGAGTCTTGATAATATACAGAAGATGCTTGTAGCACCAGAAAGAAAAGGCACGGTACAAGAAAAAGCACTGGCGCAGTTGTTTTTTGAAAAGGGGATGAGGGTTGTTCCGTACACAGAGGAGATGTATGTGAGGGATGAATACATGAGCAGAAGGATACAGCATGTGATGGCATCCCATACGGATATGAGGCTTCTCCATATATGTGGGTGGCACCATTTACAGGATCCGTATCATGTCTATGACCACCTTAATCCAGTGAAGGTTTTTGTATATGATCAAACTGTTTGTTTTTGATCTGGGAAATGTTATCCTTCCTTTCGAGCACCGTCAGATTGCTCTCAAGCTTCTGGAAAAATCACAGGAGAAAGAGCGATTTTCAGCTCATGAGGTCTTTCAGTTCATGTTCGACATGGAGTATGGTTTTGTCAATCCCTATGAAGAGGGTCGCATTTCATCCCGTGAGTTTTTTGCTCACCTGCAAGAACGCTATAGACTTGCAATGAGTTTTGAGGAATTCAAAGAAGTTTGGAATCCTATATTCTGGGAAAACAAGGAAGTGGTGCGGATCATTTATTACCTGAAAGAAAGGGGCTATCCGTTGTTTCTTTTGAGTAATACAAATGAGCTCCATATGACCTATATTGCAGATCACTATCCAGTGGTCCATACATTTGATGAATGGATACTTTCCTTTCAGGTGGGAGTAAAAAAACCACACCAGAAGATTTATGACGAAATCTTTCGAAGAATGGATATTGAGAGAGATGAAGCCTTTTATATTGATGATATTGAACGGTATGTACAGGCTGCAGAGAATTATGGTATTCAGGGAATGGTATTTAGAGGTGCTCACGAACTCTGGGATATGTTGAAGAAATACAATGTGTAATTTTTTATTTCATATTTTGGGATTTGGTAACCGGTGATTGATCAATGATTTCTTATCCCCATATAGACCCTATCATAATAAAAGTGGGACCATTCTCCCTTCGATGGTATGGGCTTATGTATGTCCTGGGTTTTGTGGCTTCCTACCTGCTTGTGCTCTACCAGATAAAGCGGAAACGTCTCAAAATAGAACGTTCACAGGTAGATGACCTTTTCTTTGCCCTCATACTGGGGCTTGTTATTGGCGCACGGTTAGGATATGTGCTCTTTTACAATTTCAATTTTTATATTCAAAACCCCTTGGAGATTTTCATGGTATGGCACGGCGGTATGTCATTTCATGGAGGGCTCATAGGTACTTTTATTGCAGGTTGTATTGTGATAAAGAGGCAGCACCATGATTTTTTTACCATTGGAGATCTTATCATTCCCACATGTCCCATAGGTATTGGTTTGGGAAGGATGGGCAATTTTATCAATGGTGAACTCTTTGGAAAACCTTCAACACTTCCCTGGGCAATGGTTTTTCCTCATGGTGGACCGCACCCCCGTCATCCCTCACAGCTATATGAGGCATTCTTTGAAGGCCTGCTTTTATTTGTGATTCTCTGGATATATAAGGATAGGAAGAAGAGAGAGGGTGATGTCTTTGCTTTATTTTTGATGCTCTATGGACTCTTCAGAATTTTCTGTGAGTTTTTCAGGGCACCAGACCTTCAGGTAGGATACATTGTGGGCCCTCTTACCATGGGACAGGTTCTGAGCCTCCTCATGATCTTTATTGGTGCTTTTGTAAAGTGGTATATCCTGCCTCGCAGGGCACTTCTTACTCGATAATTGTTACAGCGCCTGTTTCTATATCATAGTATGCTCCTGCAATGCGGATTTGTTGCCTTTTTATCTTCTCAGCAATAACTGGTTTTGAAGATTTTATCTCATGTACCACTTGCCTCACATTTATGCGTATGGCATTTTCAAGAACATCGCCTGGTTTTTGTTTTGCCTTTTTTACAGCTGGCAGGATAGCCTTCACGATACTTCTGATATGACCATGTGGTTTTTCACCCTTTACTACCGCAGTTACTGCACCGCATTTTCCATGACCCAGGACAAGGATAAGACCTGTACCCAGATGATCTACTGCGTACTCAATGCTCCCCAGAGCGCAATCATCAATGATGTTGCCTGCTACTCGCACGACAAAAAGATCCCCGATCCCCTGGTCAAAAATTATCTCTGGTGGTACTCGTGAGTCTGAACAGCTCACAATCACTGCAAACGGTTTCTGGCCTTTTATGACCTCTTTTCTCCGTTTTATTCCCTGATTGGGGTGTTGAGCCCTTAATGCAACAAACCGTTTATTGCCTTTCAAAAGTTTTTGTAGTGCCTTTTCACCATTCAATTGATTGGTCATGGTACACTCCTTAAAGTTTTTAGGTATCATAAAGGATTCGGAAAATCTTATCAAGTCTATAACATTAGAATAAATAATATTGTACACACAACAGATGTATTGATTAAAATAACATAATAATATCAATATGATGAATTATCACATTTTTGTTTTTCCATGGGCAAAGAAAATTTATATTGACAAGACAGAAGAGTATAAATATAATTGTGAAATTATTAACAAAATTTATTGACAACGCATGGGTATGTGTTTAGAATAGATTGCTTTACAAACAACGATTATTATTTGAGCAATATCCAATATTAAATTCAGGAGGTTAGTATGGCGGAAGAGAAAAAAACTATCACATCGATGATGGAGGAAACAAGAAAATTTCCACCACCAAAGGAATTTGTTGCACAGGCCTATATTAAGAGCAGGGAAGAGTATGAAAAGATGTGGAAAGAATCCATTGAGAATCCTGAAAAATTCTGGGGCAATATTGCTTCAGAGCTTTTCTGGTTTAAGAAGTGGGACAAAGTGAATGAAGAGGATTTCAAAAACGCAAAGCTCCAGTGGTTTATTGGCGGCAAGACAAACATCGCATATAATTGCCTTGACTATCAGATTGAAAAAGGAAGAGGCGATAAGGTTGCCATTATCTTTCAGGGTGAGCCGGATGAGGATGTGAAAAAGCTTACATATAAAGAAATGTTGAAACTTGTCTCACGGTTTTCCAATGTTTTGAAGAAAAAGGGTGTGAAGAAGGGTGACAGGGTAGCCATTTATCTTCCCATGATCTGGCAGCTTCCTGTTGCCATGATGGCATGTGCGCGTATTGGCGCAATCCATACAATCGTATTCGGCGGTTTTTCTGCAGAGGCATTACGTGACAGGATTCTCGATGCTGGCGCCCACATTCTTATTACCGCCAATGGATACTGGCGTTCAGGTAAACATGTAAGCTCGAAAGCAAATGCTGATATGGCCATTGAACTCTGTGAAAAGGCAGGGCATAAGGTTGATCAGGTTATTGTAGTAAAGAGGCTCGATAATTTTGATGTTCCCATGAAGGCAGGAAGAGACACATGGTTTGAGGATGAAATGAATGCAAAGGATATCAGCGACACCTGCCCGGCAGAACAGATGGATGCGGAAGATCCTCTATTCATACTTTATACGTCAGGTTCAACCGGTAAACCCAAGGGTGTGCTCCATACAATCGGCGGCTATATGGTCTACTGCTATATCACCTTCAAATATATCTTCGACTACAAAGAGAAGGATATCTTCTGGTGTACCGCAGACATTGGCTGGGTAACAGGACATTCATACATAGTCTATGGTCCTCTCTCTAATGGCGCTACTTCCATTGTCTTCGAAAGCGTTCCAACCTATCCGCAGCCTGACAGGTTCTGGCAGATTGTGGAGAAGTTTAAAGTGAATATCTTCTATACTGCACCCACAGCAATAAGGGCAATTATGAGGGAAGGCGATCAGTGGCCCAACAAGAGAGACCTCTCTTCATTGAGACTTCTCGGCACAGTGGGTGAACCCATCAACCCTGAGGCATGGATGTGGTATCATACAGTGATTGGCAAAGAGAGATGCCCTATTGTGGATACATGGTGGCAGACTGAGACAGGCGGGATCCTCATTACACCTCTTCCAGGCGCATGGTTTACAAAACCAGGTTCAGCAACACTCCCATTCTTCGGTGTTGACCCTGTTGTCTTGAGACCGAGGGCATCTGCAAGTGAACCACCAGTGGAAGCAGCAGTGAACGAAGGTGGAGAGCTCTGTATCAGAAGGTCCTGGCCAGGACTCATGAGAGGCGTGTTCGGTGATCCTGATAGGTTCTATCAGACCTACTTTGTCCAGCAGCCTGGTTTCTACTTCACAGGTGATGGTGCAAGAAAGGATGAGGATGGCTACTTCTGGTTGATGGGTCGTATTGACGACGTTGTTAATGTGTCAGGTCACAGGATTGGTACTGCTGAAGTTGAAAGCGCCCTTGTTTCCCATCCAGCAGTTGCAGAGGCAGCAGTTGTCGGATTCCCCCATGACATCAAGGGTGAAGATCTCTATGCTTATGTCATCCTCAAGGTTGGCTATTCTCCGAGTGACCAGTTGAAGAAAGACCTTGTTGCCCACGTGAGAAAAGAGATTGGGCCCATTGCTGCACCAGGTAAATTGCAGTTTGCACCAGGACTTCCCAAGACACGGTCAGGCAAGATCATGAGAAGAATATTGCGGAAGGTTGCATCCGGTGAGATTGATCAGCTTGGCGATACCTCAACACTTGCAGATCCGTCAGTGGTTGATGAGATTGTAAAGGGAAGACAGTAAGATTAGACAATTGATACTATAAAGCCCTCGAAGGTAAATCCTTCGGGGGCTTTTTTGTTCCAGAGTGAGAAAATGGGAATTATTTTTTAAGTGCTTTGAGAAATGGTTCCGGTATCTCAACAATAGAACCACGAGAATAATTGAAGGTAATAAATCCTGTTTCTGCAAGGGCAATAACAGTATTGCCTTTTATAATGCGGTGAAATATCCGAAAGCTACTCGTATGAAATTCACCAACATGGCTCTCAATCAGCAATGTATCGAACAGAAATGCCTCTGATTTGAAATTCACCACAAGGTCACCCATGATAATACCTGTTTCACCATCACCGAGATTGCCTTCACTCATTCCAAGGCTGTGAAGGAGATTAACGCGTGCTTCCCAGAGCATGTCTACTATTGCATTGTGCCCTACATGACCACCATAATTGAGATGGTGTGCCTGAACAGTAAGGGTGTACGTAAATTCATATGATGTTTGTTCCTGGAGTTTTACCCGTGGCATTATGTGATGCAATTAAAAAAAGGCAAACTGTGATAGTTTGCCTTTTTCATATAAAAAAATTTCATGAGCGCTTTGGTGGCTTGAGGAGAAGGAGTGCAATCACAATGCCTGCAATGGCGAGAATTGCTGTGGGCCAGAATGCTTTGAGATAGGAGCCAAAAACATCCTTGGCGCTTCCTGAAATGATACCGCCTATGATTGCACCAAGGCCATAGGCGCTGAATACGATGCCGTATTTCTGGGCATATCCCTCAAGACCGAAAAAGCTTGCGGTTGCAGCAGGACCAATGGCAAGCCAGCCACCCAGACAGAGCCAGAAACCACAGAAGGCAATTGCATAGGAGAGAACAGAACCCTGTGTAGCACCAATCATCATAAATGATGCAATGGCAATAATGATAAATGAAAGTATGGCAGCATACTTCGGAGTAATCTTATCAGAAAGGGCACCAAAAATAGGTCTGCCTATACCATTGAAAATGGCAAATATGGATACAAGGAATGCTGCTGTACCCACATCAAGGCCAATAACCTCCCTTCCCACTGTAGCGGAGATACCTATTGCCATGAGTCCTGCAGTTGTTCCAATAGTATAACAGAGCCAGAGTCCATAGAAACTTCCTGTTTTCAGCATCTGCCCGGCAGTCAGTGATATAGCTCCTCCTGCTGTCTGAGGCGGTGTCCATCCTGCTGGTTTCCATCCAGGTTGCGGAAACTTCATGAAACTTGAAAGAATCACAATAACAATAAGAAATCCGATGCCCATCATACCGAATGTATTGAGTGGCCCTGAGGATGCAATAAGACTCTTAGCAAGGGGCGCTGTGACAAAGGCTGATGCACCAAAACCGAGGAGCGATAAACCGACTGCAAGTCCCTTTTTATCAGGAAACCACTTGGTGGCAACTGAGACGGGTCCTCCGTACACAATACCCACGCCCGCACCGCCTATAATACCGTATGTAATAACCACCATGGTCATACTGCCTGCAAACTTTGTCAATATCCACCCAAGCCCAACTACAATACCACCTACCATCATCACCTTTCGAGGACCCAATTTATCAATAAATCTCCCTGAAAAGAATGTGAAAAGAGCAAACATGGCAAGAAAGATCATAAACGGTAAATTGCCCTGAGTTGCAGTGGCATTAAAGAGCGTTTCAAGGGGCTTTTTAAAGACGCTGTATGCATAGACAGCACCAAGGCACATATTAATAATTATGCCGAGGCCTACAAATATCCATCTACCTGCTTTTGCTGACATACCGAATAGTCTATCGTCGTCTGCCATAGGTCCAATCCTCCTACCTATTGATTTTTAAAACGAAACTTGACTGAAAGTTAGTATATCAGGCATGATATTGTCAAGCTTTTTTCTTGAAATAGAGGAAGGGAATGTCTTAATGGTTCCCCATACAATATTAAGTTTCCCTGCCATATACTCGATACTCACCCACCTCATATGAAAAAGTATAAAAAAATCTGTTATTACTAATGTCAATGTCACATTTTATTCCCAGTTTGAAATGTCGCATTCCCTCTCTTCCATGACCTTCTCCATGGATGATCGTCAGGCGGTCTCCACTTCTTATCTCTACCCTTTGCTGCTGGTAAGTA
>Ga0272448_1002789_pt1 | contig 21450 bp, 22 predicted proteins | sample YNPCB0191_FD_202220 | JGI IMG/M metagenome (GOLD analysis project Ga0272448, IMG submission 202220) | Hot spring sediment microbial communities from Yellowstone National Park, WY, United States - YNP-CB-019-1 | ecosystem: Environmental > Aquatic > Thermal springs > Hot (42-90C) > Sediment... | reverse complement strand
ATTATTAAGACTCAGGCTTTTGAAACTCAATGGTGAGTGGGATACCTATTGGCAGCAAAGGCGAAAGGAGTTTATCCGACATGCAGCCTGAATTGAATCCTATCACGGAAAAAGAGATGCTTACTAAAAAAATGTAGCAATTGAGAACGTTTTGGCATATGATAAATAACGTGTAAGAGATATAGACATATGGATACACCATGCAGGTTTAATAAAAATATTGAAAAAATTTTGATTTCTTTATATTGATATACTATTATTATTTTTGTTGTACTATATGTCTTACATTGTTTTTTATACATAAAAGGAAGGAGGTGACAGTAGATGAAAAAGCTTGTGGTACTCTTTTTAGCCTTTGCATTTTTTGCAACATTTACACTGGCAAGCTGTGGTCCATCACCAGAGCCACCTAAACCGGCTCCACCAAAAGAAGAGGCGAAACCAGCAGCACCAGCACCGGAGAAAGCAGCACCAGCACCGGAGAAACCAGCTGAGAAGCCGGCAGCACCAGCTCCAGCTCCAGCAAAAAAGTAAGGATGTTACATGAGAGTGTATCCTTTGCAAAAAAGGATACACTCAACTCTATGAAAGAAGGGGTAGGTTATGAAAATTAAATCATTGGGTCTTGTTCTATTGGTTCTTGTAATGGGGATATATCTGGGTGGCTGTGGCTGTTTTTACGCAGCAATGAAGGGTGAAGAAGCTCCACCTGCAGCACCTGCAGCCAAAGTCACACCACCTGAAGCAAAGAAAGAAGTACCAGTAGTTGCTCCTGCGGTAGCACTTATGGATATTAATTTCGATTTTGACAAATACGCCATACGACCAGGGGATGCAGAGAAATTGAAAAGAAATTATGACTGGATGAAAGCGAATCCCAATAAGAAGGTCAGGGTGGAAGGACACTGCGACGAGAGAGGCACTGTAGAATATAACCTCGTTCTTGGCCAGAAAAGGGCAGACTCAGCAAAGAATTATTTGGTAAACCTAGGGGTCAATGCATCGCTACTTGAAACCGTTAGCTATGGAAAAGAGAGACCCCTTGACCCTGGCCATAATGAGACAGCATGGGCAAAAAATAGAAGGGCACACTTTCTGCAACTTCAGTAAACGTGTTGAAGAATGTGGAGGGTAGAGCCAATACTACCCTCCCTGTTATTCACACTTTAGAAAACGTAGTACGGTATTTAGATCTTACACCATCTGAATATAAAGAGATACTTGATGTATCTCGATACTATCCTTTTGCAATCACCCGTCATTATCTGAGTCTCATAGAAAAAGATAACCCTCTTTGTCCCATACGGAGGCAGGCAATACCCTCAAAAGAGGAACTGAGGGATGGGGGAATGCCTGACCCCCTCAATGAACTTCATGATTCTCCAACACCAGCATTCATCAAAAAGTATCCAGGAAGAGGTGTGTTTCTGGCAAGTTCAACCTGTGCTGTGTACTGCAGGTTTTGCAATAGAAAAAGATTTGTTGGAAAAAAGGGGGATCCGCGGATATATTGGGAGGAAACCTTTTCATATATTAAAGGTAATCGTGAGGTGCAGGAAGTGATTATTTCTGGCGGTGACCCATTGATGCTCCTGCCAGAAGAACTTGAGTACCTTCTTTCCCGATTACGGGATATACGACATGTACGGATACTACGACTGAGTACAAGGGTCCCTGTTGTATATCCAGAAGGTATGCAACGAGGGCATTTGAAAGCCATTAAACGGTACGGTCCATTATGGATCATTATCCATATAAACCATCCGAGAGAAATAACGAACGAATGCATAGCAGCTATACAGAAGATGAGAAAGGCAGAGACTATGCTTGTGAGTCAGACAGTCCTTCTCCGTCAGGTGAATGATTGTCCTCACATTATGTTCCGCTTGTATGAATCACTCATAGCACAGGGTGTGAAACCCTATTATCTGTTTCAGTTAGATGAAGTAAAAGGCGCCATGCATTTTAAGGTGAGGCTTGAACGGGGCATGGAAATCATGAGATTTCTACGGAAAAGGGCATCTGGATTAGCTATCCCCCAATATGTCATGGATGTAACCGGTGGTTGTGGCAAGGTTCCAGTGGAATCTATTACCATACAAGGAAAGCAAAAAAAAATCTATGTACAGGGTATAACCGGCAAAACAGGTATATATCATAATGATGGCAAAAAGAGCCAATGCATTCACTGTGGAATATGTAGCGAAGAACAGTAGCAGCACTACTTCTTTTGTTTAAAAACCCCTACAACATACTGAATAGCAGAGAATATGCTGAAGAAGAGTGCCCCATAGAGGATAACGATACCGGCTGTTACGCCCATGCGATACAGGGCGGTCATCTGAGGAAAGGAGAAGAAAAAGAGAATACAGGATATGCCAATGATTTGAAGTAATGTCTTCAATTTTCCGAATATGGACGGATAAATTGTTGTTCCTTCCATCGCATAAAAAGACCTGAGTCCATTAATGACAAATTCTCTCGAGATAAGTGTAATCGTAATCCAGAGGGGTACCATTCTGTAATAGGTAAGGGCAATCAAGACAGAAGAGACAAGAAGTTTGTCAGCAATGGGATCAAGGTAAAGTCCGAACCGTGAAGTCATACTCAATTTTCGGGCCATAAAGCCATCAAGGCCGTCTGTAATACCCGCAATAATAAAGAGTAGACACGATGAAAGGATAAACCCTTCTTCCTGTGTGGAGATAAAAATAATTATAATGGGAATAAAGAGTATTCTAATGAAGCTTAATCTATTGGGTAGTGTCCAGAGATAAGCTGTTTCATCCTTACCCTTCATTGGTGTTTTTGAATTTATGATAATAGAATTTAACCCTTTTGATAAAGTCTTTTGTCTCTTCTATGGGGGGAACCCTCATGTTGTTTTCAAAAACCCTCTGGGGTCCTGCATTGTAGGCGGCAAGCATCAATTCGAGATTGCCATTAAAAATTTCTTCGAGGAGCTTCAGATAGCGCGTACCTCCCCTGATATTGTCATCAGGATTAAAGGGATTGGCGACTCTCATGAGCCGTGCTGTATCTGGCATGAGTTGCATGAGACCTTGAGCCCCTTTGTGGGATACAGCATAGGGATTAAAATTGGATTCTGCCTTTACAACTGCTTTGACAAGGGTGGGATCAACCCCGTGGTTATACGAATGTAAACGGATCAAACTGTCATATTGAGTATGATTGACCGCAGTAGATGAGTACAGTACAGGCATACGCTTTGTTCTATTGGGTATAATAATGGTGTATCGTTTTCCCACAGGGATACGATTGGTGAAGTGCTGTATCCCCTGTTCGTCCACATAGCTGTATATGGCAGGATATACGGCACATGGTATGAGCCAAAGGCACATCATAATAATGAATACCTTTAAATACATGGTGTTATTCTCTTAAACTTTTCTATTCTTGTCAAGACATTTACATGGTATTATCAGTCTGTATATTGTTCATATAAGTCAGGAGGGTATATGGGGCATGGTATTTTGTATGTGGTTGCAACACCAATTGGCAATCTCAAAGACATTACATTACGGGCTATCGATGTACTGAATCATGTTGACTACGTGGTAGCAGAAAATAGAGAGCGGGCACGTAATCTTTTAGCCCACCTTACTATACGGAAAAAGATTATTTCTATTAACAGTTACAATGAAGAAAGGAAGGCGAAAGGTATTGTTGACTATCTTTTAATGGGGTATACCTGTGCCCTTATATCGAGTGCAGGCACACCATGTATCTCTGACCCGGGAACCGCAATTATCCGAAAGGCCTGTGAGGCGAGCATTGATGTGAGAGCAGTACCCGGTCCTTCAGCAGCCTCCGCTGCCCTGTCCATATCAGGCATCTATGCAGACAGATTCTTGTTTTATGGTTTCCTGCCACAGAAAGGAAGCAAAAAGAGAAAAATTTTACGGGAATTAGCACAGATTCCCTATCCGGTGGTCTTCTTTGAATCACCCCGGAGACTTGTGGAAACATTACAGTGCATGCATAGTGAACTGGGAAATAGGAAAGCCGTTGTGTGTAAAGAGATGACCAAGATTTATGAGGAGATATTCAGAGATAATCTACAATCACTCATCAGTCGATTTGAATCCACAGCCGTGAGGGGTGAATATACGATTATTGTTGATAGCAGGGAAGCGTTATCGTGAAGGTGGTTCCTGTTCCTTTCTCACTGACAACTTCAATAGAACCGTCATGGTCCTTGATAATCTCGTGAACAATATAAAGTCCAAGCCCGATGCCCTTGCCCTGTGGTTTGGTAGTAAAAAAGGGTTTAAAAATATCCCTCAGCGTGCTTCTATCCATACCGTATCCGTTATCAGAAATAGTACAGATGATATGTCGGCTGACTTTTTGTTGGGTATTATCCGGAGAACGTTGTTCGCTATTTGAGGTTTCAATGACGATATGTCCCTCTCTGTCACCGATTGCGTCAATGGCATTTTTAATAAGGTTGATAAAGACTTGACAGAGTCGCGGTGCATTGCCCATGAACAGGGTATAGCGCGCATTAAAATGTTTTATTATGGCAATCTTTTTTGATTTGTACTGGTTGTAAAGGATTTTCAGTGCATCGTCAATGGGGTTATGTATATCAACCAGTGTTTTTGTTTCTTCTTTCTGTCGTGAGGCATCGAGAAGACTCTTTACAATATCTTTAGCCCGTTTCAGTTCAGATAAAGAAAAGGCAAGGTCTTCGCTCAGTTGTTTATTCTCCGTCTCATGGTCTCTGTAGTACTCAAGGGTGCTCATGACACTTGCGATGGGGTTATTCAATTCATGGGCTACGCCTGCTGCAAGCCGTCCAACTGCCGCAAGGCTCTCACTCTGTATGAGTGCTTTTGTCCTTTCATCAACAAGACGTTCAAGGGAGTTGGAAAAATCCTGTATTTTTTTATAGGCTGTGGCATTGTCAAAGGCAAGGGCAATATGATTTGCCAGGATAGAAAGAATATTGATTTCTTCTGTTGTATAGAGGCTCATGTCATCTTTTTCCCCAAGGAGAAGGTAGGAGGGGTGGGATTGTGAATGTATTGGAAGGGCAAGTCTATAGCCCTGATACCAGAAAGAATCTTTTTCATCAAGAAATCGTGCTACCTCCCCTGACTCAAGATTGGGCACCATGTGAATCGAACACTTTTCAATGTGAAACATGCTTGACAGTCTATCAACAATGACACGTTCTATCGTATTGATATGGTAGAGTCTTACAATCTGAAAGCTCAATTCTTTAATGGCTTGCTCTTTCTTATGAAACTCCTGCTGAAGGAACTGGATAATAAAATCATGAACCCTCTCTTTTGCAACATACACGAGGAGAAATGTAACAATCATGGAGAGAATGTAAATGATGTCTGCACTGATTGAGTCATGCAAAAGGTTTTTGAGGAGTACCCCAGAGCCAATAAAGGTACCCGATGCCATGAGGAGAAGCGTGAAAAAGACAACCCCCTTATTGAGAAAAATCTTCCATTCCATAATGTCATGTTTATAGATGGCATATGCGAGTAAAGACATGGGTATGAAGACGAAGTTGCCAATAGGATAGATTTCATAGCCTTTCATAATGACAACATCGAAATGGTTGACAAACGCAGCAAGTCCAAAACTCAAGAGAATATATTTGATCCGTGTCCTTTTGATAGAGACCTTCTCTGTCCTGAGGCTTTTGATAAGAAGATAAATAGAGAGGAGCACGCTTATGGTACTCAGAGTACCGAATATGACGAAAAGAGGGCCTGCCATGGCAAAGGAACCGAAAAAGTACCTCTGTACATGGGTAAGGTAGAGGGGATGCTGGGTATAGGGGATAAGAAAGAGTGCTACGATGTAGAATATTTTTACAAGGGGCATCCATTTCTTATATCCAGTTACAATAATGGTAAAGTGAAGGTACAAAGGAATGATGAAGATTAAAAAGACATGGTCAATCCTGCTTATCCGTAACATAAGGGTCTCATTTTCTAAGAGGGTGAGAAGCGTCTTGTCAAGGTTGAGGAACGAACCGATAAGGCAGATGAGGGCAAAAAAGAGGTTAACCGGGTCCTTTCGTACCCTGCAAATGCCCATGACAAAAAGTATAAACAGTACAATGGTACTCAAAAGGGGCGGGATACTGTAAATACTCATGTGTTACTTCTGAAATTACAACATGTTATAAAATCCTTCAAGGAAATTCTTCATTTTTCATTGATTCTATGTTAATCAATACAAGAGCATATGAAACCACGCATCATTCATAATGCAGTGGCTTTTGTTCTTGCTGGGGGAATTGGAACACGCCTCCATCCGCTGACAAAGGACAGGGCAAAACCCGCAGTACCCTTTGGTGGAAAATACAGGATCATTGATTTTACCCTGAGCAATTGCGTAAATTCTGGTATTAGAAAGATCTTCGTCTTGCCCCAGTATAAGTCCTATTCATTGATTCGCCACACACGGGATGCCTGGAGCATACTGAATCCGGAACTGGGGGAATTTATCACCCATCTCTCACCGCAGATGCGGGTCAGTGAGGACTGGTATAAAGGGACTGCTGATGCAGTGTATCAGAATCTATACCACCTGGATCAGATTGATGCAGATTATGTCCTTATACTGTCTGGAGACCATATTTATAAGATGGACTACAGTAACTTTATCAGAGCTCACCAGAAGAAAAGAGCAGATATGACGATAGCGGGTATTGAGGTGGATTTGAAGGAGGCATCACGATTCGGCATCATTGAGGTTGATGACGAGGGACGGGTACGAGGTTTTCAGGAGAAGCCTCCCCATCCACAGCCTATCTCAGGGAAGCCGGATAAAGCCTTTGCCTCCATGGGGGTCTATATTTTCAAGCGTGACTTACTCATAGATATTCTGAATCAGGATGCTGCAATGGATACCAATCACGACTTTGGAAAGGACATCATACCCTTTATGGTACCCCGATACAGGCTCTTTGTATATCGGTTTGGTGTGGGACAAAAAAAGGATGCAAGCTACTGGCGGGATATAGGTACAATCGATGCTTACTGGCAAGCAAATATGGACCTGGCATCCGTAAGCCCTATTTTTAACCTCTACGATAAAGAGTGGCCTATACGAACCTATGAGGGACAGTATCCACCTGCAAAAACAGTCTTTGCTGATGAGGATAAGGGCAGGGCAGGGAAGGCACTTGACTCCATTATCTGTAGCGGCGTGATTATCAGTGGTGGCAGGGTCGAGCGGTCGATTCTTTCTCCAGGTGTGAGAATTAACAGTTATGCTGAAGTGAACGAGTCCATACTATTCCACAATGTCGTCATTGGCATGAGAGCAAAGGTTAAAAAGGCGATCATTGATAAAAACGTGAGGGTTCCTGACGGCATGAAGATAGGGTATGACCTTGAGAAGGACAGGAAGAGATTCTTTGTGTCTGATGAAGGTATTGTGGTTATTCCCAAGGATGAAATTTTAACGCAGACGTAAGGACGTTTTTTCCTACATTTCCCTCTTTACAATATAATCGGCAAGATTTGTGAGTGCATCTTTAAATATGGATGGAGGAAAAATTGACAGTGTTTGTTTTGCGTCGTCAATATAGTCTCGGGCAATCCGTGCTGTATATTCAATACCATTATATTTCGTAATCAATCTTCTTACCCGTTCAAAATCACCTGCGGTGACATTTTTCTTATCCAGAATTTTCTTAATACTGAGTTTTTCTTTTGGCGTGGCTGATGCAATGGTATGGATAAGGGGAAGGGTTACTTTGCCCTCCTTGAGATCAGTGCCTATTTGTTTTCCTAAAACCGTATCGTACGATGTGTAATCAAGGATATCATCCACAAGCTGAAAAGCTACACCGAGTGTATACCCATAATGTCTTAATGCAACCCGCTCTTCCTCAGAGATGGTTCCCAGAAGGCCACCCACCTCGCATGCTGCTGAAAAGAGCATGGCTGTTTTATTCCGTACAATATCAAAATACTGTTCTTCAGTGGTATCAATATCCGATGTCTGGAGGAGTTCAAGGATCTCACCCTCTGACAGGGCTGTTGTTGCTTTTGATATGGTTTTGATAATCTCATGGTGACCATCCTCTGCCATGAGCTCAAATGATTTGGAGTAGAGAAAGTCACCCACAAGGACACTCGGTTCATTACCCCAGAGCATATTGACACTGGAAGCTCCTCTCCGTAACTTTGCATTATCCACCACATCATCGTGCAGCAGGGTTGCAGTATGAATGAATTCGATGATGGCAGCATAGGATATGTGCTTGTTATCAGTGTACCCGCAAAGTTTGGCACAGAGTATGACAAGAACAGGTCTGATTCTTTTCCCCCCTGACCTGATGATGTAGTTAACAATTTCCTTAATAAAACCAACCTTTGTGGTAATGAGTTTCTGAATGGATGCTTCAAGTTCCTTCAGGTCTGTGTGTATATTCTGTATGATGTTTTCCATACCCTTCCTTTACAATGCAAAATAAGCAGCTATTTCTTCTCTGATACGGTCTTTTTCATACATAATAAGTGGTTTCTCAATTTTTACCTCATGACCGGCATCTTTCACGAACTCAGCAAGAAAAAGGTTTGCCTCTTCTCCTTCCCGGGGATGAACAAACCGCAAACGTTTGGGCTCCATCTTTTTTGTTTTTGCACTAAATATAACGTCGCCAAGTCGTCGTGACGGGTAAATCGTATAGAGACGGCCTTTGGTACTGAGTAATAGTGACGATACGGTGAAAAGGTCATCAATAGTGAGAGATGACTCATATCGGGCAATAGAACGGGATCTGGCAGGACTTATCCTTCCGGTATTCTTTTTTGTATATGGAGGATTTGACACGATGACATGGTATAGAGATTTTTTCAGGGTGTCAATGGCCGATACAATGTCGCCATGAAAAAATTCAATATTGTCACATCCATTGAGTCTTTTATTTCTTACAGCAAGCTGGAAAAGGTCTTTTTGAATTTCTATACCCACCATAGTATTCGTATATCCTCGTTTGGTCATATAGATTGGTATGATACCACAACCAGTACCAATATCCAATAATCTTTCATGCTTCTTCAGGACAATGAAATTTGCAAGGAGAAGGGCATCAATAGAAAAGCGATACCCTGTTTTTTTCTGAATGATTTGTATCCTGTCGTTGCACAAAATATCGAGGGTTTCATCGGGTTGTACGATTTCATTCATACTGATAAAGAACAAGACCGGTAAGTATTTTTGGGTAAAAAAATGTTGATTTTGGAGGCATATAGAGACCCTTTTCTGCTACTTCCTTAACTTCTTCAACGGTTGTGGGAGGCAGGAAAAATGCCACATCGATTGCGCCTTTCTGTATGTCGGCTATCGTTTTTTTATGACTGTGGGTGAAACTGATGTCTTTATCGTCAATGCGGAGAATATTTTTCACAATGCCATTATGGAGTATAGTGACTTTGAGCCGTTGTAGTGTTTCAGGAAGGGAATGATCAGTGCACACAGATGGGTCTGCTGTAATGACATAAAAATGATGGATATCCTCTTTGGCGTAGAGAATATACCGGGGTTCCTGTGTGTGGGCAATCTTTTCATATGCAGATTTCACTGATGTTTCGTCTACAAGAGGGAACCGTTCAACACTGCCACCATGTTGCAAAACACCTAAAAGCTCATCGAGATTCTTATACGGTGTATTAGCAATCGTTCTGTGGTAGGGAAGGATGACAATGCCCGGTGAATACATATTGGCGAGGTAGAGTGGTACATATGAAAGATTGAGCCTGTATGACACAGCAAGTCTGTGATGCCCGTCGGCAATGTATATCTTCTTTTCTTGCATCAATAATTCAAGACGTTGCATATCATTACTGTTCGTCATTCTGTAGAATCTGTTATGAATATTCTGTTCATCAATAAAATCGTGGATACAAGATTTTTCACAACTGGCAAGTAGTTCCTCTATTTCCTGTTCCTTATCTTCATAGAGTCCGAATATGAGACTCGTAAATGTTCTGAGTGTGCTGATAAGGCTGAGGCGGTCTTCTTTTGCAGGCTTCCGTGTTTCTTCGTGAGTCAAGATACGGTCTTTTCCGAGCTTATTGAGTGCAATAAACCCTCGCCTCATGTATGGAACCCCTTCAATCTGGAAATCTTGTTCGTATACATAGATTGATGGAGAAGAGTCGCGGATAAGGATATGGTGGTGCATCCATTCATCAAGCGTATTCTTTGCAACAGCGTATTTATTCATAGACGGCATGGGGATGGGCAATTCTAACCGTATGATATTGTAAGGGTTTCTTTCATAGTAGGACCGTATGCTCGAAATGACATCGTAGGGTGGACATACGCAGAGACGAATATCACCAATCTTTTCCCTGTTTAAAATAATGCCATGAAACGGCTTGATAGCTGGTTCTGACATGGTTGAATTTGTTATCACAGGATACCCTGAATGTCAAAGGGATTTGTATTATAGACATGCTTGATAGTAATGGTGTATTTATGTAATGATTATGTTGACATATGTCAGGGATTTGTGTTTTAAATAAACATCTTGCCGAGGTAGCTCAGTCGGTAGAGCAGGGGACTGAAAATCCCCGTGTCAGTGGTTCGATTCCGCTCCTCGGCACTTTCTTATAAACGATGATACGGTGGCTTTCCCTCGCCTTTATTTTTCTTTCGATTCTGTGGAGTAATGTTGCACTCTCTATTACCCTTGAGGAAGCCATCAAGAGAGGGCTCGAAGGCTCATTTATCCTGAAAGAGCAGGAAAATATTGTCAACAGGTCACGATTTTCATATATAGCCACCATAGACCCCTATATCCCCCGGATTGATGTGCAGAGTTCCTATATTCGTTCCATTGGTCCACAGACATCCGTCAGCAGTTACACCACACTCAGCACTGATGATGTGGGACGCTCGCGGGATGCGTTCACGTTTACCATGTCAGTATCATACAGAATCTTTGATGGTGGTGAACGCTATGCAAAACGAAGGGGTGCCTATTCACTCCTTGAACGGGAAAAGGAACGGTTCAAAGGGTTAAAAGAGGATGTGCTCTTTTCAATAAAGAGTGCCTTTTATGTAGCCCTTGGAACCAAAACAGTTATTGAAAAGAGACGCCAGGCATTTGATTCAGCAGAAAAAATCTATAAACTCACAAAGGGAAGATATGAGGAAGGCGTTGCAAAAAAGAGTGATCTTCTTCAGGCTGAAGTCAGGATGACTTCAGCCAAGATAGATTTGGTAAAGGCGGAAAAGGAATACGAAAAGGCACTGGATGAATTCAAATCCCTCATATTTATCAGGCCAGAAGAAAATGGTGATGCAGAAGGAATTCTTACGGAGCCACGTTTTGAGGGTAGGTATGAAACCCTTCTGGAAAACGCTTTCCAGTCAAAGCCTGAAGTACTCTTACAGCAGAAAGAGGTGGACCGGTTGATGATGGTGTATAGAGAGCGGAAGAGTGCATGGTTCCCGAAGATTGATACAGAAGTGCAGCAAACGCGACAGGATAGACGGTTTTTCCCTGAGGGGAGGAGTGATTCATTTATGGTAAACTTTACCTTTCCCATCTTTGATGGTGTGGGAAGGTATTATACTATGAAAGGGGCATTGAGCGATGTTGAGGCAGCCAAACAGCGGCTTGCAGAGATAAAACGGACTGTGAAACTTGATATTGATAAAGCGATTAAGGAGTATGAGCTGAGTATGGAAAATGTACGGTTGTATACAGAACTGGTACGGGAAGCAACGACGACCTTTAATCAGCTATATGGCGAATACAAAGTGGGGAAGGGAGATATAGTGGCATTGTTGCAGAGCGAAAAAGACCTTGCGTCTGCTATGGAAAATCAGATTGTTTCACTCTATAAAGCAAATATCTCCTTAGCCTATCTTGAAAAGGTGGCATATCTGAACCGATGATATCACTCAAAAAGATTCCCCGCATATATGTGGTGAGCACTGCCATAGCCCTTGCTATACTCATAATCATTATCCTGCTCGTGGTAAAACAAAAAAGCAAAGGCACGAAGGATGGAGAGACTTTTGTCGTAAAGCGAGGTAATGTAACCCATTTTACAGAACAGACAGGAATAATCAAAGCGCAGGTGGGTGCAATTGTCAAGGTGGGAACAAGAGCAACTGGCACACTCACCTATTTAAAATATCAGGTGGGTGATTTTGTTAAACAGGGAGAGCTCATTATTAAGATTGATGACAGGGAGATTTTATCCAACATAAAAAATGCAGAGGCTCAGGTAGAAGAACAGAAGAGGGACCTTGAAGCAAAAGAGGCACAATTTATTTATAGTAAAACGAATTACGAACGGGAACTCAGACTCCTTGAAAAGGAATTTACCACCAGAGACAGCGTTGATAGAGCAAAAACAGAGATGGATGTTGTCCGTGCGCAGGTAGAACTTGCAAAGGCAAGGGTGAAGGAAGCCCAGGAGCGCCTCAATGCACTGAAGGTCTCACTCAGTTATACAAAAATTTATGCACCCATTTCAGGATTTGTTTCTGCAGTCTCGACCCAGCAGGGAGAGACCGTTGTCTCAGGATTGTCTGCACCAAACCTTATCACGATTATTGATCCTACAAAACTTGAGATGTGGATCTATGTTGATGAAACAGATATCGGGAGAACAAAACCCGGGATGAAGGTGGAATACTGGGTAGACACCTATAGAGATAAACGATTTTCCGGAACGATTCACACGATTTACCCACAGCCAGAAATAAAGGATAATATTGTCTATTATCTGGCAATTGTGAAGATTGATCCAAAAGATACTACGCTTCTTAAGCCAGAAATGACTACCCATGTACGGATTATTGTGGAAGAGAAGTCAAATATCCTTGTGGTACCGAATAACGCAGTGCGGTTTGAGGAAGGAAAGAACGTCGTCTACATAAAGACAAAAGGTACACCAGAACGAAGACACGTTGTTCCTGGCATCCGCGATGATACGTTTACAGAGATTGTGTCAGGCCTTTCTGAAGGGGATGTTATTGTTGTTCCTTCAGTCGTTAAAAAAGCCCCTGCAACCGTCTCCACAGGCTCGAAAAAGTGATTGTCCTCAAAAACATCAAAAAAAGTTATTTCATTGGTGAACGGGAGTTGCCCATTCTCAAGGGTATCAATCTATCCATAGCGCGAGGAGAGTTTGTTATTCTCATGGGTGTTTCCGGTTCAGGAAAGACCACGCTTATGAATATTATCGGCCTCCTTGATAAGCAGACAGAGGGTGAATACCAATTCATGGATACAACGATCAATGGCCTTGAAGATGAAACCCTTGCCATGATGAGAAACAGGCACATCGGTTTTGTGTTCCAACAGTTTTTTCTGCTCCCCTATCTCAATGCAATAGAGAATGTGCTCATTCCCATCGTCTACTCACAAAAACAGATAAAACATCCCAGGGAAAAAGCAAAACTCTTACTGGGTAAGTTTGGTCTTGCTGAGCGGATTCACAACAAGCCATCGCAACTCTCGGGTGGTGAACAACAGAGGGTTGCCATTGCCCGCGCCCTTATCAATGACCCGGACCTTATCCTTGCTGATGAACCGACCGGTGCTCTTGATTCCAAGACTGGAAACGAAATCATGGAATTGTTCCAAATGTTGAATGAAGAAGGAAGAACCATTATCGTTGTTACTCATGATCCAAAACTCGCATCCTTTGGAAAAAGGTTGATACGGATTGAGGATGGGACGATTTCCGAAGATACCGCAGATTAGAGAATTTCTCGAAGAGACGATAAAAATTCTCTATTATTACCGGGGAAGGGTTGTCTTTTCCTTTTCTGGTGTTGCCCTTGGTATACTTTCCATCTGCATTATTATTACCACAATTGAAGGAGCCAATAAAAAGGCAAAAGATATTTTCGAGATATTAGGGCCCGATTCCATCATGGTTTTTGGCGGTGGCGAAAAACAGAGGGCAGCAAAAATACGATTGAACACCATCACGGTACGCGATGTGGAGTCGCTGGAGAAGATACAGGGCATCTATGATGTGGTAAAAATATTCGGGGTACGAAATGTAACCATGAAATACAGGGAGAGAAACTGGCAAACCAATATTATCGGTGCCACGCCAAATTACATAGAATCCATGGCGTGGAAATTTCAGGTTGGTTCCATTTACAGTGCAGACGAGTATGCCAATGCAGAAGCAGTGTGTGTCTTAGGCTCCAAGGTGTATAATGAGCTTTTCAGGGATGAAGATGCTATAGGCAAGGTGATACTGGTTGGTAAGTTGCCGACCAAAGTTACCGGTGTCCTTGAAGAAAGGGGAGGGAGTTCTGCAGGTCCCAGCATTGATGACAGGGTTGTTATGCCCCTCACAACTGTAACGAGTAGAATAGCGAATGAAAAACGATATCTCAGCATGTTACGGTTAAAAACAAACAGAGACCTTGATAAGACTGTTGAGGATATCAGGACAGTACTCAGGAGGAATCACGGTCTTCAGGACACCCTTGATGATGATTTTACTATACGGAGTTCCAAGGATATTATGCAGTTTGTCACCGTTATCTCTGGTTCCCTCTTTCTCTTTTTAGGAACAGCGTCAATCGTTGCACTTATTGTCAGTGGTTTTGTACTTGCAAATCTTTTTTATCTTACCATTCAGGAGCGGAGGAAAGATATTGGCATCAGGCGGGCGTATGGTGCATCAAGGAGAGGAATTCTCCTCTCCTTTCTCTGCGAGTCCATCATTATCACCTGTCTTGGTGGTGTGGCTGGTATTTTCCTCAGCATTATACTCGGCGGCACTTTTGAGAAATTGTTCGATATTCCCATGCTCTTCTCATTCAAGGTTATTGTCTTTGCCATGTTCTTCAGTTTTTTGACAGGATTGCTCTCAGGTCTCAGACCTGCCTTACGAGCAAGCAGAATTGAGCCTATCGAAGCAATTAGCGGATGATCTATTCTCTCAAATTTTATTTCAGAATAGCCTTCCAAAACCTGCTTATTCATAAGGCACGAATGACCCTTGCCCTTCTCGGCATACTTTTTGCGGTCATGAGCCTTGTGGCGTTCGGTAATATCAGCAATGGCATGAAAAGAAAAATAGACGATGAGATTAGTCGATTTGGGAAGAATTTGATTATTGTGAGGGCAGGCCTTGTATATGCATCGAGAAGCGGGACACGGCAATTCAGTGAATCGAAAAACCTCAAGCTTGAGGACGCACGAAAGATACGGGAATCCCTTCCGGGCATAAAGGAAGTGGTGCCTTTTTTTGATACCACCTATCCAGCCCGGTATGAGGAAAAAAGAGTTACCGCGAGTATTGTGGGCGCCACTGAGAATGTCTTCAGAATACGAAATATCACCCTCCTTATGGGACGGTATTTTTCAAAAGAAGAAGAACAGAAAGCAGAAAAAAGGGCAATTATAGGGTTTAAAGTTTTTGATAACCTTTTTGGAATAGAGGACCCCATTGGTAAATATATCCTTATCTATCGTGTGCCAACAGAAATTATCGGTGTCATGGAAGAAAAAGGAACTGATTTTGCAGGACAGGATCAGGATCTCCAGGTCTATATACCCCTCAATACCTTTATGCGTCGGTACAGTAACGTAGATTACATAAAAGGTATGTATCTTCAGGTGAACGATGGCATTCCCCTCTCTCAAATGAAGGTGAGTCTCAGGAATTTTGTATGTGCACTCCATAACCTCAAGGACGAACAGAAGGATGATTTTACAATATTTACCATGGAAGATATTGTAAGAACCCAGGAAGAAGGCATTCGACTTGTATCAATCCTCACGGTTATAGCCTCCACAGTGTCATTTTTAATCGGTGGGCTGGGCATCTTTGCTATCATGCTTCTTTCTATTTCAGAGAGAAAGATGGAGATTGGCATACGGCGTGTTGTAGGATCCAAAAAGAGGGATATTATCTTTCAGTTTCTCACAGAATCGGTTGTCGTTGCGCTGATCGGTGGTTTTTGCGGAATATGCAGTGGTTTTATCATAACCCTGATTGTCAATCTTATTGGTGGTTTTCCTTTTGTGGTATCAAAAAATGTACCCTTTTCTCTTTTTGTGAGCATCATTGTAGGCATGATTGCCGGTATTTATCCTGCCTTTCAGGGTACGAAATACGAGCCGGTTGAGGTTCTCCACTAACAGACAAAGCGGGCTGTAGTGAGAATAGGGTTATTGCTCCATCTGTTTCAGTGATTTTTCCGCAAGCATTCTGATAACATCACGGGAAGGTGCATTCGCGAGTTCTTGATACACCTTCTTTGCTTCATCTTTCTTTCCTTTGAGATATGAAATCTTTGCAAGATAGAGTTTTGCAATTCTTTGAATATTACCACGCCTTTCACGGGTGCTCACCGTAAGCAGTTCCTCTGCTTTATTTAAATTTTCTTCCGTGCCGGTAAGGGTATATTGTTCAAAATAATCTATTCCCTGAAAAAGTATCGTTTGAGATTTTTCATGTTGTTTTTTTTCATAGTAGGTATATCCATAGACGCCGGTACATACAACAATAACAATAATCGCTCCGATAATACAGAGCCTCATATTGTTGCGTATGAAGGTGACGACACTATCAATTGCTTTGAGAAGAAAATCTGTCTTTTCTACCTCTTTCTTTATTTTCTTTTTTGCCATAGGTGCTATTTCACCATACAACTCTTGTAGTGTCAACAGGAACAATAGGCTAATACGTATATGTGATATGTTTTTAGTTCAGCCTTTCCTGGTATACTTTCGTGCTGCGTTCAAATATACCCGTACCCTCCTCATATTCGGTTCACCCAGTATACGGGATAAGCGAGTTTCATCAAGGGCAGCAAGATCCTGTATGGTACCGATGCCCTCGTTCTGGAGTTTTGTAAGATGCTCATACCCCAGCCCTTTTAAATGAAGAAGGAGTAGCAACTCCCGTTCGCTGTTATTGAGCTCTTTCATGTCTATTCCGTAACTTGTATGTATTCCCTGTTCCATACAGTGAGTGCGTTTTTCTTCACTCAGGAAGGAGAGATGTTTTTTGGGTGGTGCATAGGAAAAGACCGTATATCTGTCTATAATGGGAAATGAGAAGATAGAAAAGCAGAGTGCTATAAGAGCAATACTGTAAAGTCTTATGCGCTTCACAGCCATGGCATGAATAAAACTCATAGCAGTCATTACTTCGATGCCAAAGACGACAAAACCCATATAGCCGGGAACAGGCATTTCAAAGATTTTGAATTCTTCGAAAAACGGCACACTGTATACCCATTTTGAGAGGGACCAGAAATTCCAGAATTCCCACAATAACCCACATACAAGACCTGCTGCCATGTAGCTTACAATCCTTTCCAGATGTCCTTTTTCAATCTCTTTCATAAGAGACCCATAGCCCTTCCAGTAGTTATAGCCATCAAGGATCAGTGCGGAGAAGATCCAGGTGAGGGGAAAAAAGTAGAGCGGAAAGGCAAGGACAAGGAGAAGGGCGAGTATACCTGAAAAGGGTGCCCAAAACGCGTAGTGCGGTATGGTAAGTGGGCGCATTCTCACAGGCCCTATCCAGGAGGCAATATATTCCTGTGTCACATAGAGTGCTGGTAGCACTGTTCCATAGGCAAGAAGGTATCCACCATAGCGTAGCAATGTTTGGTGAGGAAGGGTTATATAGAACCAGTTCTCAAGTCGTACATTAACCATCTCAAATATACACCAGAAGGCACAGGAGATTACAATGAGACAGGGCAGGTTTTTATTGAGCACAAGAAAAGTCTTTTTCTTATATGCCCATAATGCATCAAGAAAGATAATATATGACCACCAGGCAGCATTGTAGAAGAAATATTGAAAGGGATCGAGCCTTCTCAACAGGGCATAATAGCCGGCACAATGTAATCCTATGGAAAACGCAATCAGAATAGTGGCAATACACATACGGCTCTGGAACTTCTACATACGATGAATCACTGCTTACGAATTATTGGATTGTTTGTCAGGGGGAGTGGCTGGTATCTCAGAGTGTTCTTGAGATGACTTCTTGACCCGGGTAGCACCGACAAAAGTGCGTGAGTAGAAATCCGATGAAAGAGAATCAATCTTCACACCTACCTTGCCACGGCCTGAGGCTGAATGAATAAAGTTATCATCACCGATATAGATGCCCACATGGGTAGGATATTTTGCATACTTCCTTGTTTTAAAAAAGACGAGGTCTCCGATGGTAAGGTGCTCTTTTGAAATCCTCATACCAAACCTAAACTGCTCCCGGGCACTCCGGGGAAGGTCTACGTCAAAGATTTCGTAAATCTTTTTGACAAACGCGGAACAATCGAGCCCCCGTACTGTGTTGCCTCCAAACTTATAGGGTGCGCCCATAAAGCTCTTTGCAACCTTGACGAGCATGTATTTTTCGTCATTATCTTTCCATGTGTTCAAGGGCTGGGTAGAAAGGGTCACAAACTCGTCCTCGCTCTCTTCAGCCTTTGGTATAAGGAGGATTGTACCTGGTTTTACCCGTTTACGTTTAAGCTGGTTTATCTCTACTATGGTATCTTTATCAACATTAAAATTGTGGGCAATTTTATTGAGCGTATCCCCTTTTTGTACTGTATATTGTATAAACTCATCGTTATCATCATCCAGTACTTCAGAACGGTTTATAGAGGGCGATTCTTTAATGACAAGCACCTGACCAATTTTTAGTTTATTGGTAGAGAGGTTGTTCAGATGTTTGATTGTATCAACAGAGACGCCGAACCTTTTTGATATTTTATAGAGAGAATCTCCTTGCTTTACACTATAGGTGGTTTGAGATGAAAATGCAGGACCGGGTATTGTGAAGAGCAAGAGAAGGCAGAGAGTGGGAAAGATACAGGAATATTTCATACGTATTGTTAACCTTATCAAAATTATTAAATTTATGTCAAGATTTTTTAACACTTAGATGCTACATTTATTCACACAATATTTTTCGAAATTATTTTATTGATTTTAAATGCCTTTTATACTCAAATATATGCCAAAAAGTAATAATAGAGGAGGAGCGTACATATGGAGATTACGAGGGAAGTCTTCTGGAATGTAGGTGGAGGAGCTCGATGGATTACCTATGCATTGATGATAATAACCTTTATACTCTTTATCTATGGACTAAAAAAGCGTTATTCCATGTGGAAAATCGGGAAAAGTGCACCATTCCGCTTTACTGAACGGTTATGGGAAAGAATCGGTTATTTCATTACAAACGGTATTTTCCATAAGAGTATCTTACGGGAATCATATCCGGGCTGGATGCACTTTTTTATTTTCTGGGGATTTCTTGTCCTTGCCTTTGGTACTGCACTTGTTGCATTACAGGACGATGTAATCAGGCCCCTGTTCAATGAAAATATTCTCAAAGGGAATTTCTACCTTATCTTTTCTTTTGCCCTTGATCTTGCTGGAGTTCTTGCCATTATCGGCATACTCATGGCTATCTGGAGACGGTATGTGACGAGGCCGAAACGGCTTGACAACAGACCAGACGACCTTCTTGCGTTACTCTGGATACTGGTTGTTCTCGTAACCGGTTTTCTTGTTGAAGGTGCACGAATTGCCTTTGCACAACCATCCTTTGAGGTATGGAGTTTTGCAGGGTGGGCAACATCATACCTCTTTGCTGGGTCATCAAAAGAGACTATTGCATCTACCCATGCATTCTTCTGGTATGCCCACATGCTCCTTTCGTTTGGCCTTATCGTCTATATAGTCTATTCACGGCTCCTGCATATTATTACATCGTCCCTCAATATGATGTTCAGGGGTGTTGAGACAACACCAAGGGGCGCAATAGAACCTATTGCAGATTTTGAAACGGCTGAGGAATTTGGCGTTAACAAGATTGAAAATTTTACCTGGAGACAAATTTTTGACCTTGATGCCTGCACACGGTGCGGAAGATGTCAAGACCTCTGTCCTGCCTATGCCAGCGAAAAGCCCCTTTCCCCAAAACAATTTATTCAGGATTTGAAAGCTGAATGGGAGAGGACAGCGAAGGGCATCAAGAATGAGGATGGGATTATTGATACGGTAATACAGGAAGAGACATTATGGTCATGTACTGCCTGTCTTGCATGTCAGGTAAACTGTCCTATTTCAATCCCCACCTTTGATAAAAACATCGATATGAGACGGTATCTTACCCTTACGCTGAGCAAAACAACGCCTGAAACACGGCTTCTCTTTAAGAATTTACAGCAAAAAATGGACCCCTACGGAATGGGGAAGAGACAGCGTACCGAGTGGACAGAAGGTCTTGATGTGAAAAACGTTGCGGAACAGGAGGTTGAGTATCTCTACTGGGTGGGATGTGTGGCCTCCCTTGACGACAGAAATAGGAAAGTGGCAAAGGCATTTACCACGCTTCTGAATAAGGCAGGTATTTCCTTTGGCATTCTTGGACAGGAGGAAACCTGCTGCGGTGACCCTGCGCGTAGATGTGGCAATGAAGACCTTTACCTCGGCATTGCACAGGGGAATGTTGAACTCTTCAAGGAGCTTGGGATAAAAAAGATTCTTACCACCTGTCCCCACTGTTACCATACGCTCAAGAACGAGTACGCCCAGTTAGGCACAGACTATGAGGTATACCACCAGACAGAATTCATTTGGGAACTCATACAAGAGGGGAAGCTTTCCATTGCACCGTCTCTTGAGGGCACTGTAACATTCCATGACCCCTGTTACCTTGGGAGGGTGAACAGGATATTCGAACAGCCACGGGAGGTTGTGGGCAGGCTCCATAAAGGGACCTATAAAGAAATGGAGCGGAACCATGATAGAAGCTTCTGCTGCGGTGGCGGCGGTGGAAGAATCTGGCTGGAAGAGCATCACAAGAGAATCAACCATTTACGCATTGATGAGGCAATCGCCATTAATGCAAATACTGTTGTGACCGCATGCCCTTACTGTTTGATTATGATGGAAGATGCAATCAAAGACAAAGAGAAAGTTGAGACCATGAAGGCACTCGATTTCTCTGAAGTGGTGGTAAAAAGTATATAACGGGAATCGGGATACAGGAGAGACATAAAAGGATGGGCTAGCCCATCCTTTTATGTTGCGATCATCACTCCTCTAAGGTGATCGCCTCAACCGGACATTCTTCCGTGCATGCCCCACATTCTGTGCAGAGTTCAGGATCGACCTTTGCCGTATCATTGACGGTTATAGCGTCCGCTGGACAGACCTCTGCGCATGCTCCACATCCTGTGCAGGCATCTTCATCAACTTTTGCAGGCATGTTATTACCTCCTTTGTGTTTTTGAATTTCCTAAACAAATATAAAAAAAATGTCAATAAAAAAATTCAGTAATGTGGTTACTATTTTGAAATGTCACACTTAATTCCTAATTTAAAATGTCACATTGGTAAACTATCCTCCAAAAAGTTAAGGAGGATAGGAGATGGAAAAAATATTGATTACGGAGGTAGAGTTG
>Ga0272448_1002788_pt1 | contig 21452 bp, 18 predicted proteins | sample YNPCB0191_FD_202220 | JGI IMG/M metagenome (GOLD analysis project Ga0272448, IMG submission 202220) | Hot spring sediment microbial communities from Yellowstone National Park, WY, United States - YNP-CB-019-1 | ecosystem: Environmental > Aquatic > Thermal springs > Hot (42-90C) > Sediment... | reverse complement strand
CCGTGTTCTCGCTAACATTCTTTGACACTCTCGTGATAGGGGCCATATCTTTTGCCCTAAACTACCTGCTTGGTTTAGTATCCTTGAATCATTTACCCTACTTCATACTGATCCCCCCTCTTTCATGTTTGTCCGCCATACTTATCTCGGCACCAATAGCTTCTCTTGTAGGCATAGAAGTGTTCAAGAGAGGCTTAGACCCCGACATCTTCCTATACCCTATTATGTCAACGCTCGACGACATACTTATAACATTATGCTACTTCACTGTAGCAGGATTCATAATACGCTTTGAAAACTTTTCACTAATCTTTTTCATACTGGCCCTTCTTATGCTCTACTTTATTTTTATAGTGTTAAGGCATAAGCGTGAACCGATTTTTAAGAGAACCCTTTTGGAGGGTGCGCCGACAGTAGTTTTAGCCAGCCTCTTCGGAATATTTGGTGGAATGGGTTTAGCGAGCATAAGGAGAGAGATAGAACGTGTGCCCTCGATCCTCATCATTTACCCTGCTTTGATCGACGCATTAGGCGATATCGGCTCCATCATAGGTTCAATGGAAACCACAAAACTTGCCCTCGGCTACACCACCTCTCTAACTAAAACCTTAAGGGAAACGTTCGCTGACCTAATTTCAGTAGAATGCGCGGCTCTCGTGATCCACATCATATTCTCCATTATAGGGTTCGCCCTAGGCGGCCTACAGACTCTACCACTCCTCCTCCACCTTATTTCCATAACTTTAACCTCCAACGTCATCAGCTTCCTGTTTATATCATCATTTTCTCTTACCGTTGCCACTCAAACATTTAAACATGGCCTTGACCCAGACAACTTCGTAATACCCTTGGTCGCCTCCGTTTCAGACGTCACTGCAACCTTATCCCTCGTAGCAGCCATCAGAATATTCTAGCTAATCCATCTTCTTCAATAATGCTGTGAAAATGGGTAAAACTATTATAATCGTCAGCATCACGGCCGTTGAAGCTATCGTTAGGAACGCGCTTCCCACAACACCTTGAGAGAATGCTTCCCTTGCTATTATAAGCGACATTTCAGCTCTAACGCTTAACCCAAGAGCCTCCACCACTAGACTTCTACCTCTCACTCCAGCCGCCGCTCCACCACCCAGTCCTCCCAAGAATCTTGCAAAAATCGCAACTAATGAGACAGCCAGTATCCTTAATCCTTCTCCTGGTATACTGTACGGGTCTATACTTAGACCTATGCTCGTGAAAAAGATGGTTGAAAAAAGCTCCTTCATCATGAAAAGTCTGTGCTCAATCTTTTCTCCAACCTTCTTGTAAGGTATTATTGCCCCCATGATAAAGGCTCCTGTTATTGCAGCAAGCCCTAAGCTTGACGCTATAAACGCTAAGATAAGCCCAAAACCAAGCAGTATTGCGAAAAACACTTCGTCAGAAAGTATCCTGCTAACGTCATATATTATCATCGGCAGAACCTTTCCACCGATATAAATTGAAGCAATTATAAAGAAGGTTGAGAAAAGTACTATTCTTGCCACATCTAGTAGACTCGCTGTCCCCGCAGCCGAAAGCCCAAGGGCCAATGTTAGGAGAAGTATTCCCTCCACATCGTCTATCACGCAGGCGGTTAAAATGGTTGAACCCTGCTTTGTGAAAGCCTTCTCGTTCAACGTCAAAGTGTGGGCTATAACGCTAGTCCCACTTGGCGCGATGGCAACACCTAAAAGCATAGACTCTACAGAATTAAAGCCCATTATTGTTCCGAAAGCGTATCCTAGAAAAAGGGATGCGATCACACCGCCTGTTGTGAGAAGGAACGCAGTCCCCCCATCCTTCCAAAAGGATTCTATGTTAAACTCTAGGCCTGTGGTGAAAAGTATTAGGATCGCGCCAAGCAATGCAAGCGTGTTCACTAGGTCTAGGTCTGTAACAACACCTATTCCGCCTGGCCCTCCAAGGAACAGTCCAACAAGGACGGCGCCGATCAGACCGGGAAGCCTGAACTTCTTAAAGAGTTCTGAGACAAGTGAAGCAACTATAATCGTCAGCCCCAGCTCATATAACATCGTCAACACTGTACCTGTCATTCAAAGATTCTCCATCCCTTTAAACTACATGTTCTCGCATAAAAATTTTTGCAGCCAAGTTTATATCTATAAAATTTTCACCCCAACCCTCATGTGGTGTATTGTTGTCCATGGTGGCGCTGGCTCATGGCCTGACAGAGAAACGTTCGATATCGTGAAATCCGTTCTAAGGAAAAGTTTGGAGGCAGGCTCATCCATACTTAGAGCTGGAGGCCCAGCCTTAGATGCAGTTGTAGAGTCAGTTATGGTTCTCGAGGACAGCGGAGTCTTGAACGCTGGCTCAGGCTCATACCCTAACATTAAAGGTGAAATAGAAATGGATGCAGGTGTAATGGACGGCGAAAGTTTTAGGGCTGGTGCTGTAGCATGTGTTAAGGGTGTCAAGAACCCTGTGCTTGCAGCTAAGCTTGTGATGGAGAAAACCGACCATGTTCTTCTTGCCGGAGAATGGGCTTCAAAGTTCGCTCTCTCTCTAGGTGTTCCACCTATGAGCTTAGATGAAGGTGTTCTCGCTGAAAGATTTAGGAAGCTTAATGAAAACTTTTTAAAAGGTGAAACTAGGTTCAAGTCAAACTTGGCACTATATAGGCTGAAACCTGAACTTTTTCATGAAACAGTGGGTGCTGTAGCTTTAGATTCGAGAGGCCGCCTTGCTTCAGCAACTTCAACAGGAGGCTTATCCCTTAAGCTTCCCGGTAGGATTGGAGACTCGCCTATAGTTGGTGCTGGAACATATGCTGACAAAAATATCGCAGTATCCTCAACTGGTGTCGGAGAATACATTATGCTTTTAGGTGTCGGTGTACGCGCTTCAATTTATGCTGAAAACGGTTTTACAGCTAAGGAGGTTGCTGAAAAACTTGTTCAACTTTTAACTATAAATTTTGGAGAAAATAGTGGTGGACTTATCGCTCTAGACAAGAATGGTTCAATAGGAATATCATACAATACTCCTGGAATGGCTAGAGGATACTTTTCTTCAGATATGATTGAACCATATGTCAAGGTTCCATAGTCATCGAACTTTATGACGGAACTTTTATTTACTCTACCCTTCAATGATAGATTGTGAAGGCTGCTGTTCTATTTTCTGGAGGCAAAGATTCCTGTCTTGCACTACAGAAGAGTATGTCTTCCCATAAAATCGCTTGTCTGGTTACAGTTTTCTCTGAAAATAAAGAAAGCTACATGTTCCATGTACCGAATATTGAGTTGACGTCCTTGCAGGCTGAAGCATTGAATCTTCCACAAATAAAATGTTATACTACTGGTGTTAAGGAGAGGGAGGTTGAAGACCTTAAGGAGGCTCTAAAGACTTGTAAAATAGAGTATGGTATAGAGGGTGTTGTCTCGGGAGCTATACGTTCAAACTATCAAGCCCAAAGGATAAAAAAAGTTTGTGATGAACTTGGTTTATTCCCAATCAACCCCCTTTGGTTAAAGGATGAGGTAGAAATTTTGAGGGAAGTTCTATTCAACAAATATACTGTTATAATTTCAGGTGTTTTCGCATACCCTCTTGGTAAAAATCTTTTGGGGAAAGTTATAGACGAAGAGCTTGTAAATCTTCTAGCCGACTACGGGAAAAGGTATGGCTTGAATCCTGCTGGGGAGGGTGGAGAAATTGAGACAACAGTATTGGACGCACCATTCTTTTCTAAAAAGATTGAAATACTTGACTATGAAATAGAATATAGCCAATATTCTGGCGTGTTTAGGGTAAAAGGTGCTAGGCTCGTCGAAAAGGCTGAGAAAACCTATGGCTGAGAGATTTTAGGACACTGCTTATCCTGTTCCAACAAGCTTTACTCCAGCTATTGTTGAAACCTCTAACGTTAGTGCTCTTAAATCATCCTTCTCCAAGTTTTTGACGTGCGTTTTACCCGACAACTGTGTAAGCATTTTAAGCTCTTCGATAACAGTTGCCAGAAAGTTTTCAACCCTTTCCACAGCATCTTCAACCTTCAACCTCCTTCTAAGAACCGGATCTTGTGTAGCTATACCTTTCGGACATTTTCCAGTACTGCAGAGGCCGCAAACCTTACATCCCATGGCAACAAGTATTGGCGTAGCCATGGCTACAGCGTCAGCTCCAAGTGCAAGTGCCTTAGCGACATCAGCGCCACTTCTTATACCCCCCGATATTACGAGGTTAACTTCATCTCTCAACCCTATCTCCTTTAACGCTCTATCAGCCTCCACTAGTGCAGGTAAAGTAGGTAGGCCTGCATGCTCAAGTATTATATCCGGTGCAGCTCCAGTACCACCCTGTTTTCCGTCCACAACTATTATGTCAGCACCAGCCTTCGCTGCAATCTTAACGTCATCATAAACTCTTCCAGCAGAATATTTTACGATAATCGGAATCCTCCAGTCCGTGATCTCCCTTAACTGTTCTATCTTCATTTTCAAATCTTCTGGTCCAACAATGTCCAAGTGTCTAGCAGGGCTCACGGCGTCGGTGCCGACAGGTATTCCTCTCACGGCAGCTATCTCTGCTGTAACCTTTTCACCCATCAGCAGTCCACCCTGTCCAGCCTTAGCCCCCTGTCCAATTTTTATTTCGATAGCGTCTGCTGTCTGAAGGTTTCTCGCATTTATTCCAAATCTTCCTGAAGCATATTGTGCGATTAGGGTTGAAGCGTTTTCCCTTTCTTCTGGAATTATTCCCCCTTCTCCCGTGTTAACTGCGATCCCAACTTTTGTTGCAGCCTTCGCTATCGCTATCTTCGCCTCCTTGCTTATTGCGCCAAAAGACATTGCTCCCACTATTATTGGCGCCTTAAGCCTCAAAGGTTTTTCAGCATACCTTTCTCCCAGAACAACCTCTGTCTCACATGGCTCCCTATAATGGTCTATAGGCGGTCTTGAAGTCTGTGCACATAATATTATTAGGTCGTCGAAGCTTGGAAAGTTTCTCCACGCGCTTGTCCCCCTAACTATAGGCTTTCCCATTAAAGCTTTAGCCTGTATCTCTCTTATAATATTCTGTTTCCATGCAAGGCCTGCATCCTCTGCTATTGGGTAAATTTTTATTGCCTTCGAAGGACAAAATTCGATGCACGTTTCACATCCAACACAGTCTACTTCGTTTAATGGTGTAATATAGTCTTCTCCAACCTTTTTAAAAACATCCTGTGGACAGACTCTAATGCATGTTCCACAGACTTTGCAAAGTTTATGGTCTAAGATTATCTGATACCTTGTTTTAGTTTTGCTAACATTTTCTTTGATAGCTTTTTTTGGACTATAAAATGGTCTCCTGTTTTCTGGTACAATCTTCCTTACTCTCCCACCATATTTTGGTAATCCATTTACTTCTAAAATACTGTTTATGTGAACGATTTCTTCTTCTGTAGCATCCGATACTGTAGCATTTTTTCCAAGACTCGGTTCAGGCCCTGTAAAAAATATCTTTCCCCCTATAATAGATTCTCCCGTACATTCGCCAGTCTTTCCAAAAACTATTATTTCTCCACCCATCATGTAAAGTCCACTCATTATACCAGTATTACCTAAAACGATTATAGTACCGTTTTTCATCAATGCACCTATTCTATCCCCGCAGTCTCCTTTAACTATAATATCTCCACCATAGATTCCTTGTCCAACACCGTTTCCAGCGTCCCCTTCAATAATAATCTTTCCTCCCGTCATATTATCTCCAGTAAACCATCCACTATTACCTTCAACCATTATACTTGGCCCATCTATCATTGTTCCAAGAAAATATCCCACAGACCCTCTAATTTCTATCTCAACATTCTTAGTCAGTCCTGCTGCAATGTGATGTTTTCCGTTTGGATTTTCTAGGACAATCTTTTTGAAAAAGTTTGATAGCTTCTTAAGCTCAAGATTTAGTTCTCTTATATTATATTTTTCTGCATCAACTACCTTCAGTTCCTCTTCCAGCATACAACTTCACCTGGCCTAAGCCCCCTTATCCTCCCACTGTCCCCGAATATTCTTAGTGCACTTTCTTCTGATGCAGCCGCCCTAATTTTTTCCCCTTCAAATACAAGTAGTGGCCTTAACCCAAGTTTGTCTCTTACCATTCCAATAGAATCTGATGTTGAAATTATGTAAGAGAACGGTCCATCTAATTCCTTCACCGAATTTCTTAATATCTCCTCTAAACTGTATCCCCTGTTTATCATTTCCACAACATAGTGTACAATTAATTCTGAATCGTTTTCTGTTTCAAACGAAACTCCTGCTCGCTCAAGTTTTTCTCTTACCTTCCAATAGTTTGTTATCTGCCCATTGTGTACTAGTGCTATATCAGGGTATTTTAGTGACTGGAATGGGTGTGCGTGAAAGATGTCCACCCCACTTTCTGTTGAAAATCTTACATGCCCAAGCCCATGTGTTCCAATCATTTCAGAAATCTTGAAATTCTTTTCCAACTCTTCAGCAAGCCCTATATCCTTTATTATCTCCATCTTCTTTCCTATACTTATAACCTTAGCTAATCCTGTCTCATTAATTCTTTCAACAACATCACCCAACCTTTCCCTATGAACTCTAACAATATACTTGTCGAAGCCGAACCCTCTTAACGTGTTTATTCTTATGCTTCTAATGTCCGCTCCAGCCGACGCTAATGCTGTTGAAACTTTACTAAGCGCTCCTACAACATCTTTTGTAAAAATTTTGATAATATACTCGTCGTCTTGAACACTTTCCCCTCCGTAAACGGCAACACCTGCAGAATCTTTGCCCCTATGCTGCAGGTTCTCCATCATCATAACCAAATTTTTTCCAACAGGCCCCTTCTCGTCAAGAAATATGCATGCTATTCCACAGATTTTCCCTTCACCTCATACTATAATCTTCTTATATACCTTTCAATTTCCCATTCTGTTACCTGTGTTCTGTAAAGGTCCCATTCCTTCCTCTTTATATGCAGGTAGTTGTTGAATAATGTTTCACCCAAAGCCTCCTTCATGAACTCACTGTTTTCCATCAGATCTAATGCCTCCTTAAGCGACTCAGGTAAGGACACAATGTTCCTCGCCCTCCTTTCCTCGTAGCTAAGCTTGTAGACGTTAAGCTCAGTCGGCTCACCTGGGTCAATCTTCCTCTTTATACCCTCTAGACCAGCTAAACATAATACTGCAAACTGCAAATATGGGTTCCCCGCTGGATCTGGACATCTTATCTCACATCTTGCAGCATTTTTTCTTCCACCAAAGTTAGGCACCCTTATAAGAGGAGACCTGTTTTTAAAGGCCCATGCTATATATACTGGAGCCTCATATCCTGGCACTAGTCTCTTGTAAGAGTTGGGCCAAGATGCTAGAACTGCGCACATTTCTCTTCCAAAATAAAGTTGTCCTCCTATGAAATATTTTGCAGTATCCGATAAAAAGTTCGATGAAGGGTCATCTGAATAGAAGAGGTTTTCTGTCCTGTCCAGGTTCCACATGCTCTGGTGTACATGCATTCCTGAACCGTTAACGCCATAAAATGGTTTAGGCATATACGTTGCAAGGTAACCGTTTTTTGCTGCAACAATTTTTGTAACCATCTTCATTGTTATCGTCCTATCAGCCGTCTCCAAAGCTTCATCAAACTTGAAATCTATCTCATTCTGTCCCAACGCTACTTCATGATGCGCTATCTCTATTTCTATTCCAAAAGATTCCGACATGTCCGCTATTTCCCGCCTTATCCAGTCTGTAAGGTCTCCTGGATGGTAGTCGAAATATCCTGCCATGTCTATTGGCTTCGGAACTTTACTATCCTCGCTTTCTTTTAGTAGAAAGAACTCTAACTCCGGTGCGCAAACAAACTTCATTCCAGAATCTTCGCACTTTTTTAAAGCCCTTTCTAGAACATATCTCGGGTCCCCTTCAAACCTCCTATCTTCGGGGGTGTAGACGTCACATATCATTCTACCAGAAGCCTTCTCATGCGGCCTCCAGGGTATTTCAGCGAATGTTGATGGGTCTGGATAGAGTACCATGTCAGATTCCTCGATAGGTCTGAACCCTGTAATCGATGAGCCGTCAAAGGACTGGCCGTTCTCAAATATGCTTTCTATATTCTTGGAATGCACAGAAAGGCTTTTAAGAATTCCGTTTACGTCAGTGAACTGTAATTTGATAAATTTGATGTTTTTGCCTCTTATCTCTTGCACAACCTTTGTAACATTTTCTTTCCACACGGCATCCTTAAAGTGACGCATTCTGATCGCCACTATATGGGCTAATACCTCCAATAATATGTCTTATAAACTTTTCCTAAAAATAATTTTATAAATTTTGCGAAAAAACTTTAATTAATATAAAAAATATAAAAAAATAAATTTTTTAAGAAACTTTTGGCCCAAAAGTAATTCCCTCCCTCTTATATAAACATTTAAATTTTCATTCCTGCAAAATGCCAGAAAAACTACTCTTAATGCAACATTATAAAGTAATTTGCCATCATATTACATTAGAAAGTTTTATAGCCAATATCCTATTGGGGTACTGTTAATGCGTGATAGTAAGGTTAAGAATAACTACTTTACTTTCCCTGACCGCCGTCCTCCAAAGGTTAGGGATAGGGGTGAAATAGACAAGATTCTCAATAAGGTGCAAGAGCTCCCATATGAGGCTGTTGCCGACATTTGCGGTGCCAAGATCATGCTAAAAACTAACTCCCTACACGTTTACGAATACTGGAACCTGAACTGGTTTCCTGCCTCCAATAAAGGCGATGTTGACGGTATAATTTATAATGTTTATGGTGTAGAAGGATACGAGCCTCAGATCTTCTACAATTTTGAAAAACGCAAAACCCTTATAGTAAATTGCGAATATTATGGTGCAGCTAAGTCGGCTGGCGCCCTAGGCCTCGCAACACACATACTTGAGGATAGGGGTGGCTATGCCATACATGGTGCATGTGTTGCTGTACCAAACTCTTCAGGCTATGCTGGCGTTATCATTGTTGCGCCAACTGGAACTGGCAAGACCTCACAATTTCATGAACTCATATACAATATTGGTGGTGCAAAAGTTCATTCTGACGACTACGTTTTCGTTTTCTTTGAACCTAAACCTATCGCCTACGCTACAGAAAATTGGCTTTACATGCGTACAGAAATAGCGATAAACCATCCAACATTCATTAAACTTTTCCATGACCTTCCACTAGAAAATGTGGTTACCGAAAAGGGTAAGTGTGCTCAAATGTCTGATGATCCATCAAAAATGGGTGAATGCTACAAGGCTGTTTTAGATGGTGAAAGGAAATGTGTATTCGATCTTGGATGTGATAGATGCTATTGGTCTTATGCAAATTCTCGGGTAATGTTTCCAAGGGAAAGGTTTCCAATGCTCGTTAAAGATTCAAACGGCGAACTTGTTGAAAAGGAAAAGGGTAAAGAGAATGTTATAAACAGCTGTGAAGTCAAATACATCCTCTTGCTAACACGTGATGACTCATCTAAGCCTGTTAAGCTTCTAGAAATAGATGAGGCGATAAAGATTCTTAGAGAGGGGAAGTTTATCATAAGACCCGGCTCAGGACCGCCTGAAAAGTGGGGACAATACGGTTTCGAACCATTCTACAACCCATATCCTCCTGAACATAATATGAAGGTTGAAGAAGAGTTTTTTAGGTCACTTTATAAGGCTGGAGTAAAATTCTATCTACTAAACACTGGCACATACGAGGGTAAAAAGATAACTATACACCAGACTCACATGTACATTAGGCACATTGTTGAAGACTAGAACTGTGCCTTAGTGATCCTAGACTTTTCAATTAATATTGCTGGCGTATAAACTGGTACTTCTATCTCCCACCACTTCACCCACCTTCTATCCTTACCAATTGCCTTTATGCTTGAAAGCTGTCTAGGAACACTATCACTTATTCTCGTACCATTTATAGCATACTTTATGCTACCGTTTTCTATCAGGAACGTGGCGTCCCTTGGTATTGTAGAATATTCTCCACTCATATAGTTTTGGTATCTGGTATACCAATTGTTTGTAACATATACTGCTCTCTTACACTCTCTGATCATTTCCTCAACACTCATATCTCCTTCCCCCACCACAATATTCCATGGGTGCGGAGTGATTATTCCAGCATTCCCTGTAGATACCGTATTATACTTTCTCGCTGTCGAAGTATTATGTAAATATGTTTTCAGTACACCCTTTTCTATTATAACATTCTTCTGCGTTGGTACACCCTCGTCGTCAAATTTTCTTCCACCAAATCCCCCCTCTACTGTCCCATAATCTTCTACCGTTAAGGTTTCAACAGCAACCTTTTTGCCTAGGCAGTCTTTAAAGAATGATACTCCACTATCGACTCTGAATGCTGAAGCTGAAGACCCTACCATTTGAAAGATGTCGGCTGCAACTGTGGGACCCAATATTAGGTCATATTCGCCTTCACTCCAATATCCTGTCTTCTTTGATTCTCTAGCAAAGTTTCCAGCTGTCTTTCCAGCCTCATCTGGATGAAATTTTGAAAGGTATGTGGCACATGAGAGGCCGTGTCCGCTCGAGTTTGTTTCAGAAAAGGCTCTAACATTTGCGCTAATGTAGCTTACTCTATCATATTCTTCCACCCCTCCAGTAGTCTTTATCTTATAAAATTCGGTGTTCGCTGAAATTGTTCCAGAAACCCTTTTAGCCCCCTCTGAAAGTGCAGCGTTTATTGCACTCTCACAGTAGTCGACTACTCCTTCACTTAATTCCTCTATCCTCTTATCGTAATCATTTTCGCCAGAATATTTGAAAGCACCTTTTGGCAAAGATGTAGCCTCTAAACTTTTTTCCACAAACTGCATGCTCGAAAATAGTCTTTCAACAAACTTATCAAGTTCATCACTTTTTACAGAATACGTTACCCCAACAACCCTCCTCCCCTCTTTTATCATGTAAAGAAATACAGCCATCTCGTCTAACGTGTTCACTACTGTTATAGAATTATTGCTGAACCTGGCCATGTTCTCTCTACCATATGCTGCTATAACAGAAGCGTCGTCAACATTAAACTCTAATGCTTTTTTGAAAACCCTGTCCACAACATTATCTAGTATCTCGTTCATCTCGTCTTCACCTCCAACTTTCTGAACCTAAGATGAGGTCCACCTGCCCAAACAGGTACTCCTTGCATGGGATCGCCTTTGCCACATGTGGCCGCCCAGAACTGTAACTCCTTTCCTCTAGCATCTAAACTTGTCCACAGCCTTTCTGTTGTCACCTCTATCACAGGATTCATTAAAGGATACTTTATCTCCCCATTTTCTATAAGATATGTTTCGTGTCCAACATACCTTTGGTTCCACCTAATATCATCAATATTCCATTCCATGAAAGAGTTCACAAATATTCCTCTCTTAACATCCTTAACCATCTCTTCAAAAGTGTGGTCGCCGGGCTCAACATACGTGTTCGCCATCCTAATTATCGGCTCCCTATCAAACTTGTTCGCCCTCGCAGAACCATTGCTTTTTGTCTTAAACTCTCTCGCTGTAGCCCTATTATGTAGAAGTTCATTTACAACACCGTTTACAACAAGTTTTCTTTTTCTTGCAGCTATACCCTCATCATCGTATAAGTAGAATCCATAAGAGCCTGGAATTGTTGGATCATCAGAGATGTTCGCTTCCGAACTGCCAATCTTTCTCCCAATATCACCAGCCTTAAGATACGATTCTCCAGCCTGAGCCCCCTCTCTACCCAAAATCCTATCTGCTTCAAAAGGATGCCCAATCGACTCGTGAACCATGATCCCCGTAACTTCTGGACCTGTTATAATATCATATAAGCCTGGCTCAACCTTTTTCGCTTTTTCTAAAAGCTCTTTTATCACCCCAACCTGACACTTTAAACCATCGAAAATCCTAAGATTTGAGATCAACTCCCACCCTCCACTTCCACCGAACTCGACGGACTTTTGCATACTTCTTCCATTCTTTAATCCAGTAAGAAAGCCTCCAACATACAATCTTGGAACATATCCTTCAACATAAGTTCCCTGAGAATTCGTGAAAAACTTCTTTTCCAAAGAAATCTCTAGCTCTAAAAATCTCATTGGAATATACTCTTTCTCCTCCAAAATTATTTTATCCATTTCCTTTAAAACTCTAAGCATTTCCTCGAAACCTTTATCCAAAAGTTTCTCCTTTTCTAAAGCCGACCACTTCTTTTTCACCCTCCTTTCCCTACTAAACTTAATCCTGTTCTTTGTCAAGCCCGATGCAGACCTAGCCTTCCTCATCATTTCTTCAGCAATCTTCTTCGCATTCTCTCTATCAACAATGTTTGTTGCTGAAAATACTAATGATCCATTAAAAATTGCTCTAACACCAAGTCCATAAGATGATGATATGAGAGCAGGCTCCTGCTCCCCATTCTTTAGTATGCATCCTACTTCCTCCCTTGAATGCAGTCTCGCTTCCACGTACTCTGCTCCCTTCGCCTCAATTTCTTTTACAACATAAAAGGGTATTTCTAAATCAAATTTTTCTTTATGCACAACATACTTATGAAAGAAAATTTATATTAATCTTTCTCAAAAACTATAATAATGGATTTTGTAAAAGATTTGATTTGAATTGTCTAAAGCGTTCCTAACACCTTATGGTGGCGTTAACAGGATTGGGGGAAACATCTTCCTAATAGAAGATTCTAACTCAAAAGTATTCTTAGATTTTGGACTTGACTTTGAAAAATACCGCCTATACTTTAATTACCCCATTAACACCCCAAAGACAACATCAGAATTGGTAACAACAGGCATACTGCCAAAAATATTCTCGCATAATGGAAAACAGTTCTTCCAGTACTGTGAATTAGAGAAAAAGGGTGATAAGAGTGGTAAAGAATGGGGTATCATTGAAAACCCTCCAGGTGAAGACTTTTCCGTCATAATATCTCACGCCCACCTTGATCATATAGCAAACTCCATATTCCTACCATCATCTGTTCCAATATGGCTTTCAACATTCTCAAAGCTCTCATTCCTTACAAGACATCTTGTAAAAAGAGCTAGCACATTATATGAAAAGCTTGCACTATCTCCAAAGATAAAAGAAAGAGGATATAGTATAGAAAAGCTAGAACTTGATCTTTTAAGAAACAAATACCAGATTTTTAGAAATAATGTACCCTTTAAGGTACAGGACATTTTAGTTGAACCCTATGCTGTAGACCATTCGATACCAGGTGCATTCGGCTTCCTTCTAAGAACAAAGGATTCTACAATCGCATATACTGGCGACTTTAGAATGCATGGTGTAGCCGAATTTTTCTCCAGAAAATTTTTTGAAAAACTGTCTAAAGAAAGGGTAGACTATTTTATCTGTGAAGGAACAAATTTGGGCCTAAATCAGGTAAGAGATGAAAAGGAGGTTGAGTCTTCAATAGAACTTGTCCTTAAAAAGTTTTTTGATCATGGAGGAGAACATGCTATCATAGTATTATCTCAAACGAATGTAGACCGGATTAGCAAAATGTATGGCATTGCCAGAAAGATGGGCCTAAACTTTTATGTTTCAGACGAAATCTTCCTATTAATCTACTACATTTTATCAGGAGAACTTAAGGATAGGATAATCTCCCCCATGCCTGCAATAGTTAGGAACCATGCTCTAGAGGAAAAGGCTAGAGAACATTGGCCGGGTTCAAATGAGGTAAAATCTTATGGGGTTCTTTTGGGAGGTGAAAGGAAACTTAAAGGTTTGGCTGAAAAGCTCTCATTAAACACTGCAGACGAAAACGATTTTTCTAAAATTCCACCTAAAACAATGATACTCTTACACAATTTACCTACTATGCTTCACAGAAAATTTTCGAAAAAAAGCCTAATTATAGTAAGCACTACCGAGCACGAAAATGAGGAATCTCTATACGATCTAGAAAGGTTCATAAACCAGGCGATGCTCATTGGAATCCCATTATTAAGGGCACATTCTTCCGGCCACGCAAGCGTAATAGATTTGATTGAAGTGATAAAAACTGTTAATCCAAGAAATTTGATACCAGTACACACACAGCATCAAGACTTCTTTAAATCATATTTTGAAAAACTATGTGATATAAACGTGATTATACCAAACGAGGGTCAACCTATCACATTATAAACAATTTAATAATACTGTCTACAAATCCGATTAGGGTAGAAGAATATTGCTTTCTATAAACGATCCAAACTTTATATATGCCCTAACTTCACTTGCAATAGCCTTCGCTCTACTAGGCCTACTTATACTACTTTACGAAACAAAATTTAAGTTTAAAACCTAAGGGGCAGAAACCTTTTCCCTTAAAATCTCCTTCTTTTTCCTAATATACCATACCTCAGCTTCCGCGCCAAAAGCCTTAGCCCATTCAATCAACTCTTCCCTCTCCTTCCTATTGATTCTCGCCTTACCACTCTTAACTTGAATCAAAAACGTTTTACCATCCTTTCCAGCAAATATGTCAACAGGCCCATGTGACATTGCACTCCTACTGCAGAGCCACCCATCCTTTCTTAGAATTTCCATCACCTTATACTCTTTAGCCCTACCCCTATAGTATGGTGTCGAAACCATTCTTATCCCCATATATTATTGGAGATAATGCTTTTTAAACTAAAATATTACAAAGAAAACGTGATAGAAGATGGAGGAAAAATTTGTTTTCCCTCAGCCTGTAAAATTGAACTTTATTGCAACAAAGGAAGGTTTCCTAGTTTTTAAGAACGGTGACATAACCTCTGGATTAAGAATAGAGACCCAATCATTGACTGTCGCATTAGAAACAGTTTCAGGGAAAAGTGTAGCCATCGCAAACCTTAACCTTTCACCTAACTCATCATTAGTCGTTCTCGATGCGAAGGCGCTTACAGTATCTCCCTCCCGCGATTCAGCAATAGTTTACATAGAATACTATTCCAGAGAAGACTTAGAAACTTCAAACACTATGTGAGAAATTTTTGCCTAAGTTCCGCACATGCTTTCCAGCTTCTCCAGCATTTCCAACTCTTTAAGCAACTTAATTCTCTTCTTCTCAAGCTTCTTCAACTTAACCTTTAACATGGCCTTCTTCAATCTTATATCCTCTAAGTCATAAAATTCTTCTTCAAGCTTAGGGTTAATGATATAGAATTCTAAGCCCATTATCTCGTCATCGAAGAAAAAGTTTGGTATAACCTTATACTTTAGATAATAAACCTTCTTAGGTCTTCCCTCACTTCTTTCCCTAACATTCTTTGCCTCAATAATCTTTGCCCTTTCAAGCACGTCTAAATGTTTTAAGACAGCTGGGACGCTAATCTTAAGTTCTTCAGCAATCTCCTCGATAGATAATGGCCTTTCCTTAAGCATGTCTAGGATCTTAAACCTGTTCAATGTTCCAATTATTTCCAGCAACTCTTCTATGGTTATGTCCATATGCTATCGCTTCAGTATTGGAGAGAAAGATTTATAAACTTAACTTTTGGTTAATTAACCGGTGGTAAAATATGGTTGATGAAAGAAGATTTGAAGAATTCTTTGAAGAACTAGAGGACCTCATGGAGAAGACGATAGAAGACCTAGAGAAGTCCATAAGAAGCCTACTAAAAAGCGACTACACCAAATCATTCTATAAGCCAAAACTATACGGCTTCTCAATACAGTTAGACGAAAACGGCTTACCAAAGATAACAAAATTCGGAGACAGCTTCATTTCACCATCCGAAGAGAGGACACCATTCTATGACCAGTACCTCGACAAGAGCAGAAACCAGCTAACGATAATATTCGAGGTGCCAGGCGTAGAAAAGGACGATATCCAGCTAAAGTCTTCTTCAACAAAACTGATACTTGACGCAAAAAGCGAGGACAGAAAATATCATGCTGAAGTAGACCTGGAAACTGAAGTCGACCCATCAACAGCCTCATGCTCATTCAAAAATGGCATACTTACAGTAGTCTTTAAAACAAAGGGCAAGGGCGATGAATTTACAAATTTAAGTATAAGCTAGATGATAATATGGAGGTGATAAGCTTTGAGTGAAGGTGTTAGACTCCAGGTAATGGAGGCGTATCCAAGAGATGTTGGAAGAGGTATAGCAAGAGTAGACTATTCGGTAATGGACGTACTTCAAGCCCACACAGGTGATGTCATAGAGATTAGGGGAAGAAAAAGGACTGTAGCAAAGGTTCTACCAGTACACCCATCGGACGAGGGAAAGGACATCATAAGAATTGACGGTATAACAAGAAGCAATGCAGATGTCCCCTTAGGCGATACAGTGATCGTTAGAAAAATTAACGCACTACCAGCTGAAAAAATAACCCTAATACCTCCTGAAGGATATCCTCCACTGGATAAAAGATATTTTGCTGAAGTTCTAGAAAGTATTGCTGTAACAAAAGGAGACAATATTATTGTACCATACTTTGGAAGTAAGCTAATATTTAATGTTGCAGCAGTATATCCTAACGCTGACGCCGTGGTAATAACCAAAAGAACAGAATTCATAATCTCTGAAAAAAGTGCTGCATTACGTGGAATACCACAGATAACCTACGAAGATATCGGTGGCCTAAAAGAAGAAATACAGAAGGTTAGGGAAATGATTGAGCTACCACTAAGGCATCCAGAAATATTCGAAAAACTTGGTATAGAGCCTCCAAAGGGAGTGCTACTTTATGGTCCTCCTGGTACTGGTAAAACATTGTTAGCTAAAGCAGTTGCAAACGAAAGCAACGCATACTTCATAAGCATAGGCGGGCCAGAAATAATGAGCAAATACTACGGTGAATCTGAAGCAAGGCTAAGAGAAATATTCAAGGAGGCTAAAGAGAAGGCTCCATCGATAATATTCATAGACGAAATAGACTCTATAGCTCCAAAACGTGAAGAGGTAACCGGTGAAGTAGAACGCAGAGTTGTAAGCCAGCTTCTCTCACTAATGGACGGACTTGAAGCTAGAGGCAAAGTTATAGTCATAGCCGCAACAAATAGACCAAACGCACTAGACCCTGCCCTAAGAAGGCCAGGAAGATTCGACAGAGAGATCGAGATAAAGGTTCCAGACAAGAAGGGCCGGCTAGAAATATTACAGATACATACAAGGAACATGCCCCTCGCCCCAGACGTTGACCTAGAAAAGCTTGCAGCATTAACACACGGTTTTGTCGGCGCCGACCTCGAATACCTGTGCAAGGAAGCTGCCATGAAGGCCCTAAGAAGAGTTCTCCCAGAACTTAAGCTTGACGAAGACAGAATCGACTATGAAACATTGAATAAGCTTCAAGTGACAATGGCGGACTTCGAGAAGGCGTTAAAGGACGTTCAACCTTCAGCATTAAGAGAAGTCTTTCTAGAAACTCCAAACGTTAGGTGGACAGACATAGGCGGCCTAGAGGCTGTGAAAAAGGAGCTGCAGGAAGCTATAGAGTGGCCTCTAAAGTTCCCAGAAGTCTATAAAAAAGTAGGGTACAAGATGCCTAAGGGCATACTACTTTATGGTCCTCCTGGTACTGGTAAAACATTGTTAGCTAAAGCAGTTGCAACAGAAAGTGAAGTGAACTTCATAAGTGTGAGAGGACCGGAACTACTATCAAAATGGGTTGGAGAATCTGAGAGAGGTATACGCGAGGTTTTCAGGAAAGCAAGGCAAGCGGCACCATGTATAATATTCTTCGACGAAATAGACTCTCTAGCTCCTATAAGAGGCTACGGCCTAGGTGAAAGCATGGTTACAGAAAGAGTTGTAAGCCAGCTTTTGACAGAATTAGATGGAATACAGGAGCTCCAAGATGTAATAGTACTTGCCGCAACGAACAGGATAGACATGGTCGACCCTGCACTACTCAGAGCTGGAAGATTTGACAAACTAATATACGTACCATTACCTGACAGGGCTGCAAGAAAACAGATACTCGAAATACACTTCAAAGGTAAGCCGCTTTCCCCAGAAGTGAGCATCGACAAGATCGCTGACGCAACAGACGGCTTCTCTGGAGCAGACCTGGCAGCAATAGCTAACACAGCAGTATCCCTTCTAGTACAGGAGTACGTGTCAAAGTATCCTACCCCAGAGGAGGCTAAAAAGCATCTTGAAGAAGCTGTTATAACACAAAGGCACGTAGACCAGGCCATAAACAGGGTTAAGGCAACGAAGGAAGGCAGGCTTCCAGAAAAGGAAATAAAACCATACTACAGGTAACACATTTATTATACACCTCTTTTTCACCCTTTTTGATGCAAGTAATAGGCAAAGGAACCTGGATAGACCTAATAGCGTATAGAGTTATAGAAAGAGAAAAAAGTTTAGGTCGGCCACTAGACCTGATTCGAGTAGAAAGTGGGCTAGGTGCCTCAGGAATACCTCATATAGGAAGCTTAGCTGATGCAGCAAGAGCCGCAGCAGTAAAACTTGCGTTAGAAAATCTAGGCTACAAGTCTGAATTTATAGCATTCTCAGACGACATGGACGGCCTTAGGAAGGTTCCTCAAGGGCTCCCTGACTGGTTAAACAGTTACTTAGCTTACCCAGTTTCCTCAATACCTGACCCATTCAAATGTCACGAAAGCTACGGCTCGCACATGAGTTCAATGCTTATTGACGCTATGGAAAAATGTGGTATAGAATTCAAATTTATGAGTGGAAGAGACGCCTACAGAAGAGGTGTTTACACAAAGCAAGCGATAAAGATACTTGAAAACTGGGAAAAAATCGGGCAAGCGATAGAAGAGCTAACAGGCCAAACAAAATTTAAAATGCAACTTCCATATTTTCCAATATGCGAAAACTGTCACCGAATATATCTTGCAAAGGCTACCGAATATGACAGGAAAAGCCAGAAGGTGTTATACAGATGTGAGGGTACAGAGATAAGAAAAAAGTTCATAAAAGGATGCGGTCACGAAGGTGAAACAAAAATTGACGGAGACCAAGGTAAACTTGCCTGGAAGGTTGAGTTCGCTGCAAGATGGGCTTCTCTTGACATAAGATATGAAGCATACGGTAAGGATATAGCGGATTCTGTGAAGGTAAACGATTGGGTGGCTGATAACATACTAAACTTCCCACACCCATATCATGTAAAATATGAAATGTTCCTAGACAAAGGTGGGAAAAAGATTTCGAAATCAGCCGGAAACGTTTTCACACCACAAACTTGGCTCAAGTACGGCACACCACAATCACTACTACTCCTATTATACAAAAGAATAGTTGGCACAAGAACTATTTCAATAGAAGACATACCAAACTACATGGATGAAGTAGACCAACTTGAAGAACTATACTTTAACAGGAAAGAGGCATTAAATATGTGGGAAATAAAATTAAGAGGACTATACGAATACATCCATTTACTAAAGCCTCCAGAAAAGCCTTCAAAACACATACCTTACTCTCTACTAGTCCAACTTTGTACAATAGCCCCAGAAGGCAAAGAAATAGAATATGTTTCAAATAAGCTGAAACAGTATGGAATGATTAAGGAAGCCGATGAATCAGTCATACAGAGGATAAAGCTCGCACTAAACTGGTCAAGGGACATGCATGAAGTAAAGAGAGAGAAAGTCGAGTTAAGCGATAAAGAAAAACAAATGATAAAAGAACTAATTAACTCTCTAACCAACGACCCCAAAGAATCCCAGCAGGCAATCTTTCAAATAGCAAAAAAATATGAAGTGGAACCAAAAGACTTCTTTAAAAAATTGTACAAAATCTTACTCGGCACAGAAAGTGGTCCAAGACTCGGACCATACCTAGTAGACATAGGATTAGAAAAGGCGCGAACAATACTATCACAGGCAATAGAAAGTTGATAGAAGGGTAAACTAAACAATTTTTAAGCAAAAACACTATTTTTCTATAGCGTCAGCCTAATCTATTATAACAAGAACATCTAAACAAGTATGCAAAAAACGCAAGAGAAAACTATAACAAAAGTTGCAAAAGAATACAAGGAACTATACAATACAATAAACTCGGCAAAAAATTCAATAGACTGCAAAGAAGTAAACAAACACGTTAATAGAATATCAAACAAAGGAAAAAGAAACCTCGGAAACAAAATTACATCACTAGGAATAGCGTTAATAGCCTTCCCAGACCCCACAATATCAGACCTAGTCGGAAGCGCCCTAGTGCTAACAGGACAATATATTCAAAGAAAATCATCAATTGGAATAGAGGACGTTTACAGAGAATTCAACAAGATAGGCTCCAAACTAAAGGAAATACCAACGATCTAAAAAATTTAAACATACACAATAGCAGACGCAACCGCCACCATTATATTACAATTAAAAAAAGAAAGGGGGGAATAGTAACCTAAAATTTTTAACATTTTATGGATTCTTCTGCTCAGCTGGTTGCTGAGGTTGCTCCTTCTTTTTCTTCTTAGCCAAGAAGGTCAGGCTAAAGAGGAAATAGTGCACATATTTAAGCTTTACCTCTCAACTTCAACATACCTGGAAAACCTCAGTAGACAACCTCAATTGGAGTGGGCATCACAAGATAACATCATTCTCATGCATACTGTACCACTAAAATAGATGAAAACATTAGACCGCATAGGGTTGTGGAAAGGGCCTGTCTGAGTGAGCCAAGAACCTAAAAAGGTTGATAGAAGAACAGAACAATCTTCTGTCCCAGACAGGCCCTTAACCAAGGGGCAAAAGATGCAACAATATAACCTTTATGCAAAATAAAATGATACCGTTATTGCAATTTAAAAAGATTATTCGACAACTATTAGCTACATTATAACACAAACTCTATCATAAATATTAAATATTTTAATACTTATGATTCTAGAATATTCTGAGGCAGTCAAAATTTGATCACTATCAAAAAAGCTGATGAAGAAGGGACCCGTATCTTAAGCAAGAAACTACTTTCACTCCTGGAAGATAAAAGCAGTAAATTATATCAAGACAATATAACAAAATTTGGTATCCCAGACGAATATGTGAAAAGAGCTTTTTCAGAAAACACGCTTCTAAAGGCAACTGAAACAGGAAAATCAACATTCTACCTTGCATTAGAAGACAAAGAAATAGTAGGTTTCGCTCAAATAATACAACAGGATGCAAAAACAATAGAACTTGACCGAATAATAGTATTTTTCCCACGAAAAGGCATTGGAACACAACTATTAAAAGAAATAATACAAGACCAAAAACAAAACGGTGTAAAAAATATCATAGTAGCAACTGGAAAAGAAGAAGATCACGCAAGACAATTTTATGAGAAAAATGGCTCCAAACAGGTTGATGAAAAAATAATAGACACACCATGGGGAAACAAGTTAACAATCATCATATACAACCTAAACTTGGAAAACTAACACTATAGCCTACACAAAAATATTAAGAGAACAATATTCATGTAATCCACAAAAATAAGCAACATTACTCAAGTCAA
>Ga0272448_1002787_pt1 | contig 21454 bp, 18 predicted proteins | sample YNPCB0191_FD_202220 | JGI IMG/M metagenome (GOLD analysis project Ga0272448, IMG submission 202220) | Hot spring sediment microbial communities from Yellowstone National Park, WY, United States - YNP-CB-019-1 | ecosystem: Environmental > Aquatic > Thermal springs > Hot (42-90C) > Sediment... | reverse complement strand
GGGTTAGCAGTGGATGTTGTACCTGCTATTCTTATGCCAGCGTCCAGTTGAAATCCCAGTTTTCCATCACTCTGATAAAATTCTACTGTACCTGGTCTTTCCCATTTTTGAAGAAAATTTGCTTCCCAGTAAGGATATCTTGGTTCCGCACGTTCACCTTTCACATAGATACCAGTTTTGCTGTCCCAGAGATTAACAGGGTCAGTTGTAATGGAAACCACTGGTAAGGTGAAATGTTCGTTGATAAAATAGGTATGAGTAATAGTATCCCCAGGCAAAAAACCCGCTGCAAAAGCCCTCGCTCTTATAACTTTAGTAGAACTGATTGTAATTGGAGTGGTATAAGCTGGGGAGGACATAGTGGGTACAGAACCATCTTCTGTATAATGAATTTCTGCTGAAGCAGAATTAGTGCTCAGGGTTAAAACCTGGTTGCCCTGGTAAAATCCTCCAGGTAAAGAAAATTTTACTTCTCCAGCGTTTTCCTGTGTTCTAAAAGCAGTAGTGGTATTACTGGCACCAGGTGTTGGTGTTTCAAAATAAAACCAGTCTGGTCCACCGTCAGGTTTTCTACCAACAGAAATATCTGGTTGCTTGATGCCATAAATAAATCTGTCTATGGTTCTCCCATTCGGGTCCACCAGACTTATCTGGTCTGAAGGTTTGAGTTTAAAATTGGTGTGGTCGTAAACATCATTCTTATCTGCCCAAAAAATCAGGAATCCTTTTGGTTGGATAATTGTATCTGGTGGAATCTTCCACTGGAAAGGATTCTTCAGACTGCTACTGAGATAGTAACCTGACAGGTTAACAGGTTTGTCTCCAGGATTATAAAGCTCTATCCATTCAGAGTAGTTGGAAAAATAAGGGTCAATACCTGTAGCGCTGTTAGCTGGTAAAACTTCATTAATAACCACCGGGATTTCCCGGGATACGCAACCAGAAGATAGAATGACTATGAGAATTGCTACTCCTTCCCAGTACCTCACTAAATTTGCTTCCGGTAATCCTAAAGTTAAAACAGGACGCATACCAGTACTATTAGCTTACATAACTTTTTAGCTAATTCTGTTCTAGTTTTACTCCTTTAACCTGGACGAAACAAAAATTTACTATACAGATCCTGAAAAACTTTAACTTACCTTGAGTCTTTTGTCAAATGCAGTTGGTTCGGAAAAATAATCCCTTGGAAAACCAACCCGGTAACTGCTGTACTGAAACCAGCCGCGTCCTTGTTTATCAGTGCCAGTGCTTCGGTTTACTCTGGCTATCTTTTTTCTTCAAATAAGATGGTTCTGGTACTCCCTCTGCTCTGAGGTCTTCAATAAATTCGTCAATGAACTTCTGAGTGGTATGCTGCATGACGACAATGTGCGCCATCTTCCCGCCCAATCGTTCGTCATATTCTGGAGCCAGCGCGTATTTTTCCATAATTTTTTCGCTCGGCCGGTGGAAATATACAGTGTTGGAATATGGATTCCGCCAGACCTTATAACCAATTTTGTTCAATTGTTCCTCGAGATATCGAGCATTGTCAAGAATTGCCTTTGCCTGCTGTTTGAAACCTTCATAACCTGTCTTTTTCACTTTCCACCAGAACTTAAGAGCGGAAAGAGCATTGCGAGAACAGGTAAGCGTGGGTACCGCCTCGTTGAGATAAGAAACTTTGAAAGGATTGGTTTGTTCTTTTATCTTTTTTGTAGTAATAAAAATTCCCATAGGTTCATCAAAACCAAAAAACTTATGCCCGCTGACAGCAATAGAATCAAAGTAGACCTCCCTGCGGTCCACCAGTTTCTTATGTTCAGTAAACGGCAAATAGCCACCAAAAAGAGCAGCATCAACATGCCGAAAGACTGCTACTGGTTTCTTTTTGCGGAGTACAGTCTCAATCGCAGCCTGGTCGTCAATGGCTCCCTTGAAGGTAGTTCCCATGGCGATTATTACCAGCGCAGGTTTAGAGGGGTCAAGGGCTTTTTCAAATTCGCTTATTATCATTTTCCCTGTTATATCGGTCTTAATTAAACGTATTTCCAGATTCTGAAGGTCAGCAATCCTTTTTATGGAATAATGCGCCTCTTCTGAAACATAGACAATTGGGAGTTGCTTGGTTTTTCCCAGAAGATTTTTCACGCCAAAATACATCCCATGCATATTGCCATCTGTGCCGCTGTGAGTAACAATTCCCCATGCTTCTTCTTCAGAAAATCCATACAACGGGGCAAAAAATCTAATCACCTCATTCTCAAATTCATGGGTATTCAAAGGATAGATACTTGGCTACTGGGGGTCTCCCACATTATTCAGGGAGACATTGTATAGCCTGGAATTGTAATACCACTCATAGAATTCCTTAAGATGCGTGTTTTGATTAATTGGATACCCCATCTCTTTCGGTCTTATCTTCTCAATTTGTTCAGCAAATGTGTTTAGACGGTCCAGAGGAGTCTCTTCAGCCGGAAGCAAGGATGGAGCAAGGAAGATTATTACAAAACACCAAAATATCAGTTTCACCTTGAATATTTTCACCAGCATCTTCCATAAACTGTCCATATTATTACCTCCTTTTTTTTATAAGAAATTTTATTTCAGAGACTATGCGTTTGTCAAATCAAGATGGCACTGCTGGAAAATGATTCTTTAACTTGTGCTGGAGTTGCTGGGTTTCCAGAAATCTCCTGTTAATTCAGCTGAAAATTGATAAAAATACTTGACTGGTAATCAAGCTGCTGTTAAAATAGAAATGGTTATATGGAATACAGAAAACTGGGGAAATGGGGTCTGAAGGTAAGCTGTCTGGGTTTAGGTTCCTACCTGACCATAGGTTTCCGCTGTGATGAAGGACAATCCCGCCAGCTGGTAAAAATAGCCTACCATGCAGGCATTAACTATTTTGATACGGCCAATGCGTATGCTCAGGGGGAAGCAGAAATATTGCTGGGAAAAATTTTAAAGGATTACCCACGTGAGAAACTTGTAGTTTTAACCAAGGTCTGGGCACCGATGGGTGAAGGTCCAAATGACCGCGGACTTTCAGCCAAACATATCAGAGAACAATGTCACGCCAGTTTAAAAAGGTTGCAGATGGATTATGTGGATATATATCTGTGCCATCGGGCTGACCCGGAAACTCCCCTGGAAGAAACCATCCGTACTATGGATGATTTAGCCCGGGAAGGAAAAATCCTTTACTGGGGTGTCAGTGAATGGCCGGTCTTTTTTCTCCTGCAAGCCCAGCGGACTGCTGAAAAGTTAAATGCCAGGACTATTTCTGTGAGCCAGCCACGTTACAACCTTTTTTACCGTTACCCGGAGAAGGAACTTTTTCCAGTGACAGAACAGGAAGGTATCGGCAATGTTGTTTTTTCACCACTGGCTCATGGTATGCTTACCGGTAAGTACCAGCCAGGTCAGCCTGTTCCCCCTGAGAGTAGAGCTGCGGATTCCCAGGCTAACAAGGTGTTGATGAAAATGTACTGGACAGAAGAAAACAAACAGAAATCTCAGGATCTGGTGAAACTGGCGAAAGAGATGGGAGTTACTCCAGCCCAGGTGGCAATCGCCTGGTGCCTACGCCGGAAAGAAGTTTCCAGTGTTATTCTTGGTGCCAGGAACCCTCAGCAACTTCAAGAAAATTTGAAGGCAGCAGAAATCAGGCTAGAAGATTCCCTTCTAAAAAGACTGGATAGTATTTTCCCTCCTTTACCTGAAAATCCCTGACCTTTTTCCGCCAGGGGGTAAAGGACAGGATGAAAAATGGTTAAGGAAAAGATTTCTAAAAGGGACACATTAGTCGGTTGCAGGTTAACCTGGTCTGAAATCTGGAAAGGTTTTCGGCAGATTCCCTTAGCTTACCGGTTTGGTTTCCTTTTGTCTCTGCTCTATTTTTCTGTTTTTGTCATTATTACCTCTTATTTTGTACTTATGCCCGGTCATCCAAGGTGGACATTAGCCTGGGGTATTTTGGTTTTCCTGGACTTGCCCTTCTCTTTATTTCTTTTTTTCTGCCTTCCCCTGTGCCCTACTGTTTCCTTTCCCTTTCTGATTTATCCTTTAAGTGATTTAAAAAATTTCTGGTTGCCTTTTTTCTACTTTGGAGTTTCAGGAACTGCTTGGTATCTTTATCTTCCTCTGGTTTTATCCCGGGTGGCTGGCAAGCATAAAAAGGAAGCCAGCCAGTAGAAGAATTTCACGCCCTGTGGATAAAAGCAACAAAATCAGGGTACAAACCAGTTTTTTCCGGGAATTCTAAAATCAGGGGGCCGGTATAATTTTTTTGCCGCAGTCTCTGGAAAAAGTTTGACCAGTTAAAAGTACCATAGGTAAAAGGAAGATGGCTGTCACTTTGCCTGTCATTATCATGAAGATGGGTGTGCAAAAGTCTGCTGGAAAAATGCGAAATTAATTCTTCAGTAATCCCGAGGAGATGGCTGTGCCCGATATCCAGATTCAGGCCAACCAGTTCTGCAGGTAGTCTTTCAAAAAATATCTTAAAATCTTCTGTGCTTGTACCAAGAGCATAAGGGTCATAACACAGACTGTTATTTTCCAGGCAGAGAGTTAACTTTTTCCTCATCAATTCTGGAAGAATATCTTCAATCACCGCCACTACCCGGTCAATTGCTTTAAGACGCGCTACTTCCATCTTCTGGTCAGGCTGGAAGGAGCCAGGGTGGAGAATTATACTTGTGGCCTCCAGTTTTTCTGCCAGTTCCAAAATTTTCCTCATTTTTTCCCCTGCCTGCTGTCTGCTGCCTGAAGCCAGATTCCAGTCAGAAAGGTAAGGAGCGTGGTAACTGGCAATAATACCTGAATTTTCCTGAAATTTTCTAATTTTCTGGAAAACATCCGGTCCGTATTTTTCTTCGTAATCGGTGGCGACAAACCATTCTATTTCGGTCATGCCGTAGGAAAGAAGACGCTGCCATGTTTCTTCCAGAGGGAAAATACTTTTCAGGTGACAGGAAACAACGCCGATTCTATTTTCCATTCCTAACCGCGCCACTTTTCAAAAACTTCCAGGAAGTTCTCTCCTGTGAAACGAACTGTGGTTGGATTCACCTTTTCTGCGTCCCGGCGCTGCTGCCACACGAAGGCATCCGCTGAGGAAAGAAATTCTATTACCAGGCTACATTTCCCTTGCAGCTTAACCGGGTGATACTGCTTGATATTTTTCACTGCCCTGTTAGCTGCTTCCCTGATTAAATCACAGGCAGCCTTATGAGAGAGAGAGATAGCACAAGTGCGGTTCACTCCCCATTTTACCACTGCCTGTTCAATCTCTGGAACATACTGCTTTGCTTCCTGGCAGGCAGCTTCATCCCCGGTGACCAGAATCGCAGGGATACCGAACCAGCCAGCCAGGTAAATGTTAATACCAATCTCCCCTATTTTCCTCTCATTAAGCCACATATTCACAACAGTCTTGCTGGAATAGGTATGGTTAAGATTACCTTTTTCTGTGCCATTCATAGCATGGTGACCAAGCAGGAAAAGAGCATCCCAGGGTTCATCCATTAACCAGAAACGAGAAACAGGCCGGCCGGACAAAAGAAGAGCTTTTTCATGGATTTTTTCCGGCAGCAGCCCTCCTGGTCCATGGCCATCTATCACCAGTACTTTTTCTGCCCCTGCCTGGAATGCCCCGTCGCAAGCAGCATTAACTTCTTCTGTGGCTAAGAATTTTGCCTGCTCAAAATAACGGGCACCAGGGTAGCTCTGACTTTCAAAGTCTACCACTCCGGCTGTTCCTTCCAGGTCCGTAATCATCGCAATCTTCATTATCTTTGCCTCCTTTTTTTAAATTCTGAATGTTAAACCCCAGTTACCACCATCTGCAGGATCACCAGGGTCATCCTTCAGCAAAAGGTGGTAATGAGAAACTACCTTTTTCACAGCAGCCGCATATTGTTCAATTGCTTTCGGATAGAACTTTTTGAACCAGGGAATACTGAAAACGCGTCTCTGAATTCCTTCAGCTACCGGCAAACAACCTGATTTTTCTCTGATATCTTCTGGACTATTGGCAATACGGGTCGGTTTGCCATCTCCGTATACATCTACGGTGTTAAAAAGGGGATGGAGATGTAAAGCTTTGTTACAGCCAGGTCTGGCTGGAAAACCTTCTGCCTGTAAAGCCTGGCAGAAGCGGGTCACAGAAAGGCCATCCAGTTCCTCGGGTCTATAAAGCGCCAGAGGGTTGTACCAGCCACCCATAGTACAGCCAGAGTTTTTTGGCGGTCGCTGGGAGTATACTGCTGGTGTTCCTTCCAGAAGGTCCCAGAAATAATTCATAGCTTTATCTATCTCTGCCATTTCTTCCGGATATTTTTTTAATTGCACCAGGCCAACAGCTGAAGACATCTGGTGCATCCGGTATTTATAACCGCCCCAGGGAAGACCGGCTGCTTTCTTCAGCTCCGGTATGGTTAGCTGGTTACTTCTTTCGTAATAACCAAAAGCCACTGCTCTTTCGTAAATCTTCTGCTTATCAGTGAGCATTATGCCACCTTCTCCAATAGCGAAGGATTTTCCGCTCATCAGGGAAAAGCAAGCGACCTCCCCAAATGTACCTACCAGTTGACCATGGTAGCGAGCTCCATGGGCATGGGACACATCTTCAATTACAGCCAGACGTTTTTTTCTGGCAACAGCCATAATTTTTTTCATCTCTGCTGGTCTGCCACAGTAATGCACTACCACGATTGCCTTTGTACGGCTGGAAATTCTCTGCTCCAGGTCTTCCGGGTCAAGGCAGAGAGTTACCGGGTCAATGTCCGCAAAGACAACAGTACCGCCAAGGGAAAAGACCGGTAAACAACTTGCCCAGTAAGTAATGCTGGGACAGATAATCTCATCCCCTTTCCCTATACCTAAACCAAACATGGCACAGTGTAATGAGGCTGTTCCGTTGTTAGCAGCCAGAGCAAATTTTCTTCCGTGCCAGGCAGCAAAGGCTTTTTCAAATTCCATGGTGATATCAGAACCGGACATTTTTCCAGCCCGCAAAACATTTATAACTACCCTTTCCATTTCTTTGTTCACTCTTGGCCAGCGGAACAAGTCTTCTGGTATTTTCCCCACTGCTTTTTTGCCCCCCAAAAGAGCCAGTTTATCACTCATAGACTCCTCCTTTTACTTGCGGAAGAAATCTTCCACTTTTTTAAATCCCCGCCAGATATCTCTCACTTCAGGTTCTTTCCAGGATTCAGAGATGGAAAGACGAAAGAGGACTTTTTCGCCAGCAATAGCATTGGGACAGGGAAAGATTCTTGTTCTATCTCCTCTGTAATCAGGACTTGCCCAGGGATAGCCACTTTTTCCAAAAACGCGGCGGTAACGATACCAATCCTGAAAGTGAGGCAGATGAAAATAACTGGCGCTTACAGGCATACCTTCAGCTACCAGAGCTTTACAGAAAGTTTCCTTGTCACAGCTTACCCGGTCAGGATGAAAGCGCATCCTTAAGAACCAGTAACTTGGCTGGCTGCCTGGTAATGGTTCAGGGATACTCACAGCTTTCAGGTTCTTAAAGGCACGTCTTAGTCGGGAGACAAAAAGGCGACGGCGACGAACAATCCCTGGTAATTTTTTTAACTGTACCCGACCGATTGCTGCCTGAAGTTCGTTGAGGTTGAAATTCAGAGAAGCCACACAGTTGGTTGCGCCTGGCGACAGGCCAAAGGGTTTCCCTCTATCAGCCATCTGTCTGGCCCGTTGCCAGATTTTTTTACTGCGGGTGTAAACAATACCGCCCTGGCCGCCAGTGCAGAAATGTTTGCCAAACATAGTAGAAAAAGAAGCTACCTTGCCAAATGTGCCCACCAGGCGTCCCTTGTAGGTGGCTCCGTGCGCCTGGGCACAGTCTTCTATCACCGGGATTTTGTATTTTTTGGCAATTTTCATAATTCCGGTCATATCACATGGTTCTCCGGCAATGTGGGCTACCACTATAGCAGAAGTGTAAGGAGTGATAAGTTTTTCTATTTCCTGCGGCCCTGTATTTAAACTGCCGGGCTGGGTATCAGCAATCACCGGGATACAGTTATTCATCACTATCGGCATCATTCCACCAGGGTCGGTAATGGGACTGACAATGATTTCAGTGAATGGTTCCAGGTCCAGAGCTCTCAGGGAAACAAACAAAGCGGTTGTGCCGGAATTAACACCATCAGCATAGCCCCCGCCCATAAACCGGGTAAAAGCATTACAGAAGGCTTCTTCTTCCTGTCCCTGGTAACCAATAGCCATGCCACTGGCTATAGCTTTATCAAAAAGTGCTGCCACTGCCTTTTTTTCTTCTTCGCCGAGAAGAAATCTTTCGGGAAAGGGAGTGGAACGGATACTCTGACCGCCGAAGAGTGCCAGTTTTTCTTTTTCCAGTTTCATATTTTCCTTCCTCCAGCAGTGGAAAAGCTTAGATATTTATACACGGTTGCCCTTTATCCGTCAAATCTGGGTATCCTGTGAAGGAAATTCTTATGACTTCAGAACGTAGCACGGATTTTCTGGATAGCGACTATTACATCTTCCATTTCCTCTTCTGGAGCCAGAAGTAACCGGTGTGGCAACCAGACTGTTTGCTGGCTGGCTTTCTCTGCTCGGGGACAAAAAACGCTGGTATAATCAATTTCTTTCCGTGAAAGAGGGCATCTCCAGCTGCACGGAAAAGATTCTTTCCCCTTTTTCTGGAAGAGCGGGTTTTTATAAAGCGGGGGATAGCCAGCTGCTGCCGGAATACCTTCAGCATTCAATAACTCCAGAAATTTATCCCGGCTGATCTTCCAGTCTTCCTCAATAAATCTGAAAACATAGAGGTGGTACGCTCGTCTGGTAACCCTTTCTTCTGCAGGTACAGTTTTAATTCCAGGAATAATCTTTAAGGCTTCATCCAGAATTCTGGCTGTCTTTTCCCTGTGCCGGGTTTGTTCTTCCAGACGGGATAACTGGCCAAGAAGAATCGCTGCCTGAAGTTCTGTTAATCTGAGGTTAGTACCCAGACGAAAATGTTCATACCACTGGCCATTTCTATTTCGGCCACAGTTGGAGAAACTCCTTGCCAGTTCAGCAATTTCTTCCCGGTCGGTGAGGAGTATTCCTCCTTCTCCACTGGTAATGTTTTTACCCATTTGAAAGCTGAAAGCCCCACAATCTCCTAAAGCTCCTGTTCCTTTTCCTCTCCACTGACTTCCCCAGCTGTGGCAGGCATCCTCAATAATTTTCAGGCTAAACCTGTTTGCCAGTTGCTGGAAGGCATCCATATCAGCAGGAAGTCCAGCTACATGGACGGGAATAATGGCGCTGGTTTTTTCGGTAATTTTTCTCTCTACATCTTCTGGGTCAAGGTTACAGGTTTCCAGATGGATATCAGCAAAAACCGGGATAGCATTCATCCTCAGGACAGCGCTGGCAGTAGCAATGAAAGTGTAAGGCGGGATAATTACTTCTGAACCTGGAGGTATCTCACAGGCATAAAGAGCCATTTCCAGAGCTGTTGTTCCGCTGGTGCAACTGATACCAAACTTAGCCTGTTGAAAGGCAGCAAATTTTTCTTCAAATTCCTTTACCCTTTCACCAAAAAACCACTTTCCACTTTCAAAGACAGCAAGCAGATTTCTTTTTTCTTCTTCCCCAAAGATAGGCCAGGCAGGCCAGGGTTTTTGTGTAATGTCCCTGACAGGCTGACCGCCGTAGAAGGCTAACTTTCTCATCACTGCGCACCCCCATTTTTCTTCCAGGAAATTTCTTTAAGTCTCACTTTCTTGTTTCTGGATTCCTTACAGTTGCCAGACTAACGGTCACATCCACGCAGGGGAAGGTTTGTCTGGCAGTAGCAGTTAACTGACTGGTCAGTCTTGCCCATTCTTCAGCTGTGGTTTCTGGTCTGATAAAAAACTTAATCTCCAGGAAAACCTTCCGGCCTGCTTTTCTCAGCCGGAGCTGTTGAATACCAGGAAGATGGAACTCCTGCCTCATACTCTCCGCGAGATTTTGCGCTTTTTCTTCAGTAATTTTGCCAGGATTCACATCCAGCAGGTCTTCCATGTTAGAGCGGATAAGTTTAATCGGTTCCACCACCAGGAAACCAGCCAGGATAATACTCATTACCGGGTCGGTGTAGGCAGCCGAACGGGTATGTCCCTGATGAGAAAATTGCCTGCCCAGAAGAAAACCAACAGTGATACCCAGGGCAGAAATAGCATCGTTGAACCAGTCAACAGCCAGCATCTTCAGGATGGATGAATGCAAGACCCGAGCGTATCTTCTTAAAACTGCCACCAAGATAAAACTTATTACAGCTGTCATGGATGCCAGCACTATTGCCGCCAGATAATTGGTTACTTCTTCCGGATGGATGATATCCTGGATGGCGTATTTCAGGTTTAGAACACAGAAAGAGACAATAAGGATTCCAGAAAGAAAAGCAGTCAATGGTTCATACTTGGCAAAACCAAAATGATAACGGTGGTTTGGTTCCAGCTCAAGCGTGGCAATGACTTTATGATAAAAAAAACCGATAATCACATCCACCAGCTGCTTGCTGGAAGCAAGTAAAAGTGTAATGGAATCAATCGCCAGTCCGATAGCCGCAGTTAAAAAGAAAAGAAAGAGACTGGCCAGCAGGGAAAAAAAGTTTATCCTGGCTTCTGTTGTTAGAGATTTGCTTTCTTTTTGTTCCATTTATATTCTTGCCGGTTGCCGTTTATTTTATCAGCAGCTATGAGAGAAGACAAAAATGTTTGCCTGTCCGGGCCGGATAAGGTATACATTATATTATAAAAGTATGGAAGAGAAAAAATTTAAAGGGAAGGTGGCTATAGTAACAGGTGCCAGCAGGGGCATAGGTGCTGCCATTGCCAGAAGATTAGCTAAAGAGGGGATTTTAACTTTTCTTGCTGCCAGGACGGAAAAAGACCTTGCTGGTGTGGCTGAAGGTATTAAGAAAGATGAAGGAAAAGCCTGGCCGCTGGTGGTTGATGTTACCAGGGAAGAACAGGTTATTAAGGCTGTCTGTAAGGTAAAGGATAGTTTTGGACGGATTGATATCCTGGTGAACAATGCCGGGGTAGGTTATGCCAGAGCTATTCTGGAGACAGAAGTGGAAGACTGGAATGTGATGATGAACACCAATGCCCTGGGTGCTTTTCTTTTTTCCAGGGAAGTTTTTAAGGCAATGGTAGCTAATAAAACCGCTGGTACCATCATCAACATTGCTTCTCTTGCCGGGAAAAAAGGTTATCGGTATCAGGCTGCTTACTGTGCTTCCAAGTTTGCCCTTATTGGTTTTAGCAAGGTCCTGGCTATGGAGGCGCAGCCCCATGGTATTCGTGTTCATGTTATCTGTCCTGGTGGAGTTAATACTGGATTTATAACCAGAATAAGACCTGATATTCCTCCGGAAACCTTAATCCAACCTGAAGATATTGCCAGGGCAGTTCTTTTCTTGCTGCAGCAGCCACCCGGGATTATCACTGACGAACTACTCCTCAGACGTTTCAGCAGCGAGATAATCTGAAAAAATGGTGAAAAGGAACCGAAAAAATTACAGGCAATTAAAACAGTCCTCCCTGCATCTGTAAATGCTGCTGGATAACCTGGTAAGGGGTTTGCCTGATGGTCTTTCCTGATAAACTGGCCAACGCTGCGGTTATACCAGCAGCCTGGCCCATTGCCATACAGGGTGCCATTACCCTGATGGCTGCCAGAGCCTTTGGATTGGCAGAAACACACCTGCCTGCAGCGAGAAGATTAGAACGATTGGCGGAAACCAGGCATCCCAAAGGAATGGTATAGTAATCACCTTCTGCAGGAGCAAGTTTTTCTTCCAGACGTTCAGGATATTTATCCAGCATAACGCATGCTTGCTTTGTGGGACATCCTTTCCGGCAAAGGTGAACATTGTCTCTCGTACGGCCTAATGGACAGTGGATATCAATCCAGTAGGTAGAACGCGCGATAGAATCCTGGTATTTGGTGGCATTGAGTATATCCTTTTCTGTCAATTCCGTCATCCCCACAAGACGACGACTCTCCCGGATACCTATCTGCGGGGCGAACATAATTCTGGCTTGCTGGAAAAAAGGGGAGACCTTCTGGCAGATTTCCAGAATCTTCCATGCCTGCTTTCGCAAAAAAATCTCCCCGGCTGTTAACTCCTCCGGGTCCACAGGATTGCCACCATAACGGGTCATATTCGGGCAGTAGCCATCAGTGTCATAAAAGCTTCCTCTTCCCCAGATGCTTCCATGGTAAACAGAAATGTTACCTTTCTGTCTTTCTTCTTCAATCGCTCTGGTGATTTTTTTCCTTTCTTCTTCCGGGATAGGTGGGACATTAATTATGCGGAAGAAACTACCTGTTGCCATTACCCGGCCATCTTCTTCTCTTCCGAGCCGGTAAGCAGCTCCGGAAAGAAAAATCAGTTCGCCATCACCGGTGGCATCTATGAAAACTTTTCCTTCCAGTAGTAAACGACCGTTTCGGGTGTAAAATTCTATTGCCTTGATGGTATCATCCTGTACCCTGGCACCGATACAAACAGTGTCAAGATAAAGTTTTATTTTTTGTGTGCTTACCATTTCATCCAGAACAATTTTGAGCGTTTCTGCATTAAACTCTACACAATGTCTTTTCAGGCATTCCTCAAAAGAATAACAGCCACCTTTCTGGTGTAGCCGGTCCACGAGGTCTTTCAAAAATCCTTTGATTACCGGCTGGCCAGTAGAGGGAACAGTCAATCCTAAAATCGGTCCTACCCAGCCTCCGGTAGCCAGTCCACCGAGGAAACCAGCCCTTTCTATGAGAGCTGTATCTGCTCCTTCTTTTGCCGCTGATATTGCTGCTGCCACACCACTCAAGCCTCCACCAACCACGACGACATCCATCTTTTTCCTCCTGGTAATCACAGTAATGGTAATCACAGTAAAAAGATAGAAGCATTCTACCTATCCCGGGATTTATCTGTCAAATAAGGCTGAGGTAACAATTTAACAACCGGCAGAATATTGGCAGGGGTTCGTATGGTATAATCATCAGGAAAACTGCGTGGGCAACCGGTATGAAAAAAGAATACCTTCTTGGTAACCATGCTCTGGCTTATGGTCTGGCAGAAGGAGGGCTGTCGGCGTCTTTTGCTTACCCCGGGACACCTTCTTCGGAAATTACAGAAAAATTAATAGAACTGGCCAGGAAATATAATTTTTATGTAGAGTGGTCTATCAATGAAAAAGTTGCTCTGGAAAATGCTTACGGGGTAGCGATTAGCGGTTATCGCAGTTGCGCCATCATGAAACAGGTGGGTCTGAATGTTGCTGCTGACCCGTTGATGACTTCAGCTTATACCGGTGTGATAGGTGGCCTGGTTGTGGTGGTGGCAGATGACCCCGGTATTCATTCCTCCCAAAACGAGCAGGATTCCAGACGTTATGCTTTGTTTGCTAAAATTCCCTGTCTTGAACCAGCCAGTCCCCAGGAAGCATTGGAAATGGCTAAATTTTCTTTTGAATTTTCAGAAAAGTTTGGATTACCGGTGATGCTACGTACTGTAACCAGATTAGCGCATGGAAAGGCAGATGTACAGATTAATGTTACTGGCAGGCAGGTAAACAGGAAGTCCGGGTTCAAGAAGGACCCGGCATGTTTTGTGATGGTGCCAGCCAATGCCAGAACTGCCGGAAGAAAGTTAAATGAGAAACAAAAACAGTTGCTGGAAGCTGTGGAAGATTTACCCTATCATCAGATTCAGGAAGGTAAGAGTGAAACAATCATTGTTACTTCTGGTCTTGCCTGGCATTACGCCCGGGAATTAGCTTTTCAGGAAAACTCTCACTGGGGAATAATAAAAATTGCGAGTTATCCTGTTCCAGAAAAAAAACTAAAAATGGTGCTGGCTGATGCCAGGCAGGTTTTAGTCCTGGAGGAAGGAGAGCCAGTGCTGCAGGAAATAGTGGAAAGACTCAGCCGTTCAGTAAATCCGGGAGCAGAAATTCATGGCAAGCTTGATGGTTTTTTACCGCGAGAGGGTGAGCTTTCCCTGGAACTGGTAGAGGATGCTATTTATCGTCTTTCTGGTAAGGTGCGGAAAACATCTTCCTCCCCAGTTTCCCTGCCGGTACGACCACCGGTATTGTGTCCGGGGTGTCCTCACAGGGCCAGCTTTCAGATATTGAAGAAAGTCTTCGGCCGCTCTGCGATTTTCTCCGGGGACATTGGCTGCTATACTCTGGGCATTAATATGGGAGCGATTGACACCTGTTTGTGTATGGGAGCCGGCATCAGTATGGGGTCCGGGATAGCCAGAAGGGAAGAATCCCGGCCAGTGGTAGCCATTATTGGAGATTCCACCTTTTTCCATGCCGGGATTCCAGCTGTGATTAACTGTGCTTATAATCAGGTTGACCTGGTAGTTGCTATCCTGGATAACCGCACGACAGCTATGACAGGACACCAGCCGCACCCTGGTACTGGCCAGACAGCAGCAGGGAAAAAGTTTAAGGAAATAAACCTGGAGAACTTGTGTCGGGCCTGTGGGGCTGATGAGGTTATGACAGTGGACCCTTACCGGGTAGAAGAAACAATGGCTGTGGTTAACAAATTAAAACAGGGGAAAGGACTGAGGGTTGTTATTTTCCAGCAGGAGTGCCTTCTGCTGAGAAAACAGGAATCAAATTTAGAGGTAAAGGTGGATACAGAAAAATGCCGTCAGTGTAAACTCTGTCTGGAACTTGGTTGTCCTGCTCTGGAATGGCAGCAGGATAAACCGGTTATTTCTCCACTTTGTGCTGGTTGTGGTGTTTGTGCCAGTTTTTGTCCCCACCAGGCAATCACCAAAAATGAAAAAAAGTTTTGATATGGTTATCTGCGGGGTAGGTGGTCAGGGGATTATTCTGATTTCCAATCTGGTGGGCAAAGCCTGTTTACTGGAGGATCTGCCGGTAACCGGGACAGAGACTCATGGCATGGCTCAAAGGGGAGGTTCGGTAGAGGCGCATGTAAGGATTGGTAACATTTTTGGTCCCCAAGTACCGGTGGGCAAGGCTGATTTGCTTATGGCTCTTGAGCCGTTGGAGGCAGCCAGATATGCTTACTATCTGCAGCCTGATGGTCTGGCTGTTGTTAACATGGCTGAGATTAAACCTGCTGGCTGGAAGACTTCCTACCCGGGTAAAGAGCAACTGGCGGCACTGGTGCAAAAGACAGGGGCTAAAGTTCTAGCTGATGATTTCACATCTCAGGCAAAGAAACTGGGTTCTGTTAAGGTTTTGAATACTTTAATGTTAGGCGTGGCCGGTCCTTTTTTACCTTTATCCTCAGGCTCGCTTGTTGAGGCTTTGAGGTTAACGGTACCGGAGAAATTTTTTCTTTTGAACCAGAGAGCGCTAAAATGGGGATATGATTACAGTTTACCGAGAAAAGAAGAGTGGAGGGGCTAAATGGCGGAATGTTTTTTCCACACCGGGCGGCCAGCAGTTGCTAGGTGTAAACAATGTGGACGTCCTGTTTGCAGCCAGTGCCGGATCGTGGGAGAGGATGGTATTTTCTGCAGTGAAAAATGCCGGCAAACCTTTGCTATTTTTGCTAAAAGGATTAAAGAGATGGAGGAAAGGAAACCTGGTGGCAAACAGTGGAGTTTTTCCGTCAGGGTAGTTTTTCTCATTATTCTGCTGGCTGTGGTATTCTTTATCTGGAAACGGTTTTTCCGATAAAAACGCAGACACCAAGAAAAGGGGGAAAAATGCTTCTCTGGGTTATTCTGATTTTTGTGATGGGGCTATTCCTTTCTCTGGCAGACACATTTATCAAGCAGCAGGACCTGGTCAGGGCTACTGGGATTGTTATTTCCCTCATTTCCTTAGGAATTATCGTGAGGATGTTGCAGCTGTCTAAGAGAGGAGAAAGGGAGAAATTATTGAAGAGAATCAGGGAGCTGGAAGAAAAGTTAGGTTCTGGCTCAGGGGAAACGGCAAGCGGTAAGTAAGAATTCAGGAGACTGGTATTTTTCTGCTGGTGGAAAGCAGAGAAACTGTAACTTTCTGCGAATGTTGTTATCCGTTAATCCTTCCAGGTGAGAAAGCTCATATTTCCAGCGGGGAAAAAGAAAGACTGACTTCTGGAATTTTGCGCAGTTTTTTTAATTCTTCAGCCAGAGCCATACTTTCCAGTTTGAACAGATACTTCCAGCGGTAGCAACCCCGGAAAACTGGAGGGTAAGCTGGACCATTATAGAGAGCCACCATCTGCCAGGCAGAAAAATTTTTTTCCAGAAGCATTCTTCGCTGGGCCAGCACTTTTTCTTTCTTTGTTTTTATCTCCACTTGTAGCAATCGCGAAAAAGGAGGATAAGACAACTGTTTACGAATCTGGAGTTCCTTCTGATAAAAAATTTCATCCTTGTTTTCAACCAGAGCCTTAAACAGAGGAAGGCTTGGGTTATATGTTTGCATCACGACTGTGGAACCTTCTGGCATCTTCTGGCGGCAGCGGTTTATCAGACAAAAAAAGAGTTCTTCACTGCGGAAGTCAGGAAGGTTGAGAAAGGTATCCGCTGCAGGAATGAGAAGAAGTCCTGGAGAAAACTCTTCTATTATTTTTTCTGCGGCTGCTGTTCCTAAAAGAATCTGGGCAGAAGTAAGAGCAGCTCTTTCTTCTTCCGACTGTCTTAATATTTTCCATTGGGGATAACATTTTTGCAGGATTGTCTCCATACTCTGCAGTCCTCTTCCTCGCTGGACTATTTTTTTTGCTTTGCAGAGAGGGCACTTTTCAGGGAAAGGAAAACTTTTTTCACAGAAGGGGCAAAAAAGAGCATTTGTTTTCTCCAGCGGCACCATGGGTACGGAACAATCTGGACAGGGGAAACGGTAATCGCATTTCTGGCAAAAAAGGAAACGGTAAGAACCTTTTCGCGGATGCAGAATAAGAATTTTTTCCTTTCTTAAAATGGATTCCTCCAGATGAGAGACAACTTCAGGTGTAAGAAAGGGTATTCTTTTATCACGTTTAGCGCGGTGTAAGGAAACCACATGGAGTTTAGCTCTCGTAGTAGAAAAACTGGCAACAATTCTGGCCTGGCCTTGAGATACGCTGTGGTACTGTGATACAGAAAGGCATCCCAGAGTCAAAACCAGGGGTATGTTTTTTTTCTGCGCCCTCCAGGAAGCAATTTCTACGGTGTGATAAGAAGGCTGTCTTATCTCCAGATACCCCGGGTGGTAAGGTTCGTCTAGGGCAATAAGTTCTAAGTCCGAGACAGGTGCAAAAATTCCTGTTCTGGTACCCACTACCAGAAGTTTTTTACCTGTTTGCATCCTGCGCCAGATTTCCAGGCGCAAAGACCCGGACATTTCCCCGTGGAAAAGGAGGGTTCTGGAAGAGAAACGTTTAGAAAGCATTTGATAGAAAGAGAGCGCCTGATAGGTTTCCGGAAAGAGGAAAAGGCAGGAGCCATTATTGGCCAGAGATAAAGAAGATAGAAATTCTTCCTTCTCCTGCTTTTTTCCACAGATTGCAATGTTTACACCTGGGGACAGGGAGACCATTTCTGTTTTTTCTTGCATTTTTTGGTCTTCTTTAAGCGGAGGGACTTTTTCCCCGGTGCAAGCTTTACTCCGGAGGGAAAAACCCGAAGTTATGGTGGCTAAAGCCTGACCCAGAGAAACACAGTAACGGTAAGCCATATATTTTGCCAGTTCCATTATCTCCGGAGGAAGAAGACCTGGCTGGTCATATAACCTGAAGATTTTTTTATACTGGTAGGCTGGCTTTTCTACTTCTTTCTCTCCCACGACCCAGCCAATCAGTTTTTGTTTACCAAAAGGTATTTTCACTCGGCATCCTTTCTCTAACTGGTGGGCGAACTTCCCGGGAAGGTAGTCAAAGGTTTTATCTATGGGAATATCAGGAGCTATTTCCACCAGTTTCATTCAGTTTTACCCTGTTGGTTGAGAATAAGTCTCTTAAACCAGACAGAACCAGCCTGGCCATAAGTAAAAAGACGGATCCGGAACCATTTTACTTCTGGTTTGGTGAAGACAACTTGAAAATTGTAGTCTTTCCAATCCTGGTTGGGTGGATGGGCAAAACATTCGTTTCTTTCCAGCCGCCGTCGCCGTTCTCCCACCAGTCCCCATCCTTCCACAAAAACAATAATTTCCGGACCCTGGCTTCTGGCTGTAAGCTGCAGGGTGTAAGTACCAGGAGACTGGATCGGTCTAAAAAGTGAGTAAACCCACAGCCCTTCCCCGGTGGCAGTTGGTACATCCAGGGAAAAGCAGAGCATTTTTTCCTGCTTATTCCAGAAAACTGTCTGGTGTTCTATTTTCCAGCCCCAGGGAAAAGTTTCTCCTTGCGAAAAGTCGCTGTTGACTATCAGACTATCAGGCTGGCTTTTGCCCCCGGAATTCATCACCTGAAAACAAACTTCATTAGATTTAATCCCTTCCCAGACGAGAAAGACGCGGAAAAGACACGGTAACTTCACCGGATAAAAGTCATAAGGAAAAGGAATCTTCCAGGTAAGGTTCTCTCCTGGTGGCAGGCTGATTTGTAAAGTTCCAGGATGCGGTTCAGGTGGCATATGATTGGTGAATGAGGGAATTATCTGGTCCTGGGCAATGACATGAAGAGAAAAACGGTCTCCGACAAAAAGATGTTTTTTTTCTTTAGGTTGCAGGTAGGAAACAGAAAATATCTGGGTCTGTGCGGAAGTGTTTTCTACCACCAGAGGAAGAAAGATATACTCCTCCTCCGCATAGATGGTTTTGGTAGTGGCCAGATGAAGGGAAATAGCATTTTCCGTACCAGCTTTTAAGCAAGGCAGAAACAGCCACCATACTAAAAAATTTGCCAGTAATTTTTCATGTAACAAGCTTCTTATTTCCTTGTCAAATGTTCAAAGTATCTTCGCACAGTATCTTCGTAGCCAGAAGGAATTTTTTCCTTCCAGGCAGTACCAATATCCTTGCTTGACTTCTCTTCTCCTTTTTCTGTTTCCACCCTGACGATACTTTGACGCGCCAGGTTTTGCTGTAAGGTACGCAGCTGCTCAATAATATAGTCTTTTGTAGTTAAAAGATTACTGTACCGACCTTCCTTTAACTGGAACTGGAAACTCTTCATGGCTTTGATGGATTCCTCCAGCTGAGGATTATAAACATTAAGAATTTTCAGTTCGTGAGATAATTTCTCAGCTTTTTCCATAATCTGTGTTTGTTTCTGGGAGAGTAAATCATAACGGAAGGTAAGGTCCTGAACCGGTCCGCGAAGTCCTGTTTGTCCCCAGCCACTCAGTTTTCCACCTCCTGTGGGACCCTGTGGGGAATCTTTACTGGTATCCTGAATAATGCCGGGTTCCAGATTATCCGGAGTAAGTCGGGCTGGTGTTTTACGACCCCCTTTCCCCTGAGCTGTTTTTTCCACCATCTCACCATAGGAACGACCAGTTCTTCCTTCACCAGAGCGGCCACCAACCTCCTGCTGGTTAGGCATAAGGTTACCTGTAATGCCCTTGGCGCTCATATTACTGATAGGCCCATCCATGGCAGTCCAGCCAGCTCCTTTATCCAGACTGTCCATCCAGCTGCTGGTAATATCTTCAATTTCTTCCCTCATCTGTTCTTCCTGTTCCAGAAGTTCACCGATGATATCTTCCAGCTCCTCAGGTAATTCAGCCTCCGGGACACTGGCCTGTTTGGTTGGTTCTTGCATGTCCCACTTGAAACGGTCCGGGTCTTCAGAGAGCCACCGCTCCAGGTTGGAAGTGATTTCTTGAGCCAGTTCCAGTCCCATATGGGATTCAGCGATGACCATGTGCACATCAGGTTTTTTCAGCCCTTCCATGGCTTTCTGGACATGGGAAATCATCTCCACAAGCTCATCAGCCAGGGTGTACTTACCCTGTGTTTGTCTGGCAAGCTTGTTAAGGTCCTCCACCATCTTCTGGAAAATTTCCAGGTATTTCTGTTCTACCTGGACTAGCTGCGTTAAGTTACTATACTGGTCTTCATTCCTGATAGCACCAAGTTTCCTGGCTGCTTCAGATATTTTTTTCTGCTCCTGAATAAACTTTTCCAGTTGCTGTTTCGCCAGGTCAATTCGCTGTTCTAATTGTTCTCTGGGACTGTTGCTTTGCTGCTTCAAAAAATTAGGAGCAGAGGATGGTGGATAGATGAAGAAAATGGAAGAACGACCCAGGTTGGGTACAGGAGCATTGTCTGTACATTCCGCATAGTAAGCCACCCGCTGGTTATCTTTACCTGGTAGTTTCAAAAAAGCTGGCACGGTAGCGTTCTTTACACCGTTTAGTTCAGCACGGAAGAAAACCGGGTCTGCAGCTGAAATTTTCCCTTCCCCAGGATGACACCGCAGGACCAAACTTCTTAAGCCGAAGTCATCATTGACAGAAATTTCCAGTGGTATTGTCGCTGGCAGGGTGGCAACCAGGTCCCTTCCTGGTCTGGTAATGGAAACAAAAGGAATCTGGTCAAAGGAAACGGACAGTCTTTCTCTGGAGCTGGTGATGGTCTGTCGCAGTAGCCGGTCATAATAGCGGAACTGGTAAAGGGTGGACTGGTTGGCGGGGAAGACAAAAATTTTAGTGGCAGACCAGCCCCGGCTTTTATAAATTGTTCCGTTTCCCAGGACAAGCCACGTATCACCCACACTCCTGGTAAAGGTTACCTGCAATGTTAACCTGGTGTTAAAAAACGTGGTGATTGTACCCGGTGGAATTTCTTCCACTTTCCTTTTCATACCGGTATAAGCCGGGTAGTCATGGATAACCTTAAGTCTGGTAATTCCTGCTTTTTCTTTAATGTTTACGCGAAACCATCTGGTGGTTCTGTCTTGGCCCACAATACGATAGGAAAATGGTTGGTTCACCGAACCAATCTGATAGATGTAACGGCTGCCCTGTGCGGTCATCTGAAAGTGTTGTCCGGGCTGGCTGTTAATCTCCAGAGCGGGTGGACTTTCCCCTTGAGGCCAGCTAACCCTGATAGTCAATTCGGTACCTGGTTCCACACAGCAGTCTCCTGGTTCTACCAGAACAGAGATGTCCCAGGCAAAAGATGGCAGAAAAAGAGTACGCAGCCCAGAAAGAAAGTTACGAGGAGAAAAAATAGCAGTCAGGATAAAAAGAGTAACTACAACAGCCAGATACCGGCGATAGAAAATTGTTTTCTTTCTGTCCACGGCTTGCAGAAGATGATACTGCTTTAAAACTTCCACTGCCTGTTGTCTCTGTCTTTCCACCAGACTGGCAGGATACCTTTTCTGGTGCGCGAGCTGGCAGGCGTTGATTAGATGATTGCGGAGGGAAGGAAAAAACTTTTCCAGACGGAGTGCCAGGTATTCTTCAGTCTGTTTAGCCCACCACTGATTATGATAGACCAGGCGAAAGAGACTGAAGCAGAAAACAATCGTCAGACCGAGTCTGGCCGCAACCAGAAGAGAAGGT
>Ga0272448_1002786_pt1 | contig 21457 bp, 17 predicted proteins | sample YNPCB0191_FD_202220 | JGI IMG/M metagenome (GOLD analysis project Ga0272448, IMG submission 202220) | Hot spring sediment microbial communities from Yellowstone National Park, WY, United States - YNP-CB-019-1 | ecosystem: Environmental > Aquatic > Thermal springs > Hot (42-90C) > Sediment... | reverse complement strand
ATACCATTGCTTCGCTTGAACATTTTCCTCAAACACGTCCAACTTAATTTCCTGGCAGTCCCACCCGACGCTCTTGATGGCTGCAAGCAGGAGTCGCTTGCCAAGTCCTTTGGACCTCATCTCCGGCAACACGCTTATGTAGTTTAAGAATATCTCCCGAGGCTTCAGGCGAAGCTCAACACAACCCACAACATGCTCTTTTTCACACGCGACAGTATAAACCGTATCCGCGCCCAATTCCCTTGCTGCAATTTGGTGCCTGATGTAGTGTTCAACGCCTTCGCATCCGTAAATCGTTGCGCCTATCAATCGCGGATTAATTCCAGAACGCACAACATCGGCAATTCCTGCAGCGTCCTCGATGATAGCCGATCTGATGCCAATCCGCTCGTCAATCAGTTCAGTCATCTATAACACCTTCAATCAACCGACCCGCGCGTTCCACATCGAGATCGGAGAGCTTGGAGGCTGGATCTATTACCACTCCGCTTCTACACGGCACAACTACCAAAGTACGAGCTAATATCTTTAGATCCAGCCATAGACTCCAGTTCTCGACGTACCAGACGTCCGCTGCGAGTCTTTCGTCCCACGAGATTTCGTTTCGACCACAAACCTGCGCCCAGCCAGTAATTCCTGGCCTCACTTTGTGCCTAATCTGCTCACGTTCAGAGTAGTAAGGGAGGTAATGCGGTAACAGTGGCCGTGGTCCAACTAGGCTCATGTCCCCTTTGAGCACGTTGAAGAGTTCGGGAAGTTCGTCCAAGCTAGCAGCGCGAAGCAACCGGCCCAATGGAGTCAGACGTTCACGATCCGGCAGCGGCCTACCGTCCGGGCCAGTAGCGTTCTTCATAGTCCTGAACTTATACATAACAAACAGCCTACCGTGGAGGCCAGGCCGTTCCTGTCGAAATATCACTGGCCTTCCCATTGTTGCAATCACCGCCGCTGCAATCATCGCTAACAAAGGCATTAGGATCAGCAATAGTGCTGCCGACACAACAACATCGAAAACGCGCTTTGTTGTCTTCATACGACCTCCGTTGACTGTGTTGGTTCGGATACCGAGGATACGGCAATACCTGCTCGGAGAAGCAGCCTTTTGTATTCATCGAAAAGCGCTTGTCGGACGCTATCCGGACAAAAATCGCGGAGCGATCGCTCGCGTCCTGCTTTCCCGTGCTGATGTCTCAGTTCCGGATCTTCAAGATAGCATTTCAACGCGGCGGCAAGTGCTTGAGCATCTCGCGGAGGCACCAATATTCCCGTCTCGCCATCGATCACAACATCGATACACCCCGGCACACTTGTTGCAACCACAGGTAGCTCCATTGCGCCAGCCTCAAGCAACACCGAGGGCAATCCCTCTCGATAGCTGGGCAAGACAACTATGTCCATCGCCGCATAAAGCGGCGGCGTGTTCCAATCGAGACCTACCAAATGAACATGCGGGTCGGAACATAACTCCTGTCGAATTTGCAGAGGCACAGGATCCTGCGGCTCAAACGGCCCTACTAACAACATATGCGCTTCTGGGTATTCCTCGCGCAGCGCTTTCCAGGCATGTTGCAGTTCCACTAGGCCTTTATCTCGTACTATCCGCCCTACGAAGCCGATCACCACTGCATCCGAAGGAATGCCAAAACGAAGCCGAGTCGCAGTCTTTTCCAAGTAAACGCGACTTGGATTGAACCTGCGTTGTGCGTCCACGCCGTTTATGGAGCCCTTGAGAAGAACGGCCGATTTGCGCGGAGAACACAACCGATGTTGTACCATCAGTTCTCTTAGCGACCGGCTAACACAGATAACTCGCGTGGCCAGGTTGCAGGCAATAACCTCGCATGCCATCAGCAGATTACGCTTAAGGCCGTGTGCAGTCACGAATGGCGAGCCGTGAACGTGATAGATTCTGACGGGCACACCTGTAATCAGCGCAGCAGCAGTACCCAACAGTCCTGCTTTGGGTGTGTGCGCGTGGACAATGTGAGGCCGTATGCTTCGTATTCGTCGGATCATAGCCAGCAGTGCACCAACATCGCTTGCCGGAGAGATTGCACGCGCCATTTTTACAGCATGGGCTTCCACTTGCTCGCGTTTGGCAAAGTCCCAAAGCAAATCGCCGGGCGAAGACATTGCATGCACTTCAAAGCCGCGCGCTCGCATATACTCTGCTTGCCCGGCAAGAAAATCCAGCGATTCGGGCACTGTAGTAATGTGAAGCAATCTTATCGTCGATTCGTCTTCAGCCATTCTTCTGTAATCTCCCTAAACCGGCGATAAAACGCAATCCACCTTGCACGTAGCAAGTCTTCACGATACTGGGCGGCCTTTGCAAGGTTTCTTCGCGACATGACGGACATGCGTTGCGGATCAGAGACAATCTCCATAATTTTCGCGGCCAAAGCCGCTCTGTCGTTCGGCGGAATCAAGTCGTCAGAGGGCAGCAACTCAGGAATGCCACCAACCGTAGTTCCGATGCAAGGAAGCCCTCGCGCCATAGCCTCGACCATAGCTCGCGGCAGACCTTCTTGACGAGAAGGCAGAATGAACAAATCGGCCTTGTCAAGCTCGTAGCGCACTTCATCGCGCGAAAGCTCACCTCTGAAACGCACTCGTCCGTCTAGACCAAGCGCACCTACTCTAGTTTTCAGCTCAGGCAAATGTTTCCCGTCGCCACAGACTACCAGTTCGAGGTCCAGTCCTCCCTGCACGCAGTTCGCTACCGCATCGATTAAGACATCGGGCGCCTTGTAGAGCTGAGCCAAAGTACCCACCGTCACTATCCTGATCCTTCGCTTATCGGAGCGATAGGTTCTCGGCTCGGCTGCAAACGCCTCGGCTGGAAGGTCAACGTCCGAAACTCCCACCGAATAGGCGGGACACGGGTAATGCTTCTGGAGGGAGGATTCTGTAACATATATGCAAGCCGTCGCTTCATCGCACAATTTGCGAAGCAGCCTGGGTGACCACCAACGGAAGAACGGTCTTAGCGGGTGAACTACCGAACTCGGAGCAAACGTACCGCGCGGATCGCCTATAACCCGCACTGCAAAAGGATATCCTAAGGGCTTCAGTTTGGTGCGAATGATGCCGGATATTGGGCCAGCGCACAACACCACGGCGTCTCCCCAATTGACGGCAGACCGGGCAGCATGTTTTATTTGCTGCAGCTTCATCAGGTACTGCCACGGCCCTATGTAGTGTGGGATCGGATGAAACGTTACTCCTTCACCATCCACTCTCTGCATATCAGGAGATACCCTAGGAACCTCGCGCACACGGGCAACCAATCGAACACCGTCAAATACCTCAAGAAACCGCGCCCAGTAATCGTAAAGACAGCCGCTCTTCACCCACACAGATCCGTCAAGCGTGCGATCGTAGCGTCCGTCGATGTCTATGACGACATTCATCTGCCGTAACCTCCTTGTCAAATGCGAGGTTTATTTAAGATGATCCAATCCCGGTACTCGAGTCGCCGCAACCCTATTGAGACCATCAAGCGCTTCTTGCCTCTCGAAATCCGAGAGGGGTCGTCCGTTCCTGCGCTTCATTACGATATCCTGCGCTCCTGCGAAAGTTGCGATTCGATATACTTCATTCTTAAGCAGAGATCGGAAAATCAATCTCGCTGTGCCCCACAAACCTAAGTAGTCCGGTCCGTAGAGTCTATAGCATTTTCGTAGAAATCGGGCATGCATTAAGTAAGAGCGTAAATACGATTTGGGATCTTTGTGAGTCTCACGGTAGTAGAAAAGCGGCTCTGATAGGCGCGCGAAGTTGGAAAACGGAGCCGTTCTGCTGTAGAGTTCATGGTCTTCTGCGCCAATGAACTCCTCATCGTAAAGATTCCGTCGGCACCATTCGGTGCGAGCCATTGAGGTCGAATGGCATATCAAGCCATGCTCCAGAATCGCTTTCGGACGCGTATCCAGCGGCTCCGTGTGCCGGATACTCATCGGGTTGTTGTTCGCATCGATCGTGTAGACCGCCGTTCCGACTAGGTCTATCAACGGGTTTGCATCTAAGTAGTCCACTTGCCTAGCCAGGCGCTCCGGGTGCATAATATCGTCCGCGTCCATTCTCGCCGCATACTCTCCCCGCGACAAATGTGCGATCTCGTTCAGTCGCCGCTGCAAACCGCGATTCTGACCGTCGGAAACGACTCTCACCCGCGGGTCGTCAATCGACATAGCAATCTCCAGCGACCGATCAGATGAGCCGTCATCGACGAGTATTAGTTCCCAATCCTGAAAAGTCTGTGCGAATACGGATCGAATCGCATCCGCCATAGTTGCCTCAGAGTTCAGAAACGGTATCCCTATCGAAACTTTCATCTATCTCACTCCCACACTCGTCGATACGTAATCACGCACAAGTCGATTGGAGCCTATTGACAAAGCTAGCGCAACTGCACAAAAGAACAGGCCGAGAAAGTGCCCCATCGAGGGCACTGGATACAGAGTTTCCTGGGTAGCTGAGGAGATCAACAACGCTCCGGTGGTCAAGAAGACAGGTTTAACGCCGCTCTCGAAGCGATATAAACGCGCCATCATCCGAAACATCGTCCAACCGAAGAGGATCAAGCCGATGATTCCGCCCTCCAAAACAATCTGGAGCGGAAGCATGTGCGCATTGTTACCCAACCGAGCGGCAGCCCCCGGCCCGGCGCCGATTACCCAGCGAACAGGTTGCTCCATAAGAAATTGCAGAGAATTACGCCAAATATCGGTGCGCCCCGACAGATTCTCTGGATCTAGCGGACGCTGTAGGGTAAGGTGACGCTCAACGGTTTCTGCTATTCCGAGGTCAAGATTGCCCAGATAGTTGAAGAAAGCCAAAAATATCAGTCCAAAAGCAGCCACGGATAGTAGCAACGCTGCAGGCCGTTTGAATAAATAGGTCACCATCAAAAACAGTGCAGCAGCCAAGCCCGCCCGGCTCGCCGTAAGAAAAGCCCCCAGGCACGACGTCAGAAGGCACATTACATCGAACAAGACGTTTCGCCTAGGCTTCAGACTGAGTGCCAGCCCAGCCAGCATCACAAGCTGGACCGCGACGTAGCTGTGATTATAGCCGATCGTTCCAGCCTCGTACCACTGTCCTGTCGAGAGCGTCACCCACGGTCCGGCAATTTTCTTGTCTGAGGGTAGGTGGCTCACTAAGAGTGGGGTCGGCAAAACAGATGTGTAGGTCCCAACTATACCGAGAAAAGCAGCTGTCAGGGTAACGAAGGCTAAAACCGAGAGTATACGCACTCGCTTAGGGGTAAGCGGAAGTCCGGATGCTATCCTGAACACTAATAGGAACTGAGCTAGCCGGTAGATCTGAAACAATCCGAATTCTACAGATTTCTCAGCCTGGGGTATAGTTTGCAGCATACTGGGCAGGTTCATCACGAAAAATGCGGCCGTGGTTGCGCCAAAGATCAGCAACAGTGATGAGTAAACCTCTTGGTTCGGAACAGAGAGAATGCGCAGGAAACGCGAATTCGCAAGCCAGCCTACCAACAAGATCGCAACTGCCACATCCGAAAGCACTGGCCAGACCGCCCATGACGGACCTAACGCCACGATAGGAATCTGGAAAGCCTGAGACGCCAGGTAGAGGCATATTCCGAAAAACGAGAGCCACGTGCCACGTGAATGTGCCGCGCGGTAAGCTGGCTTCTGGCGATAAGACTCGGCAGCAAGATAAATATAGGTCCTATCGTGCTCGGCAGATTTCATTGTAGAACCTCTCTAGGTCTTTTATACTGTTTGCGATGTTGAGCGGTCCTGATTCGGCAGCGGCAAGGGCTTCATTGCGTGATATCTTATAAGAGGATTCCAGTGCAGCTATAGCTTGATCCGCCCATAAGCTCGCTGGCTTGCGAAGTGATACCCGGTGAACAAGAGAAGGCAATACATCGACCTCGGAGCCTATCACGTCCGACACCACGCATGGGACTCCGGCTGCCTGAGCCTCGACCAAAGCAAGAGGCAATCCTTCATAAAGCGAAGGGAATACGATCACATCAATGGCTCTCATCAGCCGAGCGGTGTTGTTTTGCGTGCCGGCGAAAAGCGTTCGGTTCTGCATCTTGACAGTTGTAACTTGCTTCTCGATTTTAGTTCGCAACGGTCCATCGCCTACCAGCAGAAGCCAAGTGTTTTCCTTGCGACGCGCAACTTCGGCTGCTACGTCAACCAGGAATGAATGGTTCTTCTCCGCTGAGAAGCGGCCTACGTGACCGATCACGCAAGCATTTTCGGGAATACCGAGTTCCTCTCTAGCCTTCGCGCGATCCACGGGTTCTCGAAACGGTGAGAGGTCTATACCAAGCCGCAGTATACGCCACCTCGCATCCGACTCCCAATTTGCACCGAATAGGTCTTCTGCTGCGCTGCGACTGACGGCAAGTCCGTCAGTAGCGTAACGATCGATGAGTCGCTTCGCAAAGTTGAGGTAAACCCGACGCGGAATGTTAGCAACAGATGCGGAGCTTCGGCCCTTGTGCGAATGAGCCACTCGGGCTTCCACGCCGTTTGCATAGGCAATGTGTAAAACGAATCCGCTGTAGTGATGGACGTGACTGTGGACAATGTCGTATGGACCGTGCTCTTGCAAAATTTGAGTGAGGTTGCGAGCATAGATGCGCGGATGCGAAGGCTCAATACAAGGAAAGATGCGACTGCCTAAAGCACGTATTTCTTCGTCATAAGCACCAGGAGCCGTAGTATGAACAGCGATATCGATTTGGAAAGCCTCGCGATTGATGTGGCGCAAAATATGCATGAGGAGCGTTTCGGCTCCTGCTCGGTTCATCCAGCCGATGACGTGTAATATTTTTATGTGTCGGTTGCGCAAGTTGCTCATGGCTTTTGCGGTAAGAGTTCTGTTACATTGACCGGCGCAAGTGCTCGAAGCTGCGACAAAGCATGTGCCAGAATGAGTGAGCTGCCGGCCAGATGAATAATCGCAGAGCCTGCAAGCGCAAGGCTTGCTCCAAGTAGTCCATAAGAGGGTACGAGCCACAGACAAAGCGCCGCTGTAGAGATACTCACGCAAACCAACAGAGGTGCTTGCACGGCAAAATACCTCGCTGCCGTTACGGCGTAACCGACGAATGATTGCACATAGGAAATCGCCGCTGCGACCGTGATCCAAACAAATGGTTTCGTATAAGTCGCGTACTTATATCCGTACAGCAATTCAAGTAACGGTTTGCCCGCAGAGAGTGCTGCGGCGATCCCCAAAGCACCCAAAAGCACGCCGATTATCAGCAATTTCATCAGAAGATGCCGAAACGCGACCCGGTCCGCTGCCGCGTAGTGTCGTGCAAGCCGCGGACCGGCCGACTGCCCAAGCGCCGCCACTATTGTATTCCCTGCTACAAGCAATGCTGCCAGCGCCGCAAACACTCCAAGGTCCAATTCCCCAAGGTAGCGCTCGATCACATACCGCGGGATGTTCGTATTTAAGGAGACCAGCATCATGACAACGCCAAGCGGAAGTGAAAGCAACGCGAGTCGACCGATAAGCGGGGTATTCCACTGCGGTCGAAGCGTCGAAGAGCTGTTTGTATTCGCTGCAACTTGCAGGATCATCCGCCCACTAGGGACATCGTACATACCGAGAACGACCGCCCACACTGTTGCAAGTGCCATCAGACCCCAGAGCAAGCTTCTCGATACGTAAAGCATCACGCCGAAGGCAGCAAGCGAACCGAGTCCTCTTATTATCATCGAGACTGCTATTCGATCCATCCTTTCGTGCTGTTGCAGAAAACCATATAAGACATCACTAACCGCCTCCAAAGACTTGGCAAATGCCACTACCAGTATCACCGTTGCGGTTTCTCCTCTATAGCCGAGAACGATCGTAGCGATTCCGGTAATGCTTAGCGCAAGCAATGTCGTCGCAAGTCGCAGTGCGAGATAGTGGCCAAACAGATACTTGCGCCTGGCATCGGTGGCCTGGACCGCTCTTAATTGCAAGCCAGTCAGCATGAAGATAGGCGCCGTAAGAGCGAATCCGAGTGCTAATCGACCGACGGTTTCAGGCGGGGACAGTCTTGCAAGCAGCACGAGCATTGCCCACTGACATGCCGAGTAGACCGTGTTACCTGCGAGCGTACAGGCAAAGTTGCAGTGCAGACTCAAACCACAAACGTCGATAGCTAGCTTTTGGTCGATCCTATGGACTGTTTCATCGGACGTTAAGTGCATGGACTCATCTTTCCGAGATGTGAATTTATGCGAGAGTTGTCTTATGCAAAGTTCGCGACTTCAGCAACTACGGATTATCATACCCATATTTGTTGCGTAGCCCCATCATATCGTCACGTTTGTCGCGCATATAGACTTTCTACAGCCTGATTGTCACTAATTCTCATACAATTCTTGCAAAATCAATATTGCTGTGCTACTCTTTGTATAGCCAACGGCTGAGATTGTTGTCACGGAAGACGAAAGGAGAGACCAAGATGGCCTCGTGCTTCGCACGGTCGTTCCTCGGGCAGCTTTTGCGTGTCTTGATTGGCATAGTACTGGTATCCGCTGCACTTAACTCTACACCCTATGCTGAATCATATATCTTGTTCAGGCCATCGCCCGGCAATTGTTACCAGCTCTACTTCGCAGGATCTGGCGGAAGAATAGCTCTTCCGGGAACAGAGAAAATGACAAACGTCGTCGTAGGCGATCTGAACGGAGACGGCTTGGATAACGAACTTGCCTATTCGGACTTTTACTCCGGTAGTTTGCGCTGGTACACAATCTCCTATGACGCCAAATGGTACCCCGAAAACGACCACGCGGTACCAGGGGTGCCTGCCGATTCGATGCCGCTTGCCATAGTCCGAATGGGGCCTGTGGGAGTTCCGGGGCTTATCGTCTTTAACTCCAGTTCCACTGGCCGGACTTACGCAGTCAAAAGTGATGGGAGCGGCCTGATTGAGATTGGTCGAATGGACAGAGCCTTTGCGGCGGATGTAAGGGTTCTTGGATACAAAGGAGATCTTGTTTGGTGGACCGCCGGAGTTGGAACGTTCTGGCGCGAAGGGGTCACCGGCACTGATCATCCAGCTCCGTGGAGTAACGCAATACCTTTGGGCGGAGCTGCGATAATACCGAACCAACCCGACAAGACAATAATAGTTCTGCCCTCGGCAACAGAAGCTATCCACGCCTGTGACAAATTCTGGAACGCAACGCGCATTGAAGGTACGACCTGGTCTTGGAGCGTAAATCCAGGCAGCATAGTATTTGGGGATATTACTTCTGACAACGTAGCCGATATCCTCTTCACGGCAGGAGCTAGCGACCCACTTCAGTGTTATCTAGTTCCTTTAGATGGAAAACCGTGGAATCCGGCACTGCTCTCAACCGACCCAAATATACGTGTCGGTTGGAATCTCTACGGGGTTGTTACTGCTGAAGTGGCCGAACCGATGCTCACAGCACAATCTCAGATCGCTTCGCTGAAATCGTACCCGGACGGCACAACAGTCAGTCTTTCGGCAAAGCCCAGAACCAAGCTTGTTAAGGAGAAAGATCCGGCGCTAGGTATTGTCACTACTGGGTATTACATCCAGGAAGCATCAAGGAGCACTGGAATAAGGGTTATGGGTACCACCGATGCTCCCGAAGGCAGGCTGGTCAGTGTAAGAGGCACTCTGCATACAATCAATGGCGAACGAGTTATACTTGCAACCGGCGAGACTGTATCTACTCAGACTCTAAGCATTGCGCCGTTAGGCACAACCGTGAAATCAATCTATAGCACACTATCAATGACTGGTCTCTTGGTTCGACTGACGGGGACCATCGTGAGCGCGAATCCGACTGCTGGATGGTTTATGTTCTCCGACGGCTACAAGTATCCGCTCAAGGTTTATTGCCCCGACTTTACTCAAAGCAGTGGCCAGGTCGTTATTACAGGATGCGTTGGTGCCGAGAAAAATGCCTACGGGCAGACGGTGCCTGTGTTGAGAATGGAATCCGCATCAAAGGATATGATTACCACCACACCAACTATTCCCACAGTAAATTATTTTGTCTGGACAGAGTCGTCTCTCAAGAAGGTAGCCAAAACGGAAGCAGTGCAACCCCTTCAGCCCGCCGTAATTCGTGCCGCCAGAAACGAACATGAGGCGTTCCAAATAGTACTCAAGGGCGACCAATCGGTAGTGAAATCGGTCACGATTACGCCGCGCGATCTTAAAAGTGCCACAGGTCTCATATCGGCGTCCAATGTGAAGATATATCTGCCTTACTACATATACCTGCCTTACTACTCTCGCTATGTAGCCGATCCGCTACCTCCGTATAAGACGCCGTTCGATCTTCAACCTGGCCAAGTGCAGCCAATATGGGTAGATGTATACGTTCCAAAGACCGTGCCCGCTGGTGACTACACCGGTTCTATTACGATTACTTCCACCAACGGCAAGACTGTTGACGTGGCTTATACGCTGCACGTTTATAACTTTACGCTTTCAGATGAGTCCAAGCTTACCACTCAGTTCGATTTCTACGACTACTATATGGCTCCGAAAGAGGGCGTAGCTTACGGCAGCACAGAGTGTAGGGCTCTTTGGAAGCAGTATTACGAGTTTCTGCTCCAGCGTGGCATCTCTACTGCCGCTATTCCGGTAGACGACTTCAACTCTCCGGAGGCTGCCGCATATCTACGGGACCCGCGCCTAACAAGCTTCAGAATACCCGAACATTCGAATCCGTCGGTCCAGGCGAGCTACTTCAATCAAGTCAAGGCAGCGGGCGCATGGGGCAAAGGTTTCTGCATAATGCCCGACGAAGTCTACGACAAAGCCAGCTATGATTTGTTTAAGGCGAAAGCCACTTATTACCACAGCATAGACCCGACCGCTCCCACTATTTGCACCTATTACAGCGCCACTCCGGCATGGGCATCGCCGTTACATACTACCGACATTCTCGCGGGATATGTCAACATCTGGTGTCCGATCTCAGGAAATGCTTTTGAAGAAGATCGTCTGGCTGTGCGTCGAGCTTTAGGCGAGAGGGTTTGGACGTATGTATGCACCAACCCGGACGGTGTTACTCCAAACTTTTTCCTGCAAGATCCAGCAATGTCACACCGAATTATTGCGTGGCAATGCTACTTACATCAAGCAACCGGTTGGCTATATTGGCACACTAACTACTGGGCGGACGTAGAAGATCCCTGGACGGATATTTGCACAGGCAAGCGCATTGATCCTCGACTATACGGCGAGGGATCACTTGTGTATCCGGGCAAAATACACACCGGAACTGCCGGGCCGGTTTCTTCGATCCGCTTGGAAGTCTTTCGCGATAGCTTGGAAGACTACAGGTATCTCTGGTTGCTCGAGCAAAAGATCGGCCGCACAGGGGTAATGTCCTATGTTCGACAGCTCGCTACTACCTGGTGGGACTACAACAAAGATATATCCAAATTCGAGTCTGTGCGCGATCAAATAGCAAAGAGAATAGAGAACTAATCCCAGCGTGTAACCGTCTAAAGATTCGGCTCCAAACGAATTGCTCAACACTAAGCCGCTAAATCGCAAAATTACCTGGAAAAGGGGAACAATTGTTATAGAGACCGTTGGAGTAACCACAATGACGATCACGCGGGAAAGTGTTGTGCTGATAGCTATATGCGCATTCGATCTTGTATCGACGTTGCTGTTTATCAATACGCAGAAGGCGTCGGAAGGAAATCCACTCATGGCGTTCTACCTCAAATACGGCATTGGAACATTCATCCTGATGAAACTGGCGCTTGTACTCTTGCCGATATTTGTTGCTGAGTGGTCGAAGCAATATCGCCCTCGATTTGTGCGGTTTATGCTAAGAGCAGCAATTGTTAGTTATGTTGGGATCTACCTAGCTCTTTTTCTGACTGTAAACGTGGGTGCGCAACAGACGGCAAGACATATTACCGCGCCGCCTGCCGGTAGCGTGCAAAGTCTCGATAGACCATAGTCCGAAGTATAGCTTATGCAGAAGAGCCAATGCGACGTTTGAGTCTAACGTAGCCGTTTTTCTCAAACCAGTCTACTGCTCTTGCGAGAGCATCCTCGACCGAACTTTGAGGCATTCCTAGCTCGCGCAACGCCTTCTGGGAAGAGAAGAACATCTTCTTTCGGGCCATCAGCGCTCCTTCCAGCGGAATATACGGTTCGCGTCCCAACATGCGAGCGGCCGCAACATCAAGCGCAGCGGCTACTACAGCGATCCAATGTGGAATACGCAAGTTAGGCGCTGGAAGACCTGTCATCCGCGCCAACACGTCCAGAAGTTCTTTGAGAGTCATATTACGGTTGCCAAGTATGTATTTTTCACCAACACGTCCTCTCGCGGAGGCAAGGATATGCCCTTCCGCCACATCCTCCACGGCTACCAGATTAAGTCCAGTATCCACATAGGCTTTCATCTTGCCTCTAAGGAAATCCAGGATAATGCGCCCGGTAGGTGTTGGTTTGATATCGCCGGGGCCGACTGGAGTGCTGGGATTGACAATCACAACTGGCAGTCCGCGAGCTGCGTAATCAACGGCGATCTGTTCGGCGTCGTATTTAGACTTCTTGTAATGTCCCACAAGTTCGTTTCTGGTAACTGGAGTTTGTTCATTACCTTCAGAGCCATCCGCAGGTAGCCCCAGGCAGCCGACCGTACTGGTATATACGACTTTCTCAACTCCCACGCGGAAGGAAACCTCCAGAACGTTGTGCGTACCTTGTACATTGCTGCGATAAATTTCAGACGGATCGCGCGACCAAAGGCGATAGTCGGCAGCTATGTGGTAAATTACATCCATCCCTTTGATCGCCGTTTCCAAGGTTTCCGCGTCAGTAATATCGCCAATAGCGAACCGCACTGGCAGGTCTGCGATGAGCGATCTGTTGCTCCACGGTCTAACTAGCACTGTCACGTCATCTCCCCGTTCGACCAGCTTACGGACAACGTGAGCGCCAATGAACCCTGTACCACCAGTAACAAACGACTTCTTCATTGTCCTTGATGGGTTAGCATTATCATGTCAGTTGCCAGCGTATCATTTTCCAAATGTCGCCCTTGCGCTTATTGATCATTAAGGCAGCAGTCGGCTCAAATCCGCAGTGGACCATGCAATTCGCGCATCTAGGGTCTCTGCCCACCCCATAACGGTTCCAGTCGGTTCGCTCGATAAGCTCGAGGTAGCTTGAGTAGTGATTGTCTGCGATAAGATAACATGGTGATCGCCAGCCCATGACGTTTCGAGTTGGATTGCCCCAGGCAGTACACTGAAGATCACGCTGGCCTTTCAAGAAATCCAAGTATATGGGCGTATCGGATAGGCGATGATGCCGAGCGATAGTATCGATGTGCTTGAACTTCTCGTGCACATCGCGTCGGCTCATAAAATGGTTTTTATCGGGTACGGAATCATACGAATAAGCCGGTGAGAGCATGAAAGATCGAACCCCTATCCGTGAAAGCTCGTTCATTACGGCGTCAAGCTGCCGAATATCCGTCATTTTGCATACGGTAGTGTTTACGGTTACTTGGAATCCCTTGCGAGCGGCAAGTGCAATCCCATTGACGGCTGTTTCGTATGCACCTTCCCTTTCAACTACCGCGTCGTGTACGTGCGGCGGACCGTCGATGTGCACGTTCAGAAACAAACGAGAGGATGGCCGAAATACGGCTAGCTTTTCAGCAAGCAAAATCCCGTTAGTGCACAGATAAACATACTTTCCTTGATCAGTTAGACCCTCAACCAGTTCTCCGATTTTCGGATACAACAACGGTTCGCCACCACATACGGATACAATTGGAGCGCCGCACTCCACGCTGGAGAGCAGGCAATCTTCCAGACTCATCATCTCCGAAATATGGTCGCGATACTCGCGTATACGCCCACAGGTTGAGCATGATAAATTGCACGCAAACAGCGGCTCAAGCATGAGAACGAGCGGAATATGCTTTCTACCTTCCAGCCGGTTCTTGACGATATAACAAACAAGCGAGGCCGACATACCGATCGGAAATCTCATGCGCTATTGCAAAACCTCCTTTCGGTATATACCAAGTGCCATCATCGGGAACGAGTGGCAGTAAAGATGATATTTGAGGAAGAAAACCTTGGGAAAGCCGGTGCCTGTGAATGCTTCTTCTCGCCAAGTTCCCTCCTCAGTCTGGTTTCGTGTAAGGTAGTCTATGCCGGCTCTCACCGCGGCGCTCTTTCCTTCACCAGCACTTATGAGTCCCATTATAGCCCAGGCAGTTTGAGAGGCTGTGCTTTCGCCTTTGCCTTTTAAGCTCGAATCATAGTATGACATGCAGCTCTCACCCCACCCACCGTCTTCGTTCTGCACACTTAAGAGCCATTGTGCTCCGCGTCGGATCATCGGGTCTGTCGGATCTACGCCAATAGCTCTCAGGCCACGGATTACTTGCCAAGTGCCGTAGATGTAATTAACCCCCCAACGGCCGTACCAGGAACCATCGGATTCTTGCTGCTTGGATAAGAACTCTATGGCACGCCGACAAAGCATACTTTCGTGAGTAAACATATAGTACGAAAGCATTTCAAGAACTCGTGCTGTGATATCGCTCGTACTGGGGTCCAGCATTGCATTGTGGTCAGCGAACGGAACATTATTTAAAACGGACTTGTTGTTGTCTGCATCGAAGGACGCCCATCCGCCGTCGCGCCCTTGCATGCCTATCAGCCAGGTTAGTGCTCGGCGACAGGCCTCTCTCTTGCCGGGCAAATCCGCCACCTTGGCAAGGGCTATGAGCACCATAGCTGTGTCGTCTATGTCGGGATAGAACTCGTTGGCGAACTCGAAATACCAACCGCCCGGCTCCAATTTCGGACGTTTGACCGACCAATCGCCTTTCTGCTTTACCTCTTTGCCAAGGATCCATCGCGCTGCAGAAATCAAAGCTGGGTGGTCGGGGGGTAGACCTGCTTCGATCAAGGCGTTGATAGCTATCGCAGTATCCCAAACCGGCGACATACAAGGCTGTAGTCGGAGGGTTTCACTTTCTTCGATCTCTAACGCCTCAAGCTCCGACATTGCTCGTATAACTTGCGGATGAGAATCGTCGTATCCGAGCGCTCGAAAAGCTATAAGCGAATAGACTATCGGTGGGAAAATAGCTCCTAGACCTGAACTGTGTTCGCAGTGAGCTAACACCCACTGCGCAGAGCGCTGAACGGACAGCCTTCTGAAAGGAAGCAGTTTGAGTTTCTCGGCAAGCTTGATGCCCGCGTCAACGGCGAGGAAAAAGTTGCGCCATGTGAGCAGCGGTCTGCCTAAACGAGGCCGAACTCGCTCAAGCTCACCTTCGATCAGAAGCTCTGGTATGCCCTCTGTGCGATCGAGCGTCACAGAAGGTTTGTGAGCCCATATTATACCCAATGGAACTACGAATGTCCGCGACCAGGAAGAAATTTCATAAATGTTGAAGTAGAACCAACTAGGTAAAAGAATCAATTCCGGTGGCACCGCAGGAACGAACTCCCACGGAATCTGGCCGAGCAGGGCGAGGTAGAACTTGGTATAGCTGTTCACTGCGGCTACGCCGCCTGCCTGTCGTATTGCTTCCCGCGCTCGCACCATATAGGGTTCGTCCGGGCTTGATCCTGTCAATTTCAAGGCTAGATAAGCTTTCACCGATGCAGATACGTCCACAGGACCACCGGGGAAGATTGACCATCCGCCGTTATCCATCTGCTTAGAGAGAATGTAAGCAGCAGCCTTTTTTAGCTTGTGTTCTCGCTTAAGGCCAAGGAAACGGATCAAAATAATATACTCTGATTCTAGTATCGTGTCACCTTCCAGTTCGCCGACCCAATAGCCATCATCGTGTTGCGCATCCAGGAGAAAACGGATAGAGCGCCTCAGTGTCTCTTCGACTCGATTGCGCTCGGCAGACTGGATTTGCAGCCAGGTTGTAGTATCAGAGGCGATATGTGTAGTGCGCATGCGCTCCCTCGGCAATTCTTGAGAAGAAGTTTGTTCGAGTCAGTTTTTTCCCGCCGCCGACAGAGTGCAAACTTGAAAGCAACAAATGATGGGTCATAACACGAACAGGAGAATAGGCAAATAGGATAGCGTCCGACCAATTAGTTTTCATTCTTCAGGCGTTATATTCGTATTATGAGGGAATAAATAGGCCGGTTGCTGTTGGTGATCGTCAGAAATGCACTGGCCCGGCTCTAACTGTCGGTCGCAAGCAGCAACTGGGGCTAGATAGAGGATACGAGTCCCTATCCCACCCGGCTTGTCAGGTCGGCTCCGATTATTCGTAAGGTCGGGGGCCGGAGGTTGAAGATTTGAGACTATCTATCTCACATTTTCCTCCGGCCTCGGCGTATGTGTGAAGTTCTACCTCTGCGTTGATTCATCAGCCCGACGTTGCAGAAACCTTCCGATCCGTGCTCGACAATACGCAAAAAGCCCGTCGAAGAATCGACAGGCCGCAAAATCAAAGAGAGCTATTCGTTTTTAGGAATTGGCTGCCGGACTAGGGCTCGAACCTAGGACCTACTGATCCAGAGTCAGTCGCTCTTCCAACTGAGCTATCCGGCAGCGCATTATTACATTACCACCATTTGTCCAAACTGTCAACATAGCGCGTGCTCCGATGAGCCGTCAGCAATCTTTCATGCTTATAAGCCCTGCAGGTATTTCTCTGCCAGCATCACCGCGACGTAGTCGTCGTATGGATGCGGTGGAACCTGCAGCGACAGCGGAATCAAGCGACGCAATCCGCGAGGAGGATTCTCCTCGAAATAACGTTTGCGCGCGGCTAAGGTGGAGAACTTTTCTTCGACTATCACAACAGGCGCACTCTGCAGGTTTTCAACAACACGCGCAGCCGCCGAGGATGATGTTCCTCCGCCCAAAACCACCGCATCAGGAGAAAAACGAGAGGCCAGATTGGCAACGGTCGGCCCAAGTTTGGCTGTGGCAACAACTTCTCTATGCAATACCTCAACAGTCCCGTCTGACTTCCTGACAACCGCAATGCCGCACTTGGTTCTGCCCGGATCGATTGCAATCACTGTGACGTTACTAGTGTTCACTCTATCTTAGCCACGCTGAAGCGCATGTTGTCCATATTCAGAGGACCTTCGGCGTAAATGTCCTTCTCCGCATACACATCTACGCTCACACGCGATCTTTTTGACTGAATCCGATCGACAACGGTCATCAAACCTTCGATTTGAGTCAGCGGATTCACGTTGATATTGATTCGCGAGTCCGGGTTAGAGATGGGAATGATGCCTTTTTCCAAGCCCGCCTTGCTGACGTCCTCTCGCAGGAACTTAATCATCGCAAGCAATATACGTCCTTCGGATATACGCCCGTCCATTTCCGTGTGCGCGATCATGTCTCCCTTGCGGTATACGAGCTTGTTTAAATACAGCATTATCTCTACCGGCACTTGTTCGCCTCTGATTGTGTTCGCCGCACACACAACTTGTACGAGCACGTCAATGGGACTGCTTGCGATCGTCTCCGCTGCCTTCGGAACGTTCACCGACTCGTTGTCAATAACCAATACTTGCTCTTTGTTGAGCATTTGGCGGAATATCAAGTTCACCGCTCGTCCGTTCGATCCCTTACTCGCACCGATCTTCTCTGCTCTTTCTCCGGCCTCGTCCAAAAGCGACATCAGGTCAGCTCTGATCCCGAACATCGATTGTCTAGGCGATATAATTCCCCTTACAATCTCATCTCCCTGTCGCAAAATAAGATCACCGCTGCGGAGTTCGCCCGCTTGAGCCGCAAAGTATTCGGACGCTTTCTCGAACTGCAGCCGCTTGATGCCTTCTCTAACAAGAGCGGCTTGCCCCAGCTCTATCTGCTCCTTTTGTTGCTTGAGGACGATTTCTTGTTGACGAAGTGTCGATTCGGTCTCCGCCAGCTTTGCGCGGGTATCTTCCAAACGCGCTTGGGTCGACTTCAGCTTGTTCTCCGCATCTGCAAGCTTGCTGTTTGCGGCGATAAGTTGATCTTGTGCGCTTCGTAGTTGCTCTTGAACTTTATCCAGCTCCAGCGTCTTAACTCGAAGATCCGCTCTCGCAAGCGCTATCTCGGTGTTGAGTGAGGCAACTGCGCGTTCGAGCTTTTCCAACTGCCTCTTGCGTTCGGTTACTTCGCGAGTCCGCTCGGCAACTTCCTGCTGGAGATGTTTCACAAGTCTTAGCTGTTTATCGCGTTCCGCCTTAGCCTTTTCCGCTTCCTTGCGCGCACGCTGAGCTTCACGCTGGAGCGAGTCTACCAGAGATTGAAGGTGCTTGCTTCTATCCCGAAGCCGATTATTTAGCGCCAGGAGCTCGTCGTTAGCCTTGGTAAGCGATTCGTTTTGCGCGAGTATTCGTTCGCCTTCGGTGAACACTTTTCGAAACTGCGAATTGACCGAAACAAGAGTTGCTACTGCCATCCCGGAAATCAGCATTCCAGTGATCGCAGTAATTATGTATGCGGTATGACGCGGCCGCAAACTGCCCACTGTTAGGCGCTTCTTGCCCATCTTGCGTCCGATAACGTCGCCAAAGTAGGCAATGAATCCTGAAACCAATATCAAAACTGCTACAAACAGAAACGAGTAACGCATTACTTTGAGGCCCGTCTCAGCAATATTATTGCGGCGAGTATGCCAATCACATCCGCAGCGAATGCTCCTACGGCCGGCTCTACGGTCCCTTCAATTGCAAGCGACGACGTATAATGCCACGCCATCCAATATATGAAAATCACGAGTATGCTAAGACCAAACCCAACGCTCGATGCACTGCGATATGGTCTGATTCCCAGTGGCGCCGCCAGCAAAGCAAACACCAGGCTGGAGATAGGCAGCGCTAGTTTATTCCAGCGGTCAACTTCGATCTCTCTTATTTGGTCCAGCGGTCTATCCGGGTGCTTGCGCAGGTATTTAACCAATTCCGTAAGCTCTCGAAAGCTCATCTGGTCGGTGTCTCTTGCCGCGCTCTTCTGGTAGAGCGAGAACTGCTCCGGCGTCTTCTCGATTCTTATTTCTTTTGTCCGTGCTTCGCCGAACGATTCGTATGCAGGCGAATCCGTGCCGACAATCTGCGACCATCCGTCATAAAGCCGCCAACGGTAGTGTTTGCTCTCGTCGCGTATACCAGCCCACTCTGCGCGTCTCGCGTGGATCACAATCAGCGGCCTCCCATCGGCAAATCGCGTTACGGTGACATCCTTCAGGACTCCGGTTTTGGTGTTTATGCCGCCTTTCACGAAAATCAGCGAATTGGTGCCGTCGTCCCTAACCACGAAAGGCTGGTCTTGCGGCGCCGCTTGTTTATACATCTGCGCCTCGATCTCTTCATACCGACCGTAAGCAACCGGTGCAACAAGTTCAGTTAGCGCTATTGATGAAGCGGTCACCGTGATCCCAAAAAGAGCAATTGGAACAACGAGCCGATACAGGCTTATTCCGCCTGCAAACAGGGCTACCGTTTCGCTATCGCCTGATAGCCTTCCGACGCCGAGCAACACTGCCAGCAGCGTCGCCATTGGAAGTGTATAAACCACTATCGACGGCAATACAAGTAGAACGATCTCTGCCGCCGTCACGAGCGACATCCCATGCATCACCCAATTGGTGAGCTTCAGCAAATAAGTGCCCGCGAAGAACACCGACGAAAACGTCATCACGCCGAACACAAACGGGCCTGCGAGTTCGCGTAAGACCTGTTTGTCAACCAGTCTCATAGTCCCTCACATCGCGAACCTGTCGCCCAGGTAGAATTTGCGCGCTATCGGATCGTCGGGCAATTCGACTGAAGGTCCGGCGGTCTTGATCTCGCCTTCGCTCATTATATAGGCGCGATCGGTAATGGCAAGCGTTTCGCGAACGTTATGGTCTGTGATAACGATTCCGATGCCCTTCTCCTTCAAGTGTTGCACAATGTCTTGGATGTCGCCGATGGCTATCGGATCGACGCCCGTAAACGGCTCATCAAGCAATATAAACTTAGGATTGGTTGCAAGCGCTCTTGCTATCTCGACCCTGCGTCTCTCGCCTCCTGATAGCACCATTCCTTTGCTGTCACGAAGGTGTGATATACCGAACTCTTCCATAAGCTCGTCGGCGCGTCGCTTGCGTTCCTTCCGACCAAAGCCGTTCATCTCCAGAACCAGCAGGATATTTTCAGCAACTGACAGCTTACGGAATACAGATGGCTCTTGCGGCAGGTAGCCAAGTCCGAGTCGTGCTCTCTGATACATTGGCTTGTTGGTTATATCTTCATCATCAAGCAACACGCGCCCTTCATCCGGTTTCACCAATCCGACCATCATGTAAAATGTGGTAGTTTTTCCTGCGCCGTTAGGGCCCAGCAAGCCGACAGTTTCGCCGGTTGTCATAGAAAGGCTGACATTGTTCACTACCCGACGACCTTTATAGATCTTGACCAGGTTGTGCGCTTCCAGTTTCACTTCTTCTGCGCCTCTCCCTTGGATTTCGGAACGGCTTGTATTGTGCTGACTCCGGGCGGTTCGCTTTTGATGCGAAACCTGACCTCCTCAGATCCCAAAGATGACTTCAGATTTATCGTCGCTTCATCTCCAGTTAGAACAGCAGGACCCTCGAACAGCGCAGGATTCTCATTCTCGATTCGCACATTGCCTTTAAGGAAAGCTACCTGTTGGACGCCGTCGTAAGTTGCAGTGGTGCTCGTTGCCGTAGTGGTCACAGGCTTTCCGGTAGAAGAATCGATAGAAGTATAGACGATTTTTGGCGAGCCGGTGAGTTCAGCCGCTTTGATGATATTACGCGCACCATCCGTCGCAGTAAGCAGCATGACTACGATCTTATCGGCTGCTGCATCAAGCGTGGTGTTTGTTGTCTTATCAAACGACTTCACGTGCGCTTTCCCTTTCAAAACGAGCTTGGTCGACCCTATGCCCTCTATCTCGACTGCGCTAATCACGATAGTGTTTCCAGAAGGAGAAACACCCTTCATTGTAGAGACACCTTGTGCGAGGGCAACCGTCGTGCACAACGCAAAGATTATTGCCGATGCAACGGTCTTCATCTTATTACTGAGCTAGTCCTTTCGCGGAGTTCTTCAAAGTAAGAGTTTTGAGCCCAGTGTCGGCAACAAAGGCTGCAGATTCTGTCTCCCACATATCGGTTTTGATCTTGACTCCTCCGTTGCCGATCAGCTTTTGCTCTCTGGCAAACCATTTAACCCATCCGGCTCTCAAAGTCGTGTTGCGGACGGTCGATTTTACGGTTACACCACCCGTCGCGGTTACAATGCGATTCACAGCATCTGCCGCAACCTTGGGTGCGGTTAAAGAAGCTGTCAACTTGCCGTTCTCATACAAGTTTGCCGAGAAGTCCGTGAGCACTCCCGTCTTGGTAAGCTCGTTGATGCGACCTTCTCGTGCCGTGGCGCTCATCCTAAGAACGCCCTTCTCGACCCAGCGTAG
>Ga0272448_1002783_pt1 | contig 21462 bp, 23 predicted proteins | sample YNPCB0191_FD_202220 | JGI IMG/M metagenome (GOLD analysis project Ga0272448, IMG submission 202220) | Hot spring sediment microbial communities from Yellowstone National Park, WY, United States - YNP-CB-019-1 | ecosystem: Environmental > Aquatic > Thermal springs > Hot (42-90C) > Sediment... | reverse complement strand
GTAAACGTTGCAACTAACGTAGTTGGTGGATTAATAGCAATGTCATGGTAAACACGCACAACAATACTATCAGTCGAGCTTAAACTTGTCTGCGGGCAATTCCATGTCGCACTTTTCAAATCACCACTACCGACTTTCACGGTTACAACTGCAACTGGAGAACCACCAGTTATCTCTGTTTCAACGCCACTGGAATCTCTTTTCCACACCCGAATACCAATATAATAATATAATGTGGAGCTACCAGAAACTTCAGCTCCAGAACCTTCTATTCCAGTCTGTGACGTTCTCAACTTGTAAGCGTTTAAGCCATTAACGGTTTCTGTGTCACTGCGAAAGTATCTTGTTTCTGTCGTGCAAAACCCAAACGGAACATTCGAGATTAAGAAGGCAAAAACGCAAATAGCAATTAATAATATTGCTGGTAATCTACGACGCAATTGTAAGTTACCCCTTCTTGTGGAAGATTTGAAGTCCATATTCCCGTTTCAACTATCCAGTAAAAACCACCCGACTGGCTTATCGACGTGTTATTTAACTCCACGTTCTGCCAAACAAATGAAGGGGGACTTCCATAAGTTATGTTCATTAACGTTTTAGTGTAATCCAAAGCTTCAGATTGAGAAGATGCTAACGTGTCATTAAATTTTGTTCCGACAACAAATTTAACTTGCCAATTGTCATGTATGCGAATGTTTCCCCCGCTTGATGTGAAATTATAAACAATGTTCCAATCAGAACCGTTATGTTGCCAAATTTCGCAAAAAATTATGTCATTGCCATAAGCATCTTGTGGAGAAGCAAAAACAACATTAATGAAAGCGGAACGGTCAAAAGAAAGCTGACTTAACAAAAGAATGAAAGAAACGATAAAAACCAAAATTAGTTTCTTCATAGTTTATCCCATGCCAATTTAAAAATGAAAATGCAAATGACAACTAAAACCATGATTAAACCGAATCTTTTGGGGTCTTCATACCATGCCTTTTCAGTTGCGTAGTAAGGCATATTTGATAAAAGAACGAAAGCGGTTGTTTCAATATTGGTATCGCTATAAAGCTCTTCAGACCAAAGTTTATTCCCTTCCCGCATATAATGAGTGTGGATTCCCCCCGTTGTTATATTTTGTTGTCTCCATACAGTTTCAATAAGTTTATTTTCAAAAGATAAAGCTCCATAGCCTAAAATGTTTTTTGCCATGTAAAGCAATGCCAATTTGTAAGTTTCATAATGGAAGTTATCTCTATAAATTTTGTCTGCAATTCCATAACCATCCCACATGGCAATTACACGGTCAATGTAGTATTTTGCATTTGCAATGTTGCCTTTCAAATATTCATTCAAACCGTAATAGATACATAAATCAGCATAATCATCCCAATTTGGCATTGGGTCTGTGGAATTTGCTATATCTTGCTTGATTTCATATCCCGATTGGTTATAAAGGGAATATTGAATTGAATAATTGAAACCGTTTTGTGGTAATTGGATGCCAAAAACGGGGTCATGTTTAAAAGTTATTGGTAAAGAATCGTTATCGTGTGGAATGTTATAAGTTAGACTGATGTTTTGCAATTGATTTTTAATTTTTAATGCAAAATACGTATCATAAGATAAAAGACTAAAATAGGCAACTTTGTTATCCAAAACCCAAATTTGTTTTGGAGCAATATTTGGAGCATCAAAACAAAGGTTTAATTCAGATACAAAAGACCATTTGAGATAAGAAATCAATCCATCTTTACCGTTTAATCCTATGGAATGAGTTTTAACGGGGAATGATGTAATAATCAATAAAAAAAGAAGGGGAATGATTTGGGTTTTCAATGTTTTTTTACCCCGCATATTTTTTAATGAATCCGAGAGCTACCCCGAGCATTGCAAAGGTTATGATTAAAGGCATCCATTGGCTTACTATTACGCTTGTATCACTTGAACCTTTCGATATTGTCAATGAAATATATCCCGATTGAACTGAATATGGAGCTCCAGAACCGCTTACATACGCAACCGTGAATGTTCCAATGTTGAAATCATCAAGTATCGTAGTATCTCCATTCTTTACGGTTAAGTCTCCATCTTCCGATATAGTTACATAAGTTATTTTTCCGTCTGTCCATGTTCCATTTGCAATTTTAAGGTATGATGGAAAATTCAAGACGACTTCAATAGTATGGTCTTTGACCATTACAATATCAATATGCCAATCTGAACCGCCAGAACCGTTCCAAAAGCCAATTACCGCTTTTGACACGGTTGTTGTAGTGTTATAGACAAGATTATTGTATATTTTTGCATTTGTGGAATTTATTGCTTCTGAAAGAGCGTATTTTGTAGGTGTGGCGGAATTTATTTTGTCGTATGTCCATGAGAAGGTTTCAGATGCGAAAACATGGTTCATTTGACCGAAAGCGAAAACTAATAGAACGGCAATAGTCAAAGCGTAGATGGGTCTCACTTTCATTTTTGGAGACCCCCCGTTTAAACTTTGCCAAACTTTTTCAGTAATCCGAGAACCATTCCGAGCAAAGCAAAAGTTATGATTAAAGGCATCCACTCCATGACAACATCGGTTATGTTGCTTGTGTCGGCACAGAATCCTTTTGGTATTAGATTCAATAGGCTTATGAACAATGTTGTTGCTATGGCAATAAGTCGGGTTCTTATTTTGGCAAATCTTTCTTTCAGTTTCATTTTGGTTTTCTCCTATTTAGACGTGTTTAAATATATCATAACGTGTTTAAATATTTTACTATTTATCAGAAAACCTTAAAAAGTATTGCAATAAATTATAATATGGAGACCAAAATGAAAAATCATGTTAAACTTGCAATATTAACATCTTTTCTCATTTTGACCATTTTAATCGGGAATGTGAAAGCGGATTTGAATTGGGTTGAAGATACAACTGAAAGAAGCGGAAGTTGGGATATTGCACAACATGACCATTGGAAAAGCGGGAATGATGCGGGGGAATCATTTTGTGATTTTGAGATGCATAATTTGACAAGTGGTTTTGCGATTTATGATGCCTATTTTCTTACTACGCATATTGAGATGGATACCATTGGAGAGTTAAGAAGCGGGGTCATGCTTGATTTTGGAACAGAATTCCCCAATGGTGTTAGAGTAAGGGTTTATTGGATAAAACAAATATGGGGAACTTTTTGGGGTCTTCAGGGAACGGTTCACACGACATCAATAGCGGTTTCAAAACTTGATAATTATGAAGAACCCGAAAATATAAAAGACTTTTCAATGATTGCAACCATTCGGATTGTTTTGCATAGAAGCTCAAACGACACTTTAACTTTAAAAATTGTTGCTTTGAAAGAACCCAATGCTACAAGCTCTTTATGGAGCTTTGAACGTAGTTATACATTACCATCAAATGTTTTTACTGAAGGATATTTAGAATTGCGTTATGCTAAAACATGGGTTTCGCAAAGCATAAGGGGATGGGTTGAAGGTATCAAATGGAATGAATATATTTTAGCGGATGGGTCAATTGTTCCCAATTATGCAGTTGAAGGAACATTAAGTTTTTGGGATTCACTTGCTCAAGAGATTTGGGGGGGTCTTCAAAATGCATGGAATGGTTTAACATCATGGTTTGCGGTTAATTTTGCATGGTTAGGGGATATTTATGCCTATTTGAGTTTTGGCTTTAGGTTCATTGTTAGTCTTTTCAATATGGGTTTGAATTTTTTGCCTTTGTTTTTCGGTTTTTATGGTATTTGGCTTTTAGGAATCTGTATCCAATCGGTTAATGATGGGTCTTTTTCTCCAATTTGGGAACACTTCCAAAATATCTATCATTTTTTCGCTAATCTGATAAGCATGATTGTTAATGTTGCTCAAACTATTTGGAATTACATTAAGTTTTGGTGATGCAAAATGGGAAGAAGATATAGACCATCAAAAATGGTTAGACGTATGCAAAGATGGAAGGAAAGAACGCAAAAATGGAAGGAAAAATCTCAAAAGCGGTTAGAAGAACGCAAAGAGAAAAAAGCGTATATGTTGGGGGAAAAGAAAAATGAAGCTAAAAATTAAAGCCAAAATTGTTGATAGACATAAAATTTTTCCTGTGAATGCAGTTTATGACACGGATAAGGGTCTTGCGGAAGTTAGAAGGGGATTTCGGAAACTTGTCTCTGAAAGGTTTGAAGTGAATCCAGATGATATTTATGAAGAATTTAATGGTTTTAGGAATCAAAGGAAAAAATATACGGTTTTTGTTGATAATGCTTCCCGCAAAAGTATTCCCATGCAAAGAGTTAAAACCATTTTAGAAGATGGGAAGAAAAAAGAAGAAGTTGTAACTGAAAATATTGAAGTTAAAGAATGCATCAAAATTCATAATGATAATCCTATTGACCAAAAGAAGCGGAATGCCTTAAACTATTTGACACAAGAAAGTTTCTGGAAAAGTTTGATTGAAAAACGCAAATTGCCTTTATCAACAACTATATTTTTGTTATTGGCGGGAATTGGAATTTGGCAACTTATCCGTTTGATTTTTAGTCTTTGGGGGGCTAATCTTCCATGACCGACAATAAAGAAGAATTGAAGAAGCAAATTTTGGATAAGTTAGGGTTAGCTTCCAAAGAAGAAGCAATAGCTAAAGGCATTGCTGATTTAACGGATACTGAAAAATTGGATTTTGTAACGAATGTTTTTCCTTTTGAAGATGACGAATTGGCTTTGATGGATAATATTGCGGAAGAATTTGAATTAGATTGGTTAAAGCGTTTTGTTGAAAAAAAATTAAAGTTAAGATGTTCCGTTATGGGATGGAGAGCTAACCAAATCGTAGATATTGCGGGGGAAAAGCGGAAGGAAGAAGGAAGATTCGGTTTTTTGAGAAGATTATTCAAACGGGAAAATAAAGGAAAGGAAGTTGAACCTTTTGAGTGATTGGAAAAAGAAAAAGTATGATATTGAAGCTATGCATATTCAGACGCTTTCGCAAAAGTTAGTTTCAAAACTTCCGCATCTGAAAGATTACGCTTGTAATGTTAATGCGGATAAGATTGCTCTTTTGGATTTTTTCATTAAAGCCTATGAAGATGATGCTGAATTTGTGGATTGGTTGAAGGGATTGCGTGAACAGATTTTGAGAATGGGGGAAGCGTATTGGGTTATGAATGCTGATGTTTTAACTAATTTGGGTTTGAAAGTCGGAAAAACGGGGGTCATAGAAATTGATGGAAAAAACAGAGATTCAGAAACCGAAATATAGTAAAGATTTAGCAATGATTATTAAAGATTTTTTTACGCAATGGAAGTATCCCGTAATGATTATTTATGGAAATCCAGATACGGGAAAAACTAATACCGCTTTGTTATGTGTTGAAATTGGATTGAATGAAGGGGTTTTAGATTATTTTGCTTCTAACATTCAAACATACGGAAAAGGCGAAAGAATAACATCTCTGGAAGACCTTGATTTTTGGTTTAAGAATCAAACGGGAAGAAAATGTTTTATTTTGGATGAAGCGGGGATACATGATGATTCACGCTCTCCATTAAGTTTGATGCAAAGAAGGATTAGGCATGAAGTTTTTGTTATTCGAAAGTTTCGGGGTCATATTATTTTTGTTTTGCAAGAATTGGAAGATATTGACAAGTGGAAATATTCAGAATTAACGGGGATAAAAATTCGCAAAACAAAGATTGGAAATATATATTATGCGGAAATAAAAACAAAATGGATAGAAGATTCCATTAATGTAAAGGATATAGCATCAACAACCATCCCTTTTGATACATTTGATATTGCTCCATTCACTTTGGAAAGGGAAATTGATGATGCTGAAGTTGAATTGAAGGGATTGCCTTATCAAGTTGCTTATTTGTATGCAAAGCATGGAAATATGAGCATCATAACACGGGAATTGAAAGAGAAGACACAAAAAGAATGGAAGTTTCAGCAAGTGAAAAGGCTTTTGCAAAAATATTTGAGAGAACAGTTAAGGATTGAAGTTAAGCGGGGAAGACCCCGCAAAATGGAAGTGATTAATGATGCCATGCCACAAGAGAAGACGTAGAAAAAGACGTTAATTTTTTGTGTGTGTGAGTGTGTGCGTCTTAATTTCCGTAAATGACAATATCAAAGGAAAATTCTGTTATGTTGTTAATTTCTGAAGCGATTTGTAAAGTGAATACTACGAGCATTGTGTTATTTGGTTGAAGTATTGTGTTTTCTTTATCCCATGTTAGATTTATTGAATCTTTTGCATTGATTGGATTCCAATTTTCGGTTATCATTGTTAAAGTTAAATTGGTATTGCCTTTGTTGATGATGTAAGCGGTATATTGATATGTTTTTGATGGTTCAACTATTCCCCAATCAATCTTTGTTAATGGTATCGTGCATCCCGCATCTTGATAAATTTCCAGATTAACGGTTTTTACGTTCCCCGTGTTTTGAATCCGTATGTAATTACTTATTCCATAGACAATGAAGCAAAAGCTCATTATCAAAACAAAGATTCCGATTGCTTTGGGGTCTATTTCTATTTCCATCTTAATCCCCGTTTGTAATAAGATGTGATTCTTTTTAAGTTTTTCTGACACACACACGCACACACAAATTTTAAATATCATTTTATGATTAATGAAAAACGGGGATTGAATGAGAGCAATTAAAGTTTCTGAAAGAGCTTATCAGATTTTGCGTTATATGGGGGATGTTTATGGGGAAACCATTGCTCAATCATTGGATAATTTGATTGATGTCTTTGAGAGCAAGTATTCGGTTTCTTTTGCGAAAATAGTTGAAAGTAACCAATTAAATTCAAAACAAAGCCAAAGTAACCAATTTCTGGAAGAAGGTTTAAAATTGTTAAAAGATGTTGATTCTGGAAAAGCTCAAGATTTAGAGAATAAGCTAAAAGAGATTAGAGATAAAGCGGAAGACGGGGAAGATGGCAAAGTAACCAATGAAAATGAAAAAGAAACGTGTTAATTAACTATGCGTTGAGTTGAGGTTTAAGACTTTTGTCATAAATGATAATTTTTACTCAATTTTTATCGTTTTCATTCCCCGCATGGAAAAAAATTATCATTTTCCATCACAAAAAATGATAAAAAACTTCTAAACCTAATTTTGTCATAATTTTGTCATGTTAGAATGTGACAAAATACCATCATTTTAACATAAAAGTAGTTATGGCGAAAACAATTTTATGACAAAATTAACGGTTCTGTGTTGAAAAACATTAAATACTTTTGTCATGTATAACCTATTATCAGAGAGTGAGAAAAAATGATTAACGAAAACGAAAATTTGAGTATTGAAAACTCAATTCCCGTGAATGAAAAAGTTATAGTAAGAAATGGAAGGATGGGAAGACCGCACAAACTGACAAGAGAAGATATTTTGAAGGCAATTGCAAAATATCAAACAACATCCCCCTATCAATTGGCTAAATACTTAACAGAAAAAGAATCCATTGAATGCTCATATAGAACAATATACCGCATTCTAAAAGAGATTCCACAAACGGAAATTGATGCAATGCTCAAGCAACTTGCAGAAGAAGAATTAAAGCCTTATCAAATGGAATATGAACCGTTCCTTCAATTGGAAGAGATGCAAGAGTTTATTAAAACTTTGCAGACCCAAAAACTTGAACGAACATATTTCCAAAGATGTTTAAGGGGTTTATGGTATATATGCAAATATCTACGCATTAGACCCAAAGCCTTAACAATTGAGAGACTTCCGCAAGTTAGAAATCTCATTTTGGATATTGAACAAAAGAAAATACACATTGGATGCAATTATATCATGGCAACAAAAAGTGTTAGAATATGGTATCTTTATAGTGTCGGATTAGCAAAGGAAAAACTCAATAAATACATTGGTTCAATTTCCCCAATAGTCGGAAAATATGCACGGGAAAAAATCCCAATCGAATTGAGAGAGCAATTCGTTAGAGAACTTTACGCATATTTGAGAGAGAAGGGAAAACTCAACCAATATCCAATATTCCTTTCACTTGTCTATTGGCTTTTCTCTACGGGAACACGGATAGAAGCATCCTTAAACGTGAACATTGAAGACTTAATATTTACCAAAGAATATGGAGTTTGCAAAATTGTTGATAAGGGAAGACACAAATTGGGAAGGGAAAAATGGGATAAAATAATCATTGGAGATTTACGCAAAGCAATTGAATACAATCTTCAATCACGGGGAAATCCGAAAGAAGGAAAACTTTTCCCATTAAGTTACGATGAAGTTTCAACAACATTCAAAGCGGTCTATTCACGGATTGGGGTCAAATACAAATCTCCAAATCATATTTGGAGACACACATCCGCACAAGAGCTTTTAGATGCTACGGGATGGAATTATGATTTGGTTGCTTCAATATTAGGATGGAAAGATACACGCACATTGAAGGCTTGCTATGGAGAGATGGGGGATGCAATAAGACTTAACACTTTGAAAATTGCTATGGGGATGCCAATTGAACAGAAACCAAAAGAATTTAAATTCGCAAATCAACCAATCGAAACCTTTTTTCTTTCACTTTAACTTAACTCTCTCATAGGTAACTGAAACCCCTAATCTTCATAAAGAATTTAAATCACAAAAATAAAATTAAGCAAAGGGGAAATCAACATGACAATCCGATATTTAACCACTATCCAAAACAACAAAGTAATAATTCCATCCGTAGACTTCCAAAACGGGGATGTAATACTTGTAACAATTGAAAAAATCCATGTTGAAGATGCCTTAAAACAACAAATAAAGAAACGAAAGGCTATTCCATTTTGACTTTTTCAATTGTAAATTTACAATAATCCTTCTCTTGCAATTTCAATAATATAACATATTCTTTGGGAATAGTAACAATCAAACTATTGCCTTTTGCTCCAGACTTCCGAATTTGTGCAAAAAAAGTTACAACTTTAATTTCTGACACCACGATACACCAATAATCATTAGATGATTATTTTCAATAAAAAGTTTTCCATTACATTAACTTTTTTTGACCCTTTTCAACAATCTTATTCAACAAATCCCCGCAATTCTCAAACCGCAATTCAAACAAAAACGGATTCAAAGCCTTAATGAAACCTAACCGTTCCAATGTATTAATCCAATTCTTAACTGTGCGTTTATCCATCCCCCGCAACAAAATAATAACGGTCTCCAATTCCCGCTTCTGAATTTGCTTTGTAAAGCCTTTTTTAACAATCGCTTCCATAATAGCTTTACATTGCTCCAAAACCTTACTCTCTCTCATTCCCAAAGACCCCCACACCATATAAAATGAAAATGAAATTCCAAATCCCAATTTTTAGGCATCAAAGCAATAGTGAAACCGTAACGGTCAATGCAAAAATAAAACCATTTAGTTTCAATCTTCATTTTAATCAGCTCTCTTTTGCTAATCTTTGGAAAACATCCTGATATTTGCGCATAACTTGTCTTGCTTTAATTATGATAAACCACTTCAACAAACTATTCATTTTAATCATTCTCCGTATTAATATAACTATAACTCAAATCATCATCATCAAACGTAAAGCCTTTTTCAGCAAGTTTTTTCTTATCAGAATCTTCTTTTTCCTTCTTCATTTTCCTATCTTGTAACCATTCCACAATTGAATAAATTAATAATATTCCACAAAACAGAATAACGGTCATTTCCAATATGAACAATAGTTTACTCCAAATTGAATTTCCTAATGGTAAAACAAGACTTAAACAAAAACTTACCATAAGACAAATCAAAAAAACAAGCGTCTCAAGATTTTCCCCTTCAACAAAATCATTCATTTGGTTTCACATCCTTTTCTTCTCTGTTTTTCCGTTCACTACAACCTAACCATGTAGCGGGAGTTTTCGCTTTACACAAATCGCACTTTTTAGGAAAAACCCATAAACCCCCATCTGGACACCAAACCATTCCGTAACGGTCAAACCCCCTATTTCGGTCATAAACCGTGTTAGGATTAACTTCAGAAGAATGTTCCGTTTCAACCTTTGTTTTTTCCGTTAATCCAATTTTTCTTTGCTTACAAACCTTACAAATTTCCAAAGTCTCAAGTTTAACCATTTTCGGGGGTCTATTCACACACCAATAAAAGCGGTCATGGAAAATACGGTTAATACATTTTAAAGAATCATCTTCTTTCGGTTCTTTCGGAAGCTCCAAAACTTGATTGGTTTTTTGCTGTTCCAGAAAATCATGTTCACTAATAAGCAAAGTAACAACATCATCAAGATTCTTTTTCCGTTTTGCCTTTTTCAACCGTTCCAAAACTGCACGGTTACTTTTAGTAATATGTATTGTGGTCATTTAATCACTTCCAAAAAAAGGGGGAAATATTGAAAGGATGTATAGGTGTGCATTGGGAACGGTGTCAGGCACAAACACCGACCCGCCGTTTTTCGTATTCCCTTTATGACCCTTCAGAGGGAGTAATGGAGAAGGGAGAGGTGAATCGTGGTGATTCTGTGCGGGATGCACTTTACCCCATCCTTTCATTTATGTTCAACTTTTTTGTTCAATTCTTTAATCGCTTCAAAAACCGCTTCAATGTCTTTTTTTGGCAAATGCGTTCTCTTTTGAACGTATAAGAAAATCAATTCTTTTGGCAAAGGAATACTTTGCAATTCCGTTAAGGCATCCGCTATTTTTTGGAGATTTGTTGCCATGATTTCAGCGTATGTAGGTATTGGTTCAGACATTGCGTTACCTTCTAAAATTTTTCTGCATGATGAAATTTCTTCCCGCAATTCTGACAAAGCATCATTGTAACTTTCAATTTATGAGACACTTTCGGACTTTTCACTTCCCATGACTTCAAAGGCTTTGTTGATTCGCTTCCACATCGGGGACACTTTACCTTTTTAGTTATTTGTTCCGTCATATTTATCATCAATTATCATTTTTTGATTATTGAAAGGTTAATAAGTTTTTTGAACGGTTTTCTGATAATAATTATCATTTCCCGCTTTTAAAGTTTAAATAACCGTTTCATAGAATGAAATATGATAAAAATGTCAAAATGGCAATATTTCAAAAAATCAATTAAGGACATTTTTATTTGGACATACGTTTTTGGAATCCCCATCATGGCTATAACAACTTTTATTGCTTATGGTTTCTATAGTGATGCCATCTTTTTCTCTGGAATATTAGTTTGGATTTTAGGAATCATAGCCATAACAATTTACAATTATTCAAAATACGAAAAAGAAAAAAATGGAAATTAAGAATTGTTTAAACTTCTGTTATTGCTTTGTAAACCATGATATTTTCAATGCGTATATGGTAATCCCAAAATTCCCCGAAACTTGTCCATCCTTGAGACCCTAAATCAAAGAGACCATTTTGAGCTTCAATGCGGAATTGCACATATAATTTATATGTATGCGGGGGGTCAAGTGGGAAATAGTAAGGTTGATTCCATATTTTGGCTTTTGTATTATTGAACCATTTTTCGGTTGATGCTCCATAGTTTTCCATTGTAATCCATGAGCTATTCCATTTAATTTGTTGTGAAGTTACATCATAAAGCCAAACTTGATATTTGAGTATTGCACTTCCAATGCTGGATGTTTGAACATAACCTAAATATTCAAATGCAATGCTAATGTCCATTTTGTTTTCTGTCGGTTCAAAAGTAATGAATGTTGTTGCTTCTGCAAATGTTGGAAAACTTGATTGACTTCTTAATTCTATATATGCATCTGGATATGCTTGTGCGGTTGAACCAATTGCTTGATTTGTTGTCCATGATGGCAAATATATAGGATTGTAATGAGAAACGGATGGTTGAAATATTGGAGCAACATTTAAAGTTTTGAAGAACATTAAGGCTTTTGTTGCTAATATGGTTGTTTCTGTATTGGTCAAAATTACGGATTTGTATTCGTCTCTATCGCCTTTTACTTTTCCAATAGCATCATATATGTCCATTCCCCATTGTAAAAGAGAATATGATTGTTGACCCTTATAGAATGGTTCACCATTGTAGCCATAGGATATTAAAAATCCCCCGACAGAACCAGCATCATAATATGTCCCATGCTCATCTACGTATATTGGATACCCAAGTGGTAATTGAAGTTGTAATAAATATCCCGCACATTCTCTTGCAATAATTAAATATGTATTATTTCCCGTCTCTTGATACATTCTTCCCAATGCGATTAAGAAAACTGATGTTGACCATGTTCCATAAGCGGAAGATTTTGATTTGATGCCATATCCATCCCATGCTTTAATCATTACATTGAGATTATTTTCCGCTTGTTGTCTTGCAGTTGCATTATTGGGATATTTGTTTAAGTAATGTATTGCGTAAATGCCATTCATTGAAGGATTCCCTAAATATCGAATTGATTGATACCACATTTCATATGTCCAAAAATCCGCAAGATTTGACCGATATGGCATTGCGTTAGGGTCGGTATAGATTAGGCTTAAATCTACAAAGGAAAAATGGTCTGGATACATTGTTTCATCAATGTAAGGGTCATCACGGTAAGTGTTTGATTTGTTCCATATTGGAGCATAAAATTCTTTTGTATAGCCAATTGTATCCATTGTATTTTGTAATTTTGATGCTTTATCTGTGTTGTTTATGTCTTCATAATAATATTGCATCAAACGTGTTGAATGTCTCAAAACATAACGTGTGGACATAAACCCGTTTTCCTTCCATCCCGTGTATCCCGCATCATAATAGCAATTTTGAATAATCAATTGGTCTTCAATATAAAGGTCAAAGCGATTGGCTTGTGGATAATTTTTGATTGCTACATGATACCATTGATGCGTTGCATTCGCTGAAGTATCTTCACACCATACAACTAAATCTTCATAATCATAGTTATCCCCGACATCAAATTTATACCATCTTTCATTGTTATCTCCAAATTCAAAGGCATGACCCGTTTTTATTGGAACGATTTTGCATCCCCCTTCAAAAACCCCTTTATTACATTCGTCTTTGCCAATACTAATCCATTTGTTATTCGTTTTATCTTTAACTCTTAACGGTAATGATGGATATTCTTTGGCAACTGCATGGGTTGAATTTATTTGGTAATAAGCTCTATCAATGTATTGATTTGCTAATGATAGAGCTTCATCAATTGTTGGAACTTGTGTCGTAATATAAGATTGTATCCCCGTAGTATTCCAATTTCCCGATAAATTTCTTGCCCATATTTGCCATGTAACTTTTGTTCCTACAGATATTGGATTTGTTTTGGTTACGTTTGTCCATGCATAACCCGTTTGCATAATTATTACTTCTGTATCATTTTGCCATTGACCCGTGATATTAGAACCAAATATGAAACTATATATCATTGCATCTGTCCAATAGCAATAAAATTGACATGGAGAATTAACGTATGTTGAATTAACGCCTTTTTGCCAATAATAAGGTGGTTGATTATCGCTACCACCTTCTCCAGGGTCTAATTGAGAGAATGTTTGTGTTGTTAGAATTGAAAGCATCAATAGAATTGTTAATATTGCGTAGATTTTTTCTTTCATTTTTCATATCTCCGTTATTTTTTTGCGATTATCAGAATAACTTATTTTTGCTTTAAAAATGTTGCTATTTATCTTTTTGTATTGAATACCCAAATGAAACCTAAAATTATGATTATTATTGCTCCAATCAACCAAATTGGAAATTTAGCGGAAGGCAAAATTTCGGGGGGATTCAAGTTAATCATTCTATTTATTGGAAGGTTAAATATCCATGTGATACTATGCCATTGTTTTGTTGATGCATCCAAAATAAAATTCCATTGAATATGATGCCATGATTTTGTTAAAAGCTCAAAAATCCACGTGATGCTATGCCACTGTTTTGTTGCCAGGTTAAACGTCCAGGTGATTATATGCCATTGTTTTGCGGTTAAGTCGAAGTTCCATATTATGTTGTTCCATTGCATTGTTGCTAAAGCAAAATTCCATGTTATGCTGTGCCATGATTTAGTTACTCCGCTTGTCCATGAAAAGTTTGTTATTTTACTGTTGTAGGTTGTTGTGTCCCATTTAAAGCTCATACCGTATGTTGTTCCACTAATCCTTCTTGCATTTATGTAATAGTAAACTGTCCATGTTGCACTGTCAAGCTGTGCAGCACTTAGCTGTTCAGTCGTAAACGTTGCAACTAACGTAGTTGGTGGATTAATAGCAATGTCATGGTAAACACGCACAACAATACTATCAGTCGAGCTTAAACTTGTCTGCGGGCAATTCCATGTCGCACTTTTCAAACCACCACTACCGACTTTCACGGTTACAACTGCAACTGGAGAACCACCAGTTATCTCTGTTTCAACGCCACTGGAATCTCTTTTCCACACCCGAATACCAATATAATAATATAATGTGGAGCTACCAGAAACTTCAGCTCCAGAACCTTCTATTCCAGTCTGTGACGTTCTCAACTTGTAAGCGTTTAAGCCATTAACGGTTTCTGTGTCACTGCGAAAGTATCTTGTTTCTGTCGTGCAAAACCCAAACGGAACATTCGAGATTAAGAAGGCAAAAACGCAAATAGCAATTAATAATATTGCTGGTAATCTACGACGCAATTGTAAGTTACCCCTTCTTGTGGAAGATTTGAAGTCCATATTCCCGTTTCAACTATCCAGTAAAAACCACCCGACTGGCTTATCGACGTGTTATTTAACTCCACGTTCTGCCAAACAAATGAAGGGGGACTTCCATAAGTTATGTTCATTAACGTTTTAGTGTAATCCAAAGCTTCAGATTGAGAAGATGCTAACGTGTCATTAAATTTTGTTCCGACAACAAATTTAACTTGCCAATTGTCATGTATGCGAATGTTTCCCCCGCTTGATGTGAAATTATAAACAATGTTCCAATCAGAACCGTTATGTTGCCAAATTTCGCAAAAAATTATGTCATTGCCATAAGCATCTTGTGGAGAAGCAAAAACAACATTAATGAAAGCGGAACGGTCAAAAGAAAGCTGACTTAACAAAAGAATGAAAGAAACGATAAAAACCAAAATTAGTTTCTTCATAGTTTATCCCATGCCAATTTAAAAATGAAAATGCAAATGACAACTAAAACCATGATTAAACCGAATCTTTTGGGGTCTTCATACCATGCCTTTTCAGTTGCGTAGTAAGGCATATTTGATAAAAGAACGAAAGCGGTTGTTTCAATATTGGTATCGCTATAAAGCTCTTCAGACCAAAGTTTATTCCCTTCCCGCATATAATGAGTGTGGATTCCCCCCGTTGTTATATTTTGTTGTCTCCATACAGTTTCAATAAGTTTATTTTCAAAAGATAAAGCTCCATAGCCTAAAATGTTTTTTGCCATGTAAAGCAATGCCAATTTGTAAGTTTCATAATGGAAGTTATCTCTATAAATTTTGTCTGCAATTCCATAACCATCCCACATGGCAATTACACGGTCAATGTAGTATTTTGCATTTGCAATGTTGCCTTTCAAATATTCATTCAAACCGTAATAGATACATAAATCAGCATAATCATCCCAATTTGGCATTGGGTCTGTGGAATTTGCTATATCTTGCTTGATTTCATATCCCGATTGGTTATAAAGGGAATATTGAATTGAATAATTGAAACCGTTTTGTGGTAATTGGATGCCAAAAACGGGGTCATGTTTAAAAGTTATTGGTAAAGAATCGTTATCGTGTGGAATGTTATAAGTTAGACTGATGTTTTGCAATTGATTTTTAATTTTTAATGCAAAATACGTATCATAAGATAAAAGACTAAAATAGGCAACTTTGTTATCCAAAACCCAAATTTGTTTTGGAGCAATATTTGGAGCATCAAAACAAAGGTTTAATTCAGATACAAAAGACCATTTGAGATAAGAAATCAATCCATCTTTACCGTTTAATCCTATGGAATGAGTTTTAACGGGGAATGATGTAATAATCAATAAAAAAAGAAGGGGAATGATTTGGGTTTTCAATGTTTTTTTACCCCGCATATTTTTTAATGAATCCGAGAGCTACCCCGAGCATTGCAAAGGTTATGATTAAAGGCATCCATTGGCTTACTATTACGCTTGTATCACTTGAACCTTTCGATATTGTCAATGAAATATATCCCGATTGAACTGAATATGGAGCTCCAGAACCGCTTACATACGCAACCGTGAATGTTCCAATGTTGAAATCATCAAGTATCGTAGTATCTCCATTCTTTACGGTTAAGTCTCCATCTTCCGATATAGTTACATAAGTTATTTTTCCGTCTGTCCATGTTCCATTTGCAATTTTAAGGTATGATGGAAAATTCAAGACGACTTCAATAGTATGGTCTTTGACCATTACAATATCAATATGCCAATCTGAACCGCCAGAACCGTTCCAAAAGCCAATTACCGCTTTTGACACGGTTGTTGTAGTGTTATAGACAAGATTATTGTATATTTTTGCATTTGTGGAATTTATTGCTTCTGAAAGAGCGTATTTTGTAGGTGTGGCGGAATTTATTTTGTCGTATGTCCATGAGAAGGTTTCAGATGCGAAAACATGGTTCATTTGACCGAAAGCGAAAACTAATAGAACGGCAATAGTCAAAGCGTAGATGGGTCTCACTTTCATTTTTGGAGACCCCCCGTTTAAACTTTGCCAAACTTTTTCAGTAATCCGAGAACCATTCCGAGCAAAGCAAAAGTTATGATTAAAGGCATCCACTCCATGACAACATCGGTTATGTTGCTTGTGTCGGCACAGAATCCTTTTGGTATTAGATTCAATAGGCTTATGAACAATGTTGTTGCTATGGCAATAAGTCGGGTTCTTATTTTGGCAAATCTTTCTTTCAGTTTCATTTTGGTTTTCTCCTATTTAGACGTGTTTAAATATATCATAACGTGTTTAAATATTTTACTATTTATCAGAAAACCTTAAAAAGTATTGCAATAAATTATAATATGGAGACCAAAATGAAAAATCATGTTAAACTTGCAATATTAACATCTTTTCTCATTTTGACCATTTTAATCGGGAATGTGAAAGCGGATTTGAATTGGGTTGAAGATACAACTGAAAGAAGCGGAAGTTGGGATATTGCACAACATGACCATTGGAAAAGCGGGAATGATGCGGGGGAATCATTTTGTGATTTTGAGATGCATAATTTGACAAGTGGTTTTGCGATTTATGATGCCTATTTTCTTACTACGCATATTGAGATGGATACCATTGGAGAGTTAAGAAGCGGGGTCATGCTTGATTTTGGAACAGAATTCCCCAATGGTGTTAGAGTAAGGGTTTATTGGATAAAACAAATATGGGGAACTTTTTGGGGTCTTCAGGGAACGGTTCACACGACATCAATAGCGGTTTCAAAACTTGATAATTATGAAGAACCCGAAAATATAAAAGACTTTTCAATGATTGCAACCATTCGGATTGTTTTGCATAGAAGCTCAAACGACACTTTAACTTTAAAAATTGTTGCTTTGAAAGAACCCAATGCTACAAGCTCTTTATGGAGCTTTGAACGTAGTTATACATTACCATCAAATGTTTTTACTGAAGGATATTTAGAATTGCGTTATGCTAAAACATGGGTTTCGCAAAGCATAAGGGGATGGGTTGAAGGTATCAAATGGAATGAATATATTTTAGCGGATGGGTCAATTGTTCCCAATTATGCAGTTGAAGGAACATTAAGTTTTTGGGATTCACTTGCTCAAGAGATTTGGGGGGGTCTTCAAAATGCATGGAATGGTTTAACATCATGGTTTGCGGTTAATTTTGCATGGTTAGGGGATATTTATGCCTATTTGAGTTTTGGCTTTAGGTTCATTGTTAGTCTTTTCAATATGGGTTTGAATTTTTTGCCTTTGTTTTTCGGTTTTTATGGTATTTGGCTTTTAGGAATCTGTATCCAATCGGTTAATGATGGGTCTTTTTCTCCAATTTGGGAACACTTCCAAAATATCTATCATTTTTTCGCTAATCTGATAAGCATGATTGTTAATGTTGCTCAAACTATTTGGAATTACATTAAGTTTTGGTGATGCAAAATGGGAAGAAGATATAGACCATCAAAAATGGTTAGACGTATGCAAAGATGGAAGGAAAGAACGCAAAAATGGAAGGAAAAATCTCAAAAGCGGTTAGAAGAACGCAAAGAGAAAAAAGCGTATATGTTGGGGGAAAAGAAAAATGAAGCTAAAAATTAAAGCCAAAATTGTTGATAGACATAAAATTTTTCCTGTGAATGCAGTTTATGACACGGATAAGGGTCTTGCGGAAGTTAGAAGGGGATTTCGGAAACTTGTCTCTGAAAGGTTTGAAGTGAATCCAGATGATATTTATGAAGAATTTAATGGTTTTAGGAATCAAAGGAAAAAATATACGGTTTTTGTTGATAATGCTTCCCGCAAAAGTATTCCCATGCAAAGAGTTAAAACCATTTTAGAAGATGGGAAGAAAAAAGAAGAAGTTGTAACTGAAAATATTGAAGTTAAAGAATGCATCAAAATTCATAATGATAATCCTATTGACCAAAAGAAGCGGAATGCCTTAAACTATTTGACACAAGAAAGTTTCTGGAAAAGTTTGATTGAAAAACGCAAATTGCCTTTATCAACAACTATATTTTTGTTATTGGCGGGAATTGGAATTTGGCAACTTATCCGTTTGATTTTTAGTCTTTGGGGGGCTAATCTTCCATGACCGACAATAAAGAAGAATTGAAGAAGCAAATTTTGGATAAGTTAGGGTTAGCTTCCAAAGAAGAAGCAATAGCTAAAGGCATTGCTGATTTAACGGATACTGAAAAATTGGATTTTGTAACGAATGTTTTTCCTTTTGAAGATGACGAATTGGCTTTGATGGATAATATTGCGGAAGAATTTGAATTAGATTGGTTAAAGCGTTTTGTTGAAAAAAAATTAAAGTTAAGATGTTCCGTTATGGGATGGAGAGCTAACCAAATCGTAGATATTGCGGGGGAAAAGCGGAAGGAAGAAGGAAGATTCGGTTTTTTGAGAAGATTATTCAAACGGGAAAATAAAGGAAAGGAAGTTGAACCTTTTGAGTGATTGGAAAAAGAAAAAGTATGATATTGAAGCTATGCATATTCAGACGCTTTCGCAAAAGTTAGTTTCAAAACTTCCGCATCTGAAAGATTACGCTTGTAATGTTAATGCGGATAAGATTGCTCTTTTGGATTTTTTCATTAAAGCCTATGAAGATGATGCTGAATTTGTGGATTGGTTGAAGGGATTGCGTGAACAGATTTTGAGAATGGGGGAAGCGTATTGGGTTATGAATGCTGATGTTTTAACTAATTTGGGTTTGAAAGTCGGAAAAACGGGGGTCATAGAAATTGATGGAAAAAACAGAGATTCAGAAACCGAAATATAGTAAAGATTTAGCAATGATTATTAAAGATTTTTTTACGCAATGGAAGTATCCCGTAATGATTATTTATGGAAATCCAGATACGGGAAAAACTAATACCGCTTTGTTATGTGTTGAAATTGGATTGAATGAAGGGGTTTTAGATTATTTTGCTTCTAACATTCAAACATACGGAAAAGGCGAAAGAATAACATCTCTGGAAGACCTTGATTTTTGGTTTAAGAATCAAACGGGAAGAAAATGTTTTATTTTGGATGAAGCGGGGATACATGATGATTCACGCTCTCCATTAAGTTTGATGCAAAGAAGGATTAGGCATGAAGTTTTTGTTATTCGAAAGTTTCGGGGTCATATTATTTTTGTTTTGCAAGAATTGGAAGATATTGACAAGTGGAAATATTCAGAATTAACGGGGATAAAAATTCGCAAAACAAAGATTGGAAATATATATTATGCGGAAATAAAAACAAAATGGATAGAAGATTCCATTAATGTAAAGGATATAGCATCAACAACCATCCCTTTTGATACATTTGATATTGCTCCATTCACTTTGGAAAGGGAAATTGATGATGCTGAAGTTGAATTGAAGGGATTGCCTTATCAAGTTGCTTATTTGTATGCAAAGCATGGAAATATGAGCATCATAACACGGGAATTGAAAGAGAAGACACAAAAAGAATGGAAGTTTCAGCAAGTGAAAAGGCTTTTGCAAAAATATTTGAGAGAACAGTTAAGGATTGAAGTTAAGCGGGGAAGACCCCGCAAAATGGAAGTGATTAATGATGCCATGCCACAAGAGAAGACGTAGAAAAAGACGTTAATTTTTTGTGTGTGTGAGTGTGTGCGTCTTAATTTCCGTAAATGACAATATCAAAGGAAAATTCTGTTATGTTGTTAATTTCTGAAGCGATTTGTAAAGTGAATACTACGAGCATTGTGTTATTTGGTTGAAGTATTGTGTTTTCTTTATCCCATGTTAGATTTATTGAATCTTTTGCATTGATTGGATTCCAATTTTCGGTTATCATTGTTAAAGTTAAATTGGTATTGCCTTTGTTGATGATGTAAGCGGTATATTGATATGTTTTTGATGGTTCAACTATTCCCCAATCAATCTTTGTTAATGGTATCGTGCATCCCGCATCTTGATAAATTTCCAGATTAACGGTTTTTACGTTCCCCGTGTTTTGAATCCGTATGTAATTACTTATTCCATAGACAATGAAGCAAAAGCTCATTATCAAAACAAAGATTCCGATTGCTTTGGGGTCTATTTCTATTTCCATCTTAATCCCCGTTTGTAATAAGATGTGATTCTTTTTAAGTTTTTCTGACACACACACGCACACACAAATTTTAAATATCATTTTATGATTAATGAAAAACGGGGATTGAATGAGAGCAATTAAAGTTTCTGAAAGAGCTTATCAGATTTTGCGTTATATGGGGGATGTTTATGGGGAAACCATTGCTCAATCATTGGATAATTTGATTGATGTCTTTGAGAGCAAGTATTCGGTTTCTTTTGCGAAAATAGTTGAAAGTAACCAATTAAATTCAAAACAAAGCCAAAGTAACCAATTTCTGGAAGAAGGTTTAAAATTGTTAAAAGATGTTGATTCTGGAAAAGCTCAAGATTTAGAGAATAAGCTAAAAGAGATTAGAGATAAAGCGGAAGACGGGGAAGATGGCAAAGTAACCAATGAAAATGAAAAAGAAACGTGTTAATTAACTATGCGTTGAGTTGAGGTTTAAGACTTTTGTCATAAATGATAATTTTTACTCAATTTTTATCGTTTTCATTCCCCGCATGGAAAAAAATTATCATTTTCCATCACAAAAAATGATAAAAAACTTCTAAACCTAATTTTGTCATAATTTTGTCATGTTAGAATGTGACAAAATACCATCATTTTAACATAAAAGTAGTTATGGCGAAAACAATTTTATGACAAAATTAACGGTTCTGTGTTGAAAAACATTAAATACTTTTGTCATGTATAACCTATTATCAGAGAGTGAGAAAAAATGATTAACGAAAACGAAAATTTGAGTATT